>Ga0073909_10000130_pt1 | contig 28184 bp, 16 predicted proteins | sample Coa_R1_6_FD_66439 | JGI IMG/M metagenome (GOLD analysis project Ga0073909, IMG submission 66439) | Surface soil microbial communities from Centralia Pennsylvania, which are recovering from an underground coalmine fire. - Coalmine... | ecosystem: Environmental > Terrestrial > Soil > Unclassified... | reverse complement strand
TGATGATCGAGAAAGGGCACGCGTCCTTCGACCGAGTGCGCCATTTCCATGCGATCACCGAGCATGGTCAGGATGTAGCCAGGCAGGGCGGTTTTCGCCCACATGTAAAGCGACTGGTGCAGCGGGTCGCGTCCCGCCAATTGACCGCGGACGTCTACGTCGCCCAGGAAGGGCTGAAATCCTTCACGATTCCCAAACGACAGCAGAAAGCCTTCCGAGAACAAAGCACGCATCTTGCGCGCCCGGGCTGAAAAGGCCTCGATCCATGAGGGGACAAAGCCCAGCAGCTTTTTTACGCGCTGGAGCGGCCCGGGTTCGCCGTCGGGCAAGAGCAGGCCGCGCGACACAGGGTTGCGTTCGTCCAGTTCCTGTAGGAGAGCCGCAATCGCTGCGGTGTCCTGGCCCTGATTGTTGTAAAGCAGCATATCGCGGCGGAAGTGCGGATAGCCTCCAAGGATTTCATCGGAGCCTTCGCCGGTGAGAACAACCTTGTAACCAGCATCGCGCACCGCGCGGCTCAGGAGGTACTTAGCGACTCCGTGTGCGTTGAAGCAGAGCGTCTCGGATTGCGAGATGGCGTCGGCAAAGTGATCGGCCAAGTCGTCCTGCCGGATCGGAATGGGAAAGAAATGGGCGCCTGCCTTGGCCGCCATCTCTTGAGCGATTTCTCCCTCGTCGTATTCAGCGCGATCGAAGGTCAAGGTAAACGCACGAATCGATCCGGCATGATGTTTGGCCGCCAGGCCGAGGACTGCACAGGAGTCGAGCCCGCCGCTAAGATAACAACCCACCGGAACATCTGCTCGTAACCGGATGCGGACAGCCTCTTCAAGTGCGTGACGGAATTCGCCTGCGTACTCGGCATCCGAACGCCCGGATGTTGCCCCGTTGAGCTTGGGATAGTTGAAATCCCAATATTGATGCAATTGGAAATGCTTATCGGTCGCGATCAGGTAGTGGCCGGGCGGAATCTGAAATACTCCGTCGTAGAGCGTGCGCGTTTGATGATTGCCGTACTCGATGCAGTGATAGATCGACTCAGCGTCCCACCTCGCCGGCACCCCAGCCGCAAACAGCGCTTTGACTTCAGAAGCCAGGTAGAGCGTGTCCTTATAAAACGCATAAAACAGCGGCTTGATGCCAAAGCGATCGCGTGCCGCGAAAATCGTGCGGTGGCTCTCATCCCAAACTGCAAATGCGAATTCGCCGCGCAGGCGGTGCAGGCATTGGGTACCGAGATCTTCATAAAGGTGGAGCGCGATTTCGCTGTCGGAGCGCGTGCGCAGGTGGTGCCCCGCTTGTTCGAGTTCTCGCTGGATCGCTTCAAAGCCATAGAACTCGCCATTCACCACGATTCGGGTGCGACCGTCTTCGCTGGCGATGGGCTGCTCGCCAGTCGTCAAATCGATGATGCTGAGACGCGCGTGCCCGAGCGCGACCCGGTCGTCCTGCGACCTCCAGTGGCGCTGCCCATCCGGGCCGCGATGATACAGACTCTGCGTGGCTCGCTGCAACGCTGCCTCTGAGACTGGGCGATTACGAGAAAAGAACGCGACAATTCCGCACATGGATTTCTCCTTGGATATTCCTTGATCTGTAGGATTGCTTGGGTCCGGCGTTGCGCAGTTTACGCGCCTTGCCACTGAAAAACCCCGAGCCGTGATGGCAGTACGGGCAGAGAATGTGCGCGATACTCCCGGCCAGGTGGTTCTCTTCAGAGCGCTCAGTAAACATCCCATTCCAAATGCGCTCGCGTAGTTTCCTATGTATTCGCGGTGAATTGAGGATAACGACAGATCGACATGAAGGCGTAACGCTGCTGTCACTTTGATGTAATGGTTTTGTAAATGCAGCTGATGGACGAAGCTGAGTAAGGCAGACCCAGCGGCTGAAGTCGCTGATTAAGTGTCATCCAACGCTGCGATTTCAGGTGACTGGGCTGGATTTTGGCGAACAGACGGCGCAAGCCGGTGTAATCGCCTCCCTAGAAAAGAGCCGTAACTCACTGCAAACAGGTGGTTGGCATGAGACCTCTTTTCATGCTTCGTTGTGACCGGATTCCGGTCATGCTGACCTGTTAACAACACTTGTAAGCCGCCCTCGCATGACGCAAGGGTAAAGCTGCCTAGACGCTGGGCTGCTGATCTGTGATCTCACGTTTGAGAAGGGACACGACAAATCCAAGTCCCTCTGCTCTCAACTTCTCTATTGAACGGTTTGAGTCAATGACGCTGAGCTTTTGGCGATATTCGAATTGCCGAGTTAGGTGACCGTCACCACAGTCGAACCGACGGGCAGCGTAGAAATCGCAAGAGTTGCTTCATGTGCCCACGGCACGATCTGAGCTGTCCGCAGCACTTGCTTTCCCGCTGTGAAGGTGACGGGCCCTTGGGGCCGTCGCCGCACGGTCCTTTTCTGTCTGCGACTGTTCACTCGTGGACACCTCTGTCCAGTTCGGAACGGGAGCCATGGTCCTCTGAATCTCCTCTCGGTTTCCTAACCTCTGTTTCTAAAAGACTTTGCTGTCGCCTCGGCGATGGTTCCCGGCGTGCCGTAGCCCGTGTGATGGATATCGCCCGTCCAGAGTTTAAGGTTCAGAAACGCCGTCGCCAAACGGTGATCGGCTCGATTGTGATCCTGTGTGTTGCGGTCGTGGCTTTCGGAGTTTCGCGGCTGAAGCCGGCGGCGCCTTCGGTGGAGCGCAGCACTGTGTGGACCGACACCGTCAAGCACGGGTCGATGCTGCGCCAGGTGCGCGGGCCCGGGTCGCTCATTCCTACGCAGGATTCCGTCCGCCAGATTCCCGCCGAGACCGAAGCGACCGTCGTGCGTATTCGTATGCTGCCTGGATCACAGGTGAAGGCGGACACGATCTTGCTTGAAATGAGCAATCCGCAGACGGAGCAGGCCGCCGTCGATGCGCAGCTGCAATTGAAGGCTGCCGTTGCCGAGTATCAGAGCCTGCGGGTCAAACTCGAGAGCGAGATGATGAATCAGAAAGCCGGGGCAGCGACAGTTAGCGCCGATCATGCGCAAGCACACCGGCAAGCGGAAACCGACAAAGCGCTCTATGACCTCGGAGTCATTTCAGGGCTGGCCTACAGGGGATCAAAAGAAAAAGCGGACGAACTGACGACCCGGAATGATCTTGAGACGCAGCGGCTCACCTCCAACGCGCGCGCAATCGATTCGCAGATGGCTCAGCAGCAAGCGAAGGTCGATCAGATGCGAACGCTTGCGCAACTCAAGCAAAAGCAATTGGATGCACTTAAGGTACGTGCAGGCATCGACGGCGTGCTGGTGGATTTGCCGTTGCAAGTCGGCCAGCACGTTTCTCCGGGAACCATGCTGGCTAAAGTCGTTGAACCGGATCACCTGATGGCCACGCTCAAGATCGCGGAGACGCAGGCGCGCGATGTGCAGATCGGAGAGCCCGCTTCGATCGATACTCACAACGGAGTCGTCGGCGGTACCGTCATGCGCGTGGATCCAGCCGTACAGAACGGAACGGTCACGGTTGACGTAAAACTAACAGGAGAGTTGCCAAAGGGGGCGCGCCCGGACCTGAGCGTCGATGGCACGATCGATCTGGAGAGGCTCGACAACATTCTCTATGTGGGGCGTCCGGCGGTGGGGCAAGAGAACAGCACGATCAGCTTGTTCAAGTTGAGTCCCGACGGCAAGGAAGCTTCGCGGGTTACGGTGAAGGTGGGTAGAGCATCGGTGAATTCGATTCAGGTGATGGACGGTCTTAAGGAGGGCGACAGCGTCATTCTTTCAGACATGTCGCGCTGGGACACCAACGAGCGGGTTCGGCTCGACTAGCAAGATAAGAGGAGACAGATGAAGGACACAGCACAGCCGCTGATTCAAATTGAAGGCCTCACCAAAGTCTTTTACACCGACGAGATCGAGACGCATGCCTTGTCGGGGGTTCACTTGTCAGTGAACAAGGGGGAGTATGTCGCCATGTCGGGGCCGTCGGGCTGCGGAAAATCGACCTTGCTGTCGATTATCGGTCTGCTCGACACGCCCACGGGAGGACGCTACACACTGAATGGCCGAACGGTCGAGAACCTTGACTTCGGCGAACGCTCGCGCATCCGCAACCAGGAGATCGGATTCATTTTTCAGAGTTTCAATTTGATCGGCGATCTGACTGTGTATGAGAACGTCGAGCTGCCACTGACGTATCGGCAAAAGATGCCCGCCGCGCAACGCAAGCAGCGCGTGATGGAGTCGCTGGAGCGCGTGGGGATGGCGCATCGTATACGGCACTACCCATCACAGCTGTCTGGCGGTCAGCAGCAACGCGTAGCGGTGGCACGCGCTCTCAGCGGCAAGCCATCCATTCTGCTGGCGGATGAGCCAACGGGAAATCTGGACTCGCGCAATGGCGAAGCGGTGATGGAATTGTTGCAGGAACTGCACCGCGACGGAGCCACCATCTGCATGGTGACGCATGATCCGCGCTTTGCCAGGCATGCGCAGCGCGAGGTGCATCTGTTCGACGGCAAGGTGGTTGCCGAAGAGGAACTGAAGAAGCTGATGCAAGAGGCAAGCGCTTAAACGAACTCTTCGATCACCGTTTCCTCGACAACCGGCTATGCCAGGTGCTGAACGATGAAGACCCTGCTCCAGAACGCTCGCTACTGTCTCCGCCTGTTACGGAAGAATCCCGGCTTCAGCGCGGTGGCTGTGATCACGTTGGCTCTTGGAATCGGCGCCAACTCTGCGATCTTCAGCGTCATCTATGCCGTCTTGCTGGCCCCTCTGCCGTATAAAAATCCTGATCAGCTGGTGATGGTGTGGTCGAAGATCCAGGGCAACAACAACGTCGTTTCGGCGGGCGATTTTCTCGACTGGAAGCGCAACAGCACAGTCTTCCAGGAGCTGGTCGCATGGACCGGTGCCGCCTTCAATTTCGCGACAAGCGGTGAGCCTGAGAGGATTGTTGGCCGTGCATCTACACCCGGCGCCTACCGTTTGGTAGGGACCGATATGTTCCTGGGGCGCGATTTCTTGCCGGAAGAAGGGGAACTCGGTAAGGACCACGTCGTCATTCTTACGCATCGTCTATGGGAGCGCCTTGGGGGTGATCGCGAGATCGTCGGCAAGCAAATGAAGTTGGATGGCCAACCCTACACCGTGGTTGGAGTCACACCGCCTGGGCAGGCAGACCGATTGGAAGCGCAGTTTCAGGTGCCGCTCGCCTTTCGTCCCGAACAAGTTTCCCACGATACGCACTGGCTGCTGGTGATAGGCCGCCTGAAGCCGGGGGTGTCGATCGCCCAGGCACAATCGAATATGGATCTGGTCACGAGCCAGATGGCTAAGGAGCATCCAACTTCGAATCACGGATGGGGCGCGAGTGTGGAAGCGCTTCACAATGATTTCTTCCCGCGCGAAAGCCAACAGATTCTCTGGCTCTTGATGGCAGCGGTTGGACTAGTCTTGCTAATCGCCTGCGCCAATGTGGCGAATTTGGTACTCGCGAAGGGCACGACTCGCCTGAAAGAAGCGGCGGTGCGAACCTCGCTGGGCGCAACGCGCTGGGACGTCTTCGGGCAGTTTCTGACTGAAAGCCTTGTGTTGGCTGGAATCGGCGGGTTGCTCGGCATCGGTCTTGCATCGCTATTGATTCGCATCCTGGTTTTGAAACTGCCTCCCGATCAGCTTCCCTCTGAGGCGGAGATCACCCTGAATATGCCCGTGCTGTTCTTCACCGTGGCAGCTACGACATTGGCAGGCGTGCTCTTCGGATGCGCCCCCGCATGGCACGCGGCAAAGGTCGATCCAAACGAAACATTGAAAGAAGGGGGACGCTCCGGTCCTGGCGCTTCGCGTAATCGACTGCGAAAGGTTCTGGTCGTATCTGAGTTCGCACTCGCATTGACATTGCTCTCTGCAGCCGGGCTGGCCTTGCATAGCCTCTGGAAATTGTCACGAGTCGATCTAGGAATTCAGCCAGATCATCTTCTGACCTTCGGACTCACCGCGCCGCGGGAAGAACCAAGGCAACCCGCGCACATTCTCAGTTTTTACCGGCAAGTGCTCGATCGAGTTCAAACCCTTCCCGGCGTGATCAATGTGGAAGCCGAGAATGGAATGCCACTCCGGGGAACCGGAATCGGAATGCCCTTCAGCGTCGCTGGGCAGACTGTGACGGATCCCGCGCAGCGTCCGGCCGCAATGTTTCTGATGGCAACACCCAGCTACTACAAGACGCTCGCTATTCCCTTGACGGCAGGCCGGGAGTTCACTGAACGAGACTCCGAAAACAGTACGCGCGTTGCGATCGTCAACGAAGCCTTCGCGAAAAAGTACCTGGCTGGCGTGGATCCACTTCACCAGCGGCTGCTAATCGAACGTCTCGTGCCTGGGCAGGGAAAGATCGAGTCTGCCGTGGGATGGCAGATCGTTGGAGTATCGCGCGATATCCGCAACGGCGGCATTCGTGGCGAGGGGTACCCGGAGATCGCGGTTCCATTTGCGCAGAGTCCGTGGCCGGAAGTCAACATCGTCGTACGCACCGCGCAAGATCCGGGCGCCATGGGCAAGATGGTCGCGAACGCGGTGCACTCGATCAACGCAGAAGTCGCACTCGAGCAAATTCGCACGATGGACGACATTGTCGATGAGTCTTTAATCACGGACCGCTTCAGTACCGCTCTTTTCGGTGGATTCGCCGTGCTTGCCCTCGTCCTCGCCGGAGTTGGGATTTATGGCGTGATGGCATTTGCCGTGGCCCAGCGCACGCATGAGCTCGGACTTCGCATTGCGCTAGGCGCGCGCCACGAAGACGTCATTCAACTAGTGCTGCGGGAAGGTCTCGTTCTAGCCGGAATCGGGCTCGCCGTTGGCTTGCTGGGAGCGTACGCCGCCGGGCGGGCGCTCAGCGGACTGCTCTATGGCGTGGGTTCGCTCGACCTGCCGGCGATTGCCGCGGTTGCGATCATACTGCTGACCGCGGCTTTTGTGGCCTGCTACATCCCTGCGCGCCGCGCCGCCGGCGTCGATCCCATGGCCGCTCTACGTTACGAGTGAGGACTTTATGAATGGACTATGGCAAGACGTTCGTTACGGACTAAGGCAATTGCGGAAGAGCCCCGGTTTTGCTGCGGTTGCAGTCATCACGCTCGCGCTGGGTATTGGCGCGAATACTGCGATCTTCAGCGTGGTCAATGGAATCCTTCTGCGGCCGTTGCCTTTCCACCAGGCGGATAAATTGATGGCGGTGTGGCATGTGCCACCGCAGAAGAGTTTCCCGGGAATGACGCGCTTCGCGGTCTCCGCCGCGAACTATATCGACTGGCACAGCCAGAATCACGTGTTCGAGAAGATGGCGATCTTCAGCTACCATCCTTTCACTTTCGCAGGTGGGGATAAGCCTGAGCAAGTCGATGCCACCTCGGTTTCGGCGGATTTCTTCTCGACGCTGGGTACGCAACCGATAATCGGCCGGGTGTTCACCTCTGACGAGGACCAGCCCGGGCATGGGAACGTCGTTCTGCTCAGCCACCGTTTCTGGCAGGATCACTTTGCCTCGAACCGCGACATTGTGGGGCGCTACATCACGTTGGATGGCGCCAGCTTCCTGGTTGCGGGTGTCATGCCAGCCAATTTTCGCATGCCGGATTTTGCCCAGATGTGGACGCCGATGGCCTGGACAGACCAGGAAAAATCCATTCGCGGCGAACATCATTACCTGGTGATCGGCCGCCTCAAGGACGGTGTTGGACAGAAGCAAGCGCAAGCAGAGATGAACACAATTTCGAATCGCCTGGAGCAGCAATACCCTGAGGATGATCGAGGCTGGGGTTCCGTGGTCGTGCCTTTGCACGACGATCTTGTCAGTGATGTTCGTCCTGCACTGCTGGTACTTCTGGGAGCTGTGGGGTTCATCCTGCTGATCGCCTGCGTGAACGTCGTGAATCTTTCGCTGGCGAAGACGTTCAGCCGTCAAAAGGAGATCGCCATCCGTACCGCGTTGGGCGCCTCTTCGGCCCGGGTTGTGCGCCAGGTGTTGGTGGAGAGCGTTCTGCTGGCTCTCATCGGTGGTGCTCTTGGACTTGCCTACGCTCACTCTGGGGTGCGGCTTATCATGGCATTCCTCGCGGATAAAGTTCCGCACTCGGTTGACGTGGGACTCGATCTGAAGGTTCTGGTTTTCACAGTTCTGGTATCGGTATGTACGGGAATCATTGCTGGAATCCTGCCGGCACTTCACCTCAGCCGCGCGAATGTGAATGAGGCTCTGAAACAGGGTTTGGGGCGAACCGACACGGATTCCGGCGGCAATCGCACGCGCAACATCCTGGTTGTGGTTGAGGTTTCGCTCTCGCTGATCCTTCTCGTGGGTGCCGGCCTGCTGATTCGAAGTTTCAAGGTCCTGCGTGAGGTGAATCCAGGATTCGAATCGAATGGGGTGCTGACACAGACGGTTGCCGTGTCGCGGGCTAAATTTTCGAACATTCAGCAGGAAGTTGCCTTCTTCGACCGTGTGCTCGAGAGCGTGCGCACCTTGCCGAGTGTGGTGGCGGTAGGAGTTATCGACAACGTGCCGCTTGGCGACGGCGGTTCGCATCAACCGATCGCCGTGGAGGGCTATCCGACGCTGCCGATGTCGGAGCAACCCGAAGTCGACGTTCGCGCCATCAGTGCGGGATATGTGGATTCGCTGCGCATTCCGCTTCTGAAGGGACGAGATTTCAATAGTTCCGACATTGCCGGCAGACCGCCCGTGGCGCTGATCAGCGCATCCCTCGCTCACCAGTTCTGGCCAAACGAGAACCCGCTCGGCAAGCATATCGCGCTGACCTTTTCCAAAGGAGCGCCGCGCGAAATTGTGGGCGTCATCGGCGACGTGAAGGGAGACAGTCTCGATCAGAAACGTCCTGCAGCGATGCTCTACTACCCGCTCGCGCAAGATGCACCGTCAGCCGTGGGGGAATTCCAGTCGGGCCCGATGACACTGGTTGTTCGATCGGCCTCCAATCCGAAGAGCCTGATCGCGCCAGTGGCGAGTGTCGTCCAGAACGTGGATCGTGAAATTCCGGTGCGTGATGTGCTGACCATGGAGGAGTTGGTGGCCAACTCGCTCTCCCAGCAGCGCTTCAATCTTCTTCTGCTCGGAGCCTTCGCCGGGCTGGCCCTTGTGCTGGCGGCGATCGGGATCTACAGCGTTCTCTCGTACAGCGTGCGGCGCCGCGTCCCTGAAATCGGCATTCGCCTTGCTTTGGGCGCCACTCTTGCCGATGTGTTCCGCATGATCGTGGTGGAGGGCATGAAGCCCACATTCCTGGGAGTAGCGATTGGAGCCGCCGGCGCCCTGGCGCTGGGGCGGGTCATGTCGAGTTTCATTTACGGGGTGAGCTCGACCGATCCGACGACGTTCCTCGCCGTTGCGACCGTGCTGGCCATGGTTGCGATGCTGGCGAGCGTCATTCCCGCGTTCCGTGCTGCCAGAGTCGATCCTATTGTTGCCCTGCGTTACGAGTGAGGCGGCATTGCGATGCGCGGAGTCGAACAGCTGCGGAATGTGTGGCGCAGATTACGGACGAAACGGCCTGCGCCTGAGGCTGGCCCGGTTCCGAGGAGACGATCCGAGCGAATTCGCTTCGGTCCATTCGAAGCGGACTTGCACACCCACGAACTTTGGAGGGACGGCACCCGGATCAAACTTGTGGGGCATCCCTTCGTCGTTTTGGAGATGTTGCTCGAAAGCGCAGGCGACCTGATCACGAGAGACGAACTTCGTGCGCGTTTGTGGCCGAGTGACACGTTCGTGAGTTTTGATCACGGCCTGAACGCCGCTGTGAACCGCCTGCGGGAGGCACTGGGAGATTCCGCAACGGAGCCCAAGTTTGTCGAGACCCTGCCACGGCGGGGATATCGCTTCATTGCCAAGGTCGAACGCCGCGCCGTTTTTGAATCGCCGTCACGGGCCTGGGCAGAGTCGACCAAGCCCGTGCGCCAGGGAAAGCTAGCGAGAGGAGTGAGAACGATGGATGGATTATTCCGAGATATGCGCTTTGCCTTTCGTCAGCTGCGCCAGAGTCCGGGCTTCGCGACGGTCGCCATCCTCACGCTCGCGCTTGGCATTGGCGCCTCCACCGTGATCTTCAGCATCGTGTACAACGGCGTGCTGTACCCGTTTCCCTATCGCAGCGCCGAGCGGTTGACCGCGATTATGGTCATGGATACCCGGGACAAGGGTAACCGCGGCATGTTTCCGCTAAGTGATGTCAAAGCGCTGCGCGAAGGCAACCACACATTTGAGGACATCCTGGCTTATGGCCTTTGGTACGTGAAGTACACCAAGGGAAATACGGCCGCCATGCTGAAAGGTGTGGGTGCGACCCCGGAGGCGAAGGACTTTTGGGGTGTGCCGCCTCTGCTTGGCCGCTGGTTCGGCCAACAGGACGTGGAGTCTGGAGCGCCTCCCGTCGTGCTGCTCAATTACCGTTTCTGGAACAAGGAATTCCACGGGGACAGAAATGTACTCGGCCAGGCAATGATGCTGAACGGCAAGAGTCGAACGATTGTCGGGGTCTTGCCACCACGGTTTCAGGCAGTGGGGGCTGATTTGTACATGCCTGTTTCCTGGACTCGTCCGGAGCCGGCCCGTGGAAAGTTCGAATGGGATGTGGATGATCCGCTGTACTTCTGGGCCACAGGGATCCTGAAGCGGGGTGTGACGCTGGAAACCGCCGCAGCCGATGTCGATGTGATCTTCCGGCAACTGGCCCCCAAGCATCCGGATGATTACCCCAAAAAGTTTCGTGTGGTCACGAAGTGGCTGAACGATTTGATCATGGCGAACTTCAAGCAGACGTTCTTTCTGCTATTCGCGGCCGTCGGTCTGTTGCTTTTTATCGCTTGCAGTAACGTTGCCGGTTTGCTGCTCGCTCGCGCCAGCGCTCGCACGCGGGAAATGGCATTGCGCGCCGCGCTGGGCGCAGGGCGCGGACGCCTCGTCCGGCAACTTCTGTCGGAGAGTCTGGCGCTGGCCATGTCCGGATGCTTCTTGGGTTGCCTGCTGGCTTATGTCGGCATGAAGGGAATCATGCTTCTCCCACTGCAGTCCATTCTGCCCATGGAATCGGAAGTCGCGCTGAGCCGTCCGGTATTGCTATTCGCGATCGCCATTTCTCTGGTCGCGACCGTGTTGTGTGGCATGGCGCCTGCATTTCACATCATCCGGGGTGACCTGCAAAGGAAATTGGCCAGCACGGGTGTGAACGTCGGCGCGGTGTTCCAACACAGCCGCTTTCGCTCCGGCCTGGTGGTCGGACAGGTAGCCCTTTCATTGATCCTGCTGACGGCCGCGGGCTTGATTGCAAGAAGCTTTTTCGCCCTCACCCGCGTGGACCTGGGAGTTCAGCCGAAGAACATTTTTACTGCTGATGTCCATTTCCCCAAAGGGCGCTATACGAAAGCGGAAGAGAAGGTCGGCTTCTTCGAGCGCCTTCTTCCGCAACTGCACACGATTCCGGGTGTCGTCAGTGAGACTGAGCTGATCGGGATGCCGGTATTTTTCGCGCCCGACGGCGATGTCACCATCCCGGGAAAAGCTCATAAGGATCGGTGGAATTCGCAGGTCGAACTGTGCAGCGAAGGATACTTTTCAACTCTCAATCTGCATTTACTGCGGGGCCGGCTATTGACTGAGGGCGATATTCAATCAGCCCGCAGAGTAACGGTCGTCAGTGAAAATCTGGCTCGGAGATTCTTCGCGGGCGAAGACCCCATCGGCAAACAGATTAAATTCAACGTATTCGACGAAATTCCCGAGACACCGCACGACGCTTATTTTGAGATCGTGGGCGTAGTCAACGACTCCCGCGGGGTCGACTTCAACGACAACTATCCAAGGTTTTCGGATCCCGCAAAGTCCACGCCCAGGGGATACGTGCCGTTTTCTTTCTCGGGCTTTGGCGACCGCTCGATCGCAATGCTGACCCGGGTACCCCCCAACCTGATCGCGAACAATGTGCGGCAGATTCTGTACTCCATGGATCCCGATGTGGTGTTAGTCGGATCGGAACTCAGCGGAGGAACATTTGCGTTCAGCGATTTCCTCGACGCGTTCTTGTACGACAAGCCGAGGTTCGCTGCCATCGCGTTCGCGGCGTGCGCCTCGCTGGGATTTCTTCTAGCCATCATCGGTCTTTTCAGCGTGATGACCTACATCGTATCGCTGAAAACTCACGACATCGGTATCCGCCTGGCTTTGGGGGCATCTCGGGAAGCAATCCTGAAATTGATTTTGAGAAAGGGCCTGGTGCTCATTGCCATCGGCGTGCTCATTGGCATGGCGGCAAGTCTTGGCCTCACGCGGTTTGTGGCCAGCCAGCTCAGCGGAGTGTCGGCCACAGACCCCGTGACTCTGATCGCAGTGGTCATCACGATGACGCTGGCCGGCTTGTTCGCGTGTTTCTTGCCAGCCCGCCGCGCGACGCTGGTCGAACCCATGACAACGCTGAGGAACGAGTAAGTGGCGAAGGAATAGGAAATGATCCGACTGAACAATATCGAGCGCGCCTATAAAACCGGAGCCGGGCAAAGCTGGGTTCTGCGCCGCATTAACCTCACGATCGAGGCGGGAGAGTTTGTGACGATCATGGGGCCATCCGGGGCGGGGAAGTCGTCTCTGCTGAACGTCCTCGCGCTGCTCGACGACGCATGGGCAGGACAGTATTGGTTTCGGGACCAGGCGGTTCACTCCATGAAGCGCAAAGAGCGTGCCGAACTCGCTAAGCGCAATGTGGGCATGGTCTTCCAGAGCTATCACCTGCTCGATGATCTCACCGTGCGCGAAAACATCGACCTGCCCCTTTCCTACAAAGACTTTCCCGCTAGACAGCGGCAAAGCTTGCTGGCTGATGCGCTGGACCGGTTCCAGATCGTGGCCAAGAAAGACTTGTTTCCCAGCCAGCTTTCCGGAGGGCAGCAGCAGTTAGTTGGCGTCGCGCGCGCTGTGGTGCACAAGCCAGCTCTTTTGTTGGCCGACGAGCCTACTGGCAACCTGCATTCTTCGCAGGCCAAAGAAATTATGGAGCTCTTTCGCGAACTGAACCAGCAGGGTACGACCATTGTGCAGGTCACGCATTCGGAAGCGAATGCAGCCTACGGAAACCGCGTGGTGCAACTGCACGACGGATGGTTGGCGAGCGATACGGCGGTGTCGCCCATGCCTCCGACGGCCGCGGGGTTGCGATGATGAGACCGGTTTTCTTGGCAACCAGGACGCTCGCGACCTTTCTGGCGATTGCGATCCTATTTTCAATTTTCGCCCGGGCGCAGTCGCGAACGAACGTCACCCTGCAGATGCCGCATTCCTACAATCCACTAAAACCCTACATGCCCGACAAAGTTCCCGCGCCTGCGCTCGCCAATTCATCTCGCATCGATCAGTTGGTGCGCGATGGCAAGCTGTATCTGACACTGAAAGACGCGATCGCGCTGGCTCTCGAGAACAATCTCGATCTTGCCATTGCGCGCTACAACATTCCAATTGCGGATACCGATCTCCTTCGAACGAAGGCTGGCGGATTCTTCCGCGGCGTCAACACCGGGGTGGTCCAGGGAACACCGGGGGGCGGCGTGGGAGGATACGGCGCGGGCGCACCAGGTGCCGGAGCGGGCGGAACCACTGGCGGTGCAGGGGGCGCCGGTGCTGGAGCGTCCGGACTTGTGCAATCCACGCTGGGTGCGGGTGCTCCGGTCGCTTCGTACGACCCGGCGCTCAACGCGAATCTGGGCATCGAGCATCAGACCTCGCCTCTCTCGAATCAGCGCATTTACGGTATTCCCTCTCTGCAGCTCAATACAGCGCAAGTCAATGTTGGCTACTCGCAGGCGTTTCCGACAGGCACCACGCTGGGCTTCGAATTCCAGAACAGCCGGCAGACCACAAATTCCCCATTCACCATTTTGTCTCCTGCCTTGAACTCGGCTTTTCGATTTAGCTTTCAGCAGCAACTACTCGCCGGCTTCGGGCTTGCTTCCAACCTGCGCTATCTGCGCATTGCGCGCAACAACAAGAAGATTTCTGACATCGCGTTCAAAGATCAAGCCATTGCCACCGTTACGCAAATCGAAAACATCTATTGGGACCTGGTCGGTGCCTATGAGGAAGCGCGCGTGAAAGAGCAATCCCTACAGTTCGCCAACCAGACGCTCGACAACGCGCGGAAGCAATTGCAACTTGAGGCGATTCCGGCGCTGGATGTCATGAAGGCCGAGGCCGAGGTTTCCAAACGCGACCAGGACCTGACCGTCGCGCGTACGACCTTGCAGTTGCAGGAGTCGCTGATGAAGAACGCGCTCACGAAGAGTCTCGACGATCCGACTTTGGAAGAAATGCCAGTGATTCCCACGGACCGGAGCCTGACCGGCGGTGACGACGCGAACACTAACACTCCCATCCTCGACTTGATCGGACAAGCCCAGAAGAATCGTCCCGAATTGCTGGAAACGGACATTGACTTGGTCAACCGCCAGATCAGTGGCAAGGCAGCGCGCAATGCGCTACTCCCGACGCTGTCACTTGTCGGTTTTTATGGCGGCACGGGCCTCGGAGGCCTGGTCACGCCGGGCAACGCCGCCGGCGTGCCCCCTGACCTCTCGGGTACCTGGCAGAACACGTTCAACAATTCCTCACCGGACTACTACCTGGGTTTCAATGTGAATATCCCGTTCCGCAATCGTGTTGCGAAGGCCGACCAGTATCGATCGGAGCTTGAATACCGGCAGGCAGAACTGCGCAAAGAACAGCTGCGCAAACAGATTCGCATCGAGGTCCGCAATGCCCAGTACTCGCTGGTGCAGACCCGCGCGCGGGTGGAGGCGGCTCGCAAAGCGCGCGACCTGGCCCAGCGCACGTTCGAGATCACCCGCAAAGAGCAGGAGCTTGGCTCCGGATCGAGCTATCAGACCATGACGGCGCAGCGTGATTTGGCGCTGGCGGAGTTGGACCTGGTCACCGCCTCCACTACTTATCAGAAAGCGAAAGTAGAACTTGACCGCGCGACCGGCACGACTTTGGAACATAATGGAGTGCAGATTCAGGATGCCGTGACTGGAACGCTTTCCGCGGCGTCCCCTTAGCCTATGCCAACTTCGGCCAAGCCTCATGTACCCGCTACTGCTGTGGATCAGCAGCGCTCGATCGGTGCGGGACGCGTGCTGGCGGCTGACGATCAGCCTCACGTCCTCGAGGCGCTGCAACTTCTGTTGCGACCCGAGGGATACCGCGTCGATGTCGCTCGGTCTCCGGGCGAAGTGCGCGAAGCATTGGGCTCGGAGTTCTACGACGCAGTCCTGATCGACCTGAACTACACGCGTGATACGACGTCCGGTCAGGAAGGTCTCGACTTGCTTTCGGAGATTGTCACCATCGACAGCAGCCTGCCTGTGATTGTTATGACCGCATGGGGCAACGTGGAGTTGGCCGTCGAAGCCATGCGCCGGGGCGCGAGAGATTTCATTCAGAAGCCCTGGGAAAACGAACGGCTGCTTGCGATCCTGCGTACGCAAGTCGAACTGCATCGCGTTCTACAACAGGCCGAGCGGTTGGCAGCCGAGAACCGACTCTTGCAGGCGCAAGGACGTCCCGAATTCATCGCCACTGCGGCTTCTATGCAGCCGGTACTCGACGCGATTGCCCGAGTCGGACCTTCCGATGCCAATGTTCTGATTACTGGCGAGCACGGCAGCGGCAAGGAAGTTGTGGCCCAGACGCTGCACATGCTTTCGCGACGAGCCTCTCGTCCGCTGGTCGCAGTGAACACGGGGGCCTTGGCGGAGGGAGTCTTCGAAAGCGAGCTGTTCGGGCACGTGAAAGGCGCGTTTACAGATGCCCGCGCTGATCGGATGGGCCGCTTCGAACTTGCCGACGGCGGCACGATCTTTCTCGATGAAATTGGAAACGTGCCCGTGCGGCAGCAGGCCAAGCTATTGCGCGTGCTCGAGACTGGCGAGATCGAGCGACTCGGATCTTCGCGGTCCCGCAAGGTGGACGTTCGCGTCATCTCAGCGACCAACGCCGACCTGCAGGCGGCCTGTGCGTCAGGTCAATTTCGCGAAGACCTGTTGTTTCGCCTTAATACGATCGAGATCCGCATACCGCCTCTGCGCGAGCGCCGCGAGGATATTCCCGCGCTCGCACTTCACTTCCTGAGCCGCTACGCCTCCCGCTACCGGCGTGAGATCGATGGTTTCGACAAGCTTGCGCTGCAGATTCTGAATCATTACGCGTGGCCGGGAAACGTTCGTGAACTGGATCACACCGTGGAACGCGCCGTTCTCATGAGTCGCGGTCGTGAAATTCAACCGGCCGAATTGGGGCTGAACCTCCAGCGCTCGCAAGCAGCGAACCTCGAGGAGTTGAGTCTCGAGGCAGTGGAAGCCGTCCTGATCCGCAAGGCCCTGCAGCGCTTTCATGGAAACATCAGCCAGGCCGCCGAGGCCCTCGGCTTAAGCCGTGGCGCGCTGTACCGGCGTATGGAGAAGCATGGCCTTTAGTCCGCAGACCAGCGGCAAGGCATCATCAGGCAAGAAGCCCGGCAAACGACGCTCGCAATACGAGCATCGCGTCTGGCTTTATTCGTTCCTTGTGGCATTGCCGGGAATTGCTGTTGCCATTTTCCTCATCTGGCTGCAGTCCTGGTCCACGTCATCGAAAGTTACGTTGTTGTTCACCATTTTGATCGTGTGGGCCATTATTGCTCTTGCTCTGCACGAGCAGACGGTCCGACCTCTGCAGACTCTGGCAAATGTGGTCGCGGCGTTGCGGGAAGAGGACTATTCGTTTCGCGCGCGGGGAGCGGCCGTCGAAGATGCGCTTGGTGAACTCTCGCTGGAGGTTAATGCGCTTGCCGACTTGCTCGCCGACCAACGCTTGCGTGCGATTGAGGCGACGGCGGTTCTGAGGCGGGTGGTCGAAGAAATTGACGCGCCCTTGTTCGCATTCGGTCCGGACCGGGTCATTAAGCTTGTGAATCCAGCCGGCGAGAGGCTGATGCAGCAAGCTGCCGAGCGGTTGCTGGGTTGCACCGCTGATGAAACAGGACTCGCATTGTGCCTCGATATGCCTAACGAGGGACTGGTGGCCTTACCCGTGAATGGGTCGAACGTGCGCTGGGTTTTGCGGCGCAGCCGATTTCGCGAGAAGGGTCAGCCGCACACACTGGTGGTGCTGTCAGATGTGAGCCGGGCGTTGCGCGAGGAGGAGCGTTCAGCGTGGCAGCGCCTGATTCGGGTGCTCGGTCATGAATTGAATAATTCTCTGACGCCCATCAAATCGATTGCCGGCAGCCTTGGCGCAAGGCTGGCAGAAGCTGACATGGACGCCGATCGGCGCCGCGATTTCGAACGCGGCCTGGCGATTATCGAAGCGCGCACGGCATCGCTCAATCGTTTCCTGCAGGCGTACCGGAAACTGGCGCAAATGCCGCCGCCCGTAGTGAAGCCCGTCAAGCTGCGCCCGATGGTTGAGCGCGTGGCGATGTTGGAGACACGCGTCCCCGTTACGGTCGGCACGGGCGCTGATGTGATTCTCCTGGTGGATTCCGATCAGATTGAGCAGATGCTGATCAACCTCGTGCGCAACGCCGTTGAAGCGACACTGGAAACGCACTCTGGTAGCTCAGCTCACGATGAGGATCCTGTCGCACCAGAAGTGGGCGTGCGCTGGATGGCGGAGGGCAACAACGTTGAACTGGTGATTCACGATAACGGGCCGGGGCTGCTCAACCCGAGCAATGCTTTTGTTCCCTTTTACACCACGAAGCCCTCGGGCAGCGGTATCGGACTGGCGCTCTCGCGGCAGATTGCCGAGGCACACGGGGGATCGATTGAATTGTCGAATCGCAATGGAAATAGCGGCTGTCAGGTGCGTGTGAAATTGCCGCGTATTCGAGAATGACCGCCTTGCAGTCCTGCTTGGTGGAGGAGAACGCATGAACGTGCTCGCAACAGATCTTCGCTTTGCATTTCGCCGGCTGCGCAAGGCGCCCGGTTTCAGCCTCATCGTGGTTCTCACGCTGGCTTTCGGAATCGGAGCCACGACCGCCATCTTCTCTCTGGTAGAGGGCATTCTCCTTCGGCCGCTGCCGTTCAGTTATCCTGACCGGCTTGTTCTGCTGGGCGATCATCTGCGAGACGGATTGGGCACGTCTGTAACTGCCCGAGAAATCGGTACCTATGCGGTTGCAAGCAGTGCCTTCTCGTCGATGGGCGGCTACACCCCCAACACGTACGAGATCTCTGGTGGCGAAACTCCGGAAGAAGTGAAGGCCGCCCGGCTTACCACTGGTGTCTTTACGACGCTGGGGATCCGTCCGATCCGCGGCCGGGTGTTTACGCAGCAGGAAGAGGATGCCCATGAACCATTGGCAGTCATCAGTTATGCCTTGTGGCTGACGCGTTACCATCGCGACCCCGGGGTTCTCGGAACATCCATCACGCTGGATCGCAGGCCCTACACCATCATCGGTGTCATGCCCCGGGACTTTGAGTTTCCGCTGGAGGACGGCCGCCTCGACCAGGTCCAACTCTGGGTTCCAATGAGTTTCACGCCCGAGGAACTTGCTGAGGAGCACGCCGGATTCTGGGGATATCAGATGGTGGCTCGCCTTAAGGATGGTGTGGGTCTCAAGCAGGCAGCGATGGATGCCGACCGGGTGGCACAGCAGGTCATGCGCGGCTTTCCAGCTAGCCAATCTGCGATTCACATTCGCGGCGATGTGATTCCACTGTTCGAGTATGGCGTCGGAGAAGTCCGCCCGATACTTCGCATTCTTTCGCTGGCCGTATCCGTCGTTCTGTTGGCTGCTTGCGCAAATGTGGCTGGCCTGTTGTTGGTCCGCGCCATCCGTCGCAGGCGTGAATATGCTTTGCGCCTCGCGTTGGGCGCGAGTTCCAGTGCTGTTGTTCGCGAGTGTGTAGCGGAGGGCTTGCTGCTCGGTGTCGGTGGTGGACTGTTTGGTCTGGCGCTGGCGGCCATTGTGATCCGAATGACTTTGCACTTGCTACCCGAGTCGATGCCACGCGTTGACTCCATCGCCATCGACGCAGGGGTCGCTGCTTTCGCGCTGGTCTTATCGGTGGCGACTGGTCTCGTCTGCAGTCTTGCACCCGCATTTGGAGCTTTGCGCGCCAACCCGATCGAGAGTCTCAAGGTGGCAGGGCCGAGCGCCTCAGGTACCGCCAGCCACACCTGGCTGCGATCAATCCTGGTCGTCGGTGAGATCGCCGTTGCCTTGGTGCTGGTCACCGCCTCCATTGCTTTTTTGCGCAGCTTCCAGAGAATGCGCGCCGTTGACCCGGGCTTTCGCGCCGACCACGTAGTTTCTGCCAACTTCCGATTGCCTCTCCAGACGTATCCAACGGCTGCCTCGTCGCAAACGTTCAACCATGCCGTGTTTGACAAGCTTTCAACTAAACCCGGTGTCATTGCGGTGGGCATCGGCAATACCTTACCTGCGTCGGGTCTTGTTCCGCAGTCTGCCTACACCGTCGAGGGTGAGACCGCAGCTACCTGGAAATTGCGATTTGCCATATTTGCGACGACCTATGGTGACTACTTCGGCGCAATGCGGATTCCGCTGATCGACGGTCGTTATTTCACTGCAGAGGACCGTGCAAACTCGCCGGCCGTAATCATCGTCAACAAGTCGATGGCCGATCGTTGCTGGCCGGGACAGCTTGCGATCGGCAAGCGGCTGCATGCCGGCAACCCAAGAAAAACGCTGCCGTGGGCTACGGTTGTTGGCGTTGTGGCCGATACCAAGATGGGCTCGCGCGATGAGCCGATTGGCGATCAGTGGTATAGCCCTGTAGAACAACCCACCCTGCTAACCAGTCCTGCCCCATCCGAAAAGTTGGCAGATGCAGCGAGCGGATTCATTACCATGCGCTCCGCGTTGCCCGCCGAGCAAATGACGAAAACTCTGCGGGCGAGCATCGCAGAGATCGATCCGCTGCTCGCCCTCGAACAAGTGCAGACGATGGACGAGGCGATCGCAAATATCGAAGCCCCCAGGCGTTTCAACACTAACCTCATCACCGGGTTCGCCCTGGGTGCTCTGCTCTTGGTCGTCACCGGAATTTACGCGGTGGTCGCGTTCTCCGTTTCGTTGCGCACGCAGGAGATTGCGATCAGAATGGCCCTTGGCGCCCAGCGCAGAGGCATCGCCCAACTTGTACTTACCTCGGGCGCAAGGCTGGCATTCGCCGGCTGCGTTCTCGGGGTGGCGGGTTCCCTGGCCCTGTCACGACTTGTTACTTCGTTCCTGTTCGAGGTGAGTGCGACGGATCCGCTCATTTATATCGCGGCGGTTGGAACCATGATGCTCATGGTGCTGCTGGCGTCCGCACTTCCCGCGACCCGCGCGGCATCCGCCGAGCCGCTCGACAGCCTGCGCTCGATTTGAGGGGAGAATTTCTAGACTATCTCTTCATCGAGGGAAGGCCTCCCAGCGCTCAGTTAATCGTACTTGGACGAGTAATTTTGTTGGTCCCAAGCGTGAAATAGAAGCAAGCGCCTTTCTCTACGTCGGCCTCTGCCCAGATCTCGCCACCATGTTTCTGGATGACTCGCTTGACGGTTGCCAGACCAATGCCGTGTCCAGGGAATTCGTCAGTCGAGTGGAGCCGTTGAAAGGGCTTGAAGAGCCGGCTTACGGATTTGGCGTCGAATCCGCTTCCATCATCCTTCACGAAGTAAATTGCCCGGCCGCCATCCTCTCGACGGCCGAACTCAATTCGGGCCGCAGGATGGTGCGACGTGTATTTCCACGCATTCCGCAACAGGTTTTCAATCACAATGCGCAGCAGATGCGGATCGCCGAGCGCCTCCTCGTGTTCGGGAGCGACAAACTCTACGTGCCGGTCGGGCTCTGTGCGGCACAACTCATCTATGAAAGTGCGTGCCATTGCTGCTAGGTCCACCCTTTCGGAACGCATCGCGCTGGTGGTAACGCGAGACAGATTCAGGAGATCGTCGATCAATTCTGTCATGCGCTTACCGCTTGAGCGGATGTGCTCGATAAGGTCGCGTGCCTGTTCGTCGAGGCCTGCGCCATATTGCTTGAGGAGCAGGTAAGAGAACCCGTTGAGAGTATCCAGCGGACCCCGCAAATCGTGTGAGACGCTATAGGAAAACACTTCCAATTCGCGATTGGCGGCCAGCAGTTCTCGCGTGCGCTCTTGAACGCGTTGTTCCAACTCATCATGCGATTTCTGCAGTTCCTTCAACATCTCATTGAACGAGTCGACCAGAACCGCAAGTTCATCCTTGTGCTCCACTTGCGCCATCCGAATGCTGTAATCCTTGTCACGGGTTACTTTCTGCGCGGTTTGGGCGAGTTCCACAATCGGCTGGGCGACCGACTCGCGAAACCGCGACGACACGAGAATGGCCGCCAGCAGTGAAATGACCAGGACGCCGAACGCGATCAAGGCATAGCGATTGAATCGGTGATTGATTTCCCGTAAGTCTGCGCGCAAATAGACGTAACCGATTGTCTTTCCTTCCGAAACGATCAGCCGAACAAGGGTCAAATGCCGGTCGCGGAACCAGTGTTCTTCGAGGTGGTTCGGCGGAAAGGGCGGGACCGTCGCAACTTGATCCAGGGGATCCCGGGAATACTGCGCCAGCGGTTTAAGATCGGCATCAAAGATCGCTGCCGACTTGATGTTGCGCGCGCTTTTCAGGGCGGACAGCGTAATGGCGGCAGTCTGCGGATCATCAAAAACGATGGATGAGACGCTTGCCGAGCTGATGAGTTGCGCTTGGGCCGACAGTGTGCGCACCATGTCTTGACGGAAGGTGATCTGGTCATAGGCGAAGAAGCCGGCACACGCCAGCACCAGCGCGACAAAACTCACGAGCATGTTCATGATCGTGAGCCGTCGCAAAATCGAACTGGTCTGTACCGTCGCCATTTACTTGCCGGCCTCGTCTTTATCAATCACCTTGAACGCAACTTTCAGAAGCTCGGAACTAAGTTGGAGATGAGATCTTTCCGCGGCCTTGCGGTTGACTTCGAAGCGCACGCGTTCTTCCTGCACGCTCAGTCCGATCACGCCCCCGCGCTGGGTGAAACGCTTTAGGTCGCTGACGGTAAGAATGTGCAGCCGATTGGCTTCGTCCAGAACGGGGCGCAGGTTGTCTTCTTCGGAGGAACTGACAAAAAGAATGTTGCAGGGCGCTGCTTGTTGAACGCGCGTGATTCTCTGGACGGTAATCTGCCGTCCGCCAATCCGCTCGCCTGTTACGGTGGAGTCGAGCACACTGCCAAAAGGATCCTTGCCCAGAACGCAAATCCGGAACTGGTCTGCATCGGTGGTGTGGTCGGGAGGCCAAGTGACGAATTTCCCGAAATTGTAGAGATAGGCCGCTTCGACCTGCGGTACGGTGGGGCGGGGCCCTTGAGCCCAAGAAAGGGAAGCGCTGAAAATCAACAGTGTTCGCCAGATGATTCGGGAACGTGGAACCTTTGCGAGCGCACTGGATCGCGCCGGGGGGCCCAGACTCAGAAGTGCGGTGCGGGTGTTCACTGTTGCCAGGTTATTTTGCCGTAAACGCTTCGCTTGATTCCGACGTTCGGTCCCGGGTCGCTCGCAAATTCAAAATGACGTGGTTGCAGCAGGTTCTGCCCGACGATCGATAGTTCGATCGACGGAAAAACTTTCCATCCCAGCCGAACATCGCCCGTGGAATAAGAAGGAATATGGAGCGCTGCCAAAGCGCTGACATATCGGTAGTCGAGACTGAGGTTAAGTACCTTCGTGAAGTCGATATCCGTTTGCACGGTGACCTGATGTCGAGGGCTCGAGCCTTCGATGGACGGCCCACTGCCGATGTCCAGTGAGTTCGGGTTTTTCTTGATCCGCATTTGCAGGAACGAGTATGACGATCGCAACCGCCAAAACGAAAGAGGCCGCCACTCCGGCGAGATCTCTACCCCCTTGGTCGTTCCATGGAGTCCGTTGCCAAACTCAGCGGGCAACAGCAGGTGGATGGGAGCCGGGGAGTCCTCCACGAAAGGCGCGCCGAGGATGTCTTCGCTGAACAAGTTGTTGTAGTGGTTATAAAAGGCGGCAAGATCAAAAAATAGCTTCTGGCTGAGCAATTGCCGGTAACCGAGTTCGTAGCTGTTCAGTTCTTCGGAACCGAAATTCGGGTTTGCACTGAAGCGCGCGAAGAAGGGCAAGCCGCCGGGTTGAAGGCCGATAAATCCCGTGAGATAAAAGGCTCTTTCCGCGGCAGAGGGCGTGCGCACGGCATGCGTGAACGCGGCCCACAATGTCTGTCGCGTAGAGGGCGTGTACGTCAGGCGGGCGCCGGGCTGCCACTGCAGACCGGTGTAATTCGTCTTCAGCAGTTTCGTTCCCACCGAGAGCGAGAGCCGGTCGCGTACCAGGCCGATCTCGTCTTCGAAAAATCCTGTGAAGAGTTCGTCGGTTCTGCTCTCGGGAAGGAAAAACAGGCCGGAGACCACGGTCGGATTCTGGCCAGAACTGAGCCGTGCTCCGAAGCCCCATGCAATCTGCTGTCGCGCCGGTAGTCGGAAGCGATCGAGAAAATCCAGATCGTACGTGTCGCGGATGTCCGTGAAGTTGGGTTCGTGGCGGTTGGAGCGATCATAAAAGAACTGGACTTGAAAATCCCTGCCTTCACCCTGCGTGTGCTGCCAGCGCGCCACCAAATTCCCACCACCGAGTCGAGCCGTCCCATTCAGAGTCTGAGAATAGGGCGGGGTGTAGGTGACGGCGGTCACGCTCTCACCCGAACCCTCACCATAAATGTCGCCTTGCACGGTGAAAGCGTCGTGGTCGCCGCGCGTGAAGTCCATTCGGAATCCGCCTTGCGCCGCGCGCCACTCGTCGTAGTTGTCGCCGTTCGCATGAAACTGGGGGCCGCGATCAAAGCCCATTGCGTAGATCCGATAATGGAAGTTACCGGACCCGGAGCCATAGCGAGCGTTCAGAAAGCCGCGGTCGACGCTTCCGCCCCCTGCGCTGACTAGACCTCCATGCGTGTCCTTGCTACTCCTGGTGATGACGTTGATCACACCGTTCACGGCATTCGGGCCCCAGATCGTGCCGCCAGGACCGCGAATGACTTCGATGCGATCCACATCTTCCAGCATGACGTTCTGCACTTCCCAGTACGTCCCAGCCAGTAACGTGGTGTAGACAGTTCTTCCGTCAATCAAGACCAGAACGTCACGCGAAAGGCGACTTCCGAATCCTCGAATCCCGATCGACCACTTGTTGCTGTCAATGCGCGCCACTTCGACGCCCGGCGCCAGACGCAATACCTCGGGAATGGTGGTTGCACCCGAGCGCGCGATATCTTCCCGCGTGATCACGTAGATCGCGGCTGCAGTCTTCCAGACCTGCTCGGGCGCCTTTGACGCTGTGGTGACTTCCACTTCGCCCAACTCCTGCAACGTCAGCTGCTTTACTGGATTTTCGTTGGGAGAAGGCCCGTAGGTTTGTGCGGCTCGAGCCCATACGGCGCTCGCGAGGAAGGGGATAAGAAACTGCAAAAAGACGCGTTTGCGTAAAGAGGCAAAGCAGATCGGCGATCGGGACTTCGAAGCCGTAATCGTCAAGTGTTCTCGGCCTGACGGGGTGTGGCGCGCAATGCGATGAGTCTGGTCAACTCATGGATCAGATCTTCAGGTTCTACTTCCGCCTTGCGCAACCACGAATCGACGATCGCCTCTTCGCCCGGAAGTGAGGCAAAGCCTGACAGCATGACGATTGGAATTCGCGGGCGCATCGTCTTCATTTCTTCCGCCAGCGCTGTGCCGTTCTGTCCCGAAAGCCAGTAGTCCATCACTACGGCATCCACGTGCGAGGACCGGAAGGCCTCCATAGCCAAGCGTGCCGATTGCGCCTCGATTACTTGGAAGCCCGCTGACTCGAGCAGCATCTTGCGCATCTTCAACTGCGCCTTCTCGTCCTCCACGCAAAGAACGACCTTCTTCGGTGGCCGGCTCTCACTCGGCAACTTCTTTTCGGGATTGGCTAATACCGCCGCAATGGTCTTCAGCAGGAACTCGGGGTCTTGGCCTTTCTGGACGCGTGCATTGGTCGATTCCAGGAGCGAAACCGGAAGCTGACCAACGGCGGATACCACAATCAGTGGCAAATCGGGATACTGCTTTCGTAACCGCTCGGCTAGTTCATCGCCATTCATTCCCGGCATCAAGTAGTCCAAAAGGACCAGATCAATTCGCTTTTCTTCTGAAAGTATTCGTGAGGCCTCCTGCCCGGATGTTGCGGTCATCACCGAATACCCACTGTCTTCCAGCAAGAGTTTCCGGACCTTCAGGGTTTCGGGATCGTCGTCCACGCACAGGACAGTTTTTGCAAATTGCATTCGTTTGGCTGCAGCGGACTTCTTTTGATTTCTGGGCGGAGACGAAGGCCAGACTTGGATAATTTCAGCTTGTCATCAGGAGGGCTATACGGAATTGACCCTAGAATTGCGGGCTGGTTCCGAGAAATTCCGAATCGCGGTCGGGAGGATGCGTCGAACCTTTTGGACGAAACGCCAAGGTTGGCGTTTCGTCCCTGCCTCGTTGGAGCTGAAAGTTCCGGCAGCAGCTATGGAAGAGTGGTGTCGCGGCGGGCGCGACCCGGGAACTATTCCGGATTTGCCGCGCCGGAGACGTCGTTGGACGCCGTCAACTCGGCCAAACGCTTGGAGTTCCCTCCGCGGATCATGCAGCTAAGGAGCGCCATGGTAGCCAGAATTGCTAGCACATGGATGAATCCGCCCATTGTGTAGGAAGTGACCAGCCCAGCGAGCCATAGACCAAGGAAAAAGACGCCAAGAAATAACATTGAGGAACCCCCTCGAGGATAGTGTGTCAGTCAGTTCGTGCTTACGCTGGGAATCCCTCGAGCGGTCATCCCGCCAAACTTGAACTTACTAGGTTCACCGTAGCAAAACACCACAGTGAAAGCGAAATCGCTAGTACATCCTGTGGGTCAATGACCTACGAGTAATGGCCTCGCCGTCGAGGACCGTTTACGGAGGGGCTAGAAAACCTAAAAAGACACTGGATTTCGAGTACCTACCCATGCGACGCTTTCCTGTGTCGTTCGTCTAAAACTCATGTCCGATCAGTGGGACATCTTCGAGCCGCGAGCCTTGGGCGAGAATTGGCGCGTCCGCCGACCGCTCCCATACTCGATCGCGATCCATGTCGTCCTTTTCATGGTCATTCTACGGGGACGCACGCCGATTTTTGTGGCCCCTACTTCGGTTTTGGGCGGAGTCCATGGATCGAACGTGACACACCTGTATTGGGCTTCAGGAACTTCCCCCCTCGCAACCAACTCCACAGAAGCGGTTGCGAAGAAGCGCATTGTCTGGCAGAAGCCGCAGCGTTCCCGCGAGAATTCCAAGGCTGACGACGTCGGCGCTACCGAAATCGCCGCGGCTCCCTCACCTACCGCCGGTTCACCCTACGGCTCGCTTTCAGATGGAGCCTCCGGCGGCGAGGAGGTTCGTCCGGCGCTGCCGGCCGTCACTTCCGAGCCCCGAGTCAATGCGGAAGACTTATTGGGGATTGCCGAAGGAAACGTGGTGATTGAGATCACGATTGACGAGAGCGGGGCCATCGTCAGCAAAGCAGTTGTAAAGAGCATGGGGCCGGCCATTGACGGCAAAGTGCTGGCAGCGCTCGAGAGCTGGCGCTTCCATCCCGCCACTCGGGATGGCGTGCCCATCCCTTCCAAGCAGGACGTCGTGTATCACTTCAAGCCGCGTGCCAGTTGAGTGTCGTCTATTTTTTTGTGAACGCGCTCCTTGCTGCCCTTGAACCTACAAAGCCTACTGATCCGCACCGCCACTATTGCGGTTTTTTCTTTTTTCCCAAAATTCCGAGAACCTGCTGCAGTGGATTATTCTGTTGATCTTGCTGCTGCTGTTGAGTTTGAGCTCCGTTTCCGTTTGGGGTGGTCTTCGGTCCCCCAAGCAGTCCTTGCAGAGCGCCTGCGACTGAGCCCGGGTTTTGCAGGTTCGGAACCAGTCCCTTCAGCTTCATTTGCGCAATCTGCTGCATGTCGGGTGAGAACTTCGGATTCGAAAATGTGCCTGTGACCAGAGCAGGCACCACCAGTTCTCCTTGGTTGTTCGCTAAGGCCGTCTGCATGAAGCCACCTACGCTGTTTCCTCCAGCTTTCTGCGAGGCCGCCTGCGAGAGTACGGCCGTGACACGCAGGTTCAGCGTCTCGTCCACCAGGTTAGCGGTGCCCACCGCCGCGACGTTGCCGATATCGAGAACGGCGTTCAGGTTGTTCGTCTGCGCCAGGCCATTCCTTACTTGAATGTTGCCGGTCACCTTCGAAATGTTCGTGACTCCGCCAGCCGATTGCGATCCCGCATTTGGATTTAGAAATCCCGCGATCGTGGAAAGTTCATGGCTTATATTGGCGCCCGAATACTTCACATTGTTGAAGTTCAGGTCCACGGTGCCGTTGAGCGCACGCATGATTTCGGCGGAACTCAAGGACTTCACCGGTCCTGCCGCTTTCATATTCAGGTTCAAAGTTCCTTCGCCGCTCAGTTTGTCGAGAGAAGTAACGCCATAGGCCTTGGCCATGGCGAGAATTGCGGGCAGTTGCGCGTTCGGCGCGCGTACGGTTGCATCCACAGTGGGTGCAGGCGACTGGTAGTTGCGCACCGTGAACTGAGTGTTCAGCGTTGTGCCGCCCGATACCACGCTGAATGTGTTCGACTGCACCTGGGAGGGTGTCAGGTTCATGTTGACTGACGGGATCTGGATCGGTTGCGCGATGCTCTTGCCGCTCAGCTGAATGTTGCTTCCTGTGATCGTGCCGTTGAGCGCAGGCCTGTCTGCCGGTCCACGCGCCTGAATGTCGAGATTCACGTTGCCGGTAGCCGTTGTCCCCTGCGAAAGGGCAGTTCCCGAGGCAGCGGCTAGCTTCGCGGCCTCTGCGATGGACACGTTGTTCGCCTTGGCCTTGATATCGAGAAGCGCCGGAGTGGGTTTGGAATTTACCGTGCCGCTCAAGTCCAACGGAGTCGAACCTAGCTTGAGAAGTAGGCTCTGGATACTAAGCATGTCTACAGCGAGATCATCTGTCAGGTCGTATTTCGCCGTAATTGGAAATCCCAATTCCAAGCC
>Ga0073909_10000128_pt1 | contig 28863 bp, 28 predicted proteins | sample Coa_R1_6_FD_66439 | JGI IMG/M metagenome (GOLD analysis project Ga0073909, IMG submission 66439) | Surface soil microbial communities from Centralia Pennsylvania, which are recovering from an underground coalmine fire. - Coalmine... | ecosystem: Environmental > Terrestrial > Soil > Unclassified... | reverse complement strand
CCCTGCTTGGCCAACTCGATGATGCGCCGGCTATCGCTCTGCGTACGTTCCAGCGCCGCCTGCGCTTGTGCCAATTGAGAAGTCATGGAACGCAGCTTGGCTTGAGCATTCGCGACATCGCTGCTGGTCGAGCCTTGCGTTGACTGCTCGGTGTAACGCATGCCGGAAACCTTCGACCGCAAACTCGAAATGTTGGCCGAAGCTGCGGCAGCCTCCGCCTCCAGTTCCGCTGGATCGATGACCGCGATCAACTGTCCCGCCTTCACGGGCGTGCCTTCGTCCACCAGAAGTTTCTGCAAGCGCCCTTGCGTCTGCGGGCTGACGATCACCTGGTTCGAGTCCACCGTGCCGATCAACACCAGGTCTTTGTTACTGGGCGTGGAAAAGAAGTAGTAGCCGAGCGCGATCACAAAGATGATGCTGAGCAGAATGAAAAAACGGTTACGGGGATTCACTTGGATTCTCCTTCGACCGGCAGGGCCGTCGGTTGGAAGAGAGCTGCGGAAATGAAATCGAGCACGGCAGCCCGGCGGGCTGCCAGACGCTCCGGACTGAGCGGATCCTGGTCCGTCATCAACTTCATGAACGGGGCCACGCCGAAGTAATGCACCACCACAGCGATAATGGACGGAATGTATTGAAGGGGATCGACTGGGCGAAAGACTCCAGCCGCGATACCTTCGTGAAAGAGCTTCACGAGTTTTTCGAACGCGGGGCGCATGTACGACTTCATCACGCGCAGCGCCTGCGGACTTCGCGGCATCAGGAAAGTTTGCCGCTGCACCATCTCGCGATGCTGCGGATGCGAAGCGAGAAAATCAAACAAGCCGCCCACATAGCGAAGCAGCCTTTCTCCCGGCGGAGTGTTCTCGTGCAGGATCGGCATGAGAACAGCGTCACGCTCGCGAAAAACCTGCTCGAGCGCAGCGCCGTAAAGAGCGTCCTTATCGCGAAAGTAGTAATAAAGGAGCGCCTTGTTGACCTTTGCGGCCTTGGCAATGGCATCGGTGCGCGCCCCGGCCACCCCCTCGCGCGCAAACTCGCGGATGGCGGCCTGCAGAATCGCCGCGCGACTCTCCTCCGGCTTCCCGCGTGACCCCAACCGCGCCCGTGCCTGTCCAGTGGCCATTGTCGTCCAACGTTTTCGTCATTAACTAACCAGTTAGTTAGATTATAAAACAGGTACGGAAGATCCGGCAAGATCCAGCTGAACCTTGCTGCGATTCACAGATGGCTACGAAGTTCGCAGCGGCATCCACCCGCGCAAAAAACCCGGCGAACATGCTCTATAATTCGCCCGCGCAGACTCCCTCATGCTCCCTGTCAAACTCATCCTCTGCCCCACGGACTTCAGTGGTCCCGCCTGTACCTGTGTGCGCACTGCCAGCGAACTAGCCGAGCACTTCGGCGCCGAACTCGTGCTGGTCAATATCGTGCCCGCCGTGCCCAGCGTTGCTTCTGACCCCAACTACGTTTTCAAGATTCCGGAATACGAGCGCTATCTGCACGCCGACGCCGAAGCCCATCTGAAAAAAGTGCGCGAAGAGCTGGTCAGCAAGAACGTCAAAGTTCGAACGCAGGTAGGCCACGGCTCGGCCGCCGATGAGATCGTCCTCATCGCGAAGGTCGAAGGCGCCGACCTGATCGTCATTTCCACTCACGGATCCACCGGCCTCGAGCGCTTGGTCTTCGGATCAGTCGCAGAAAAAGTCGTCCGTCTGGCCGAGTGCCCGGTGCTGACTGTCAGGCAACAAGAGAAAGCCTGACGATCGTTGCAGTGGCCTTTAGGGGGCATACGTGATGACAGGATGTTGCAGGTTCGTGTTCATATTTTGCGTTCTTTGGTCCTGCCTCTCTCCCGCCGTTGAACATTCTCCTCTCACCGATAGCAATTGGAGCACCATCGACACCCCCTTTCGCCCGGTCAATGCCACTGCTGTGGGCAATGTCATCTGGGTGTGCGGCACAAATGAAATGATCGTGAGTTCGGCGGATGGCGGTGTGACATGGGAAATAAGCCATCAAAATCGGGATGGTGAAGTGCTGTCCAATGTTTCCTTTGTTGATGAGAAGGTGGGGCACGCCGCGGGCACTGGCGGACTGCTGCTCTCAACTGCTGATGGCGGAAAAACTTGGCAAGGTCACAAGGTATCCAGGTCCATATTCATGTTCTCATTCGCGGACGCAAACAACGGGATTGTGCTCGTAAGCAGGGATGCTGGAGCAGGTAACGACTTAATCGAGGACGACCTACCGAGCTATGGCACAGTGAAAATCACCCATGACGGCGGCGAACACTGGCAAGACGTGGCACTCGAGTCGGACGAGTTGCGCCCGTTTACAGGAGTTCTTTCCGTCGCTGCACTGGATAGTTCACATTATCTGATGCTCCGACGGCATCCCGAGATTGAAGACGCATTCGTAGTAACAAAGGATAGCGGCAAGTCCTGGAAACTGGTGCACCCTCAAAATGATTCCTCCAATCGAGCTCTACCCAAGACGGTGTTTGTGCACCAAGGCGAGTATTGGGCGTTCGGCCACGCACTGGTTCATCGTGAAAAAGGCGGTGGTTACGGTGTACCACTAACCCTCCGATCGAAAGACGGCGAGACTTGGGTTCATGGCACACCGGGACCTAACGAATTCAAGACGTGCAATGCACAAGGCTGTTTCTTGTGGGATGGAGCCGTAGAGGCACTGTACTCAGATCACGCCCAGTTTTGGTCCACACCGCAGGACGGGTCGTTAAGCGACAAGTGGGCAATTGCGAACAAAACGATCTGCACAGTCAGCGGATCTTTGAAATGCGCCTTAGCCTCTACAGCCGGCAAGCCGCAACCTCGCCGCGAGGACGTGACCTTCGCCAGAAGTTTTACTGGAAATTTTGCTAGTGGCTGCCTTGAGTGTCGGGTCAGCGAAATAATTCCCGACAGTCCTGCACCCCCATCCATGAAACGCTTGCAGGCACTGCTCACCGTCAGACGAGATGGCTCCGTATCGGATGTATCGGTTGACTATCCTTCCAGCGAGAAGACTCGGGCTGCAATCTCGGAGCAACTTTCACAATGGCTCTTCGAACCCGCCCGCGAAGGGGCAAATACGGTCGAGGCGAAAAAGCAAGTCGAGCTTGTGTTGATGTGCGCGGGTTTTCCAGGACAACCGGAGACTGACCGATGCAGCCTGCATCCTTCTCATGAGTTCTCGAAACCAACCCAGCGCACAACGACTTCACCCCAGTGAACCCGGTAGGCCGTTTCTTCAGCCAATGTCGTCTCTGACGGTCGGAGTCATGGGCAAAGCCGCGCAGCAGCGGGAGCAGGCAGACTTATACAAACAATCAATTCTTTGAGTTTCCCTCCCATCTTTCAATGCGGTACTTGTAGAAGATTATGGCGAAGGCTGCGACTCGCCGGGAGGCTTCCATGGCAAAAGCACGATCCGCGAAACGGCGAAAGGTGCCCACCCCGATCCCTCACGGGACGGAACTTGACAAATTGCTGGAGATTTTATCGGCTTGCGATCGTGGGGTCGTGGAGTTTTCGATGGGACTCTATAACGTGCCACGCCGGGACCGGGCCAAGATGAGACGGCAGAACCGGCGTTTGCATCGTGCGCTTAAGTCGTACTTGCCACAACTTTTGCAGCCGCAGCAATCTTTCTTCGAGTTGTCCGGCACTCGCTGAACGCCACCCCGCCGACGGGCGCAGACGCCCGTCGCTCATCGTCAACGCATCCGCCCGCAATCGAGGGCACGAGCAGAATCTCATCTCCATCCTGAAAGGCGTACGTCGTCCCGCCCAGAAAGCGGATGTCTTCCTCGTTCACATAGACATTGAGGAACCGCCGAATCTCCCCCGCCTCATCGCGAAGGTGAGGTTTCAGTTGCGGGAATTTCTGATCGAGGACAGTAAACAACTCGCCCAGGTTTGCCGCTGCGCAATCGACTTTGCCGACACCGTCTGTGAGACGGCGTAATGCGGTCGGAATTTGCACTGTGATCGACATATCAGGCCTCCACCGTTTCCGGAACATCCAGCGTGTTGGAAAGATACCGCTCGAACTCCGCCAGCTTCGGTGCAATGGCCGGCTCGGCAGCGTACTCGCCGGCCAGCGCATCCGTCGTCTTCAACCCGTTCCCTGTGATGCAGAGCACAGTTGTCTCTTCGGGCGAAATGCGCCCTTCGCGATACAGCTTGCGCGCGCAACCCACCGTCACGCCCCCAGCCGTCTCTGTGAAGACCCCTTCCGTTTCGGCCAGCAACTGGATTGACTCGACCACCTCGGCGTCCGATACATCTTCCGACCAGCCGCCGCTCTTCGTGATGGCCTTGATCGCATAGTGGCCATCGGCCGGATTGCCGATTGCGAGCGACCGCGCAATCGTTGCCGGCTTCTGCGGTTCGATCTCGGCTCGGCCCGCCTTCACGGCCGTCGAAATCGGCGAACAGCCGGTGGCCTGCGCACCGAAGAACTTCACCAGCTTTGCTTCCACCAGCCCAAGCGTGATCAGTTCATCAAATGCCTTCTTGATCTTCGTGATCAGTGATCCGCCAGCCATCGGGACGACGATGTTGTCGGGCAATCGCCAGCCCAACTGCTCGGCGATTTCGAATCCCACTGACTTCGATCCCTCGGCGTAATACGGCCGCAAATTCACATTCACGAAGCCCCAGCGATGTTCATCCGCAATCTGCGAACACAGGCGATTGACCTGGTCGTAGCTTCCGGCGATGCGGACGACCTTCGCGCCATACACCTGCGTGCCGAGAATCTTTGCCGGTTCCAAATCCGCGGGGATAAAAATCCATGCCTTGAAACCGTTGCGCGCGGCCTGCGCTGCTACCGAATTCGCCAGGTTGCCGGTTGACGAGCACGACACGGTGTCGAACCCAAACGCGCGCGCCTGCGACAACGCGACGGCAACCACGCGATCCTTGAAGCTCAGCGTCGGCAGGCACACGGCGTCGTTCTTGATGTGAAGCTTCTGCGCGCCAAGTTGCTTCGCCAGGCTGGGAGCGCTTAGCAGCGGCGTGAATCCCACCGGCAACTTGGCTTGAAAATCTTGGGGGAGGGGAAGGAGTTCGGAATACCGCCACATATTGGGAGGGCGCTGGGCGATCTTCTCGCGCGTAAACTGGGCGCGGGCTTCCTCATAGTCGTAACAGACTTCCAAGGGAGAAAAACAGTCATCGCAGATCGACTTGGGCTGGTTCCCCCAGGTCTTTCCGCACTCGCGACATCGCAATTCGTACTGAGCCATCGTGCTACCCGCATTCTCGCGAGTAGCTGAGAACGAGCATCTCTGGAGAAAAGGCCTCTAAAAACGAAGACCTCTTCTCCGGAAAAGGAAAAGAGGTTACGGGAAAACGGGAAGAAATGCCGCTTGCCCGAATCTCATGTTCCCCGTTTCCAGGAGAGAGTTGGCACCAAGCAATCGCGATAGATGATCGCGACCCGGTTGCCGTGGCGTCTCAGGGCTCGTCCCTCAGCCACTCTGCATGAAATTCAAAGCCAGCCCGTAAACGGGCTAACTTGGACATACATGTTAATAGTCACATGGGGGTGTGTCAAGCACGGGCGTGATCACCTTTTTCGATACGCCCGTGCGGAATCTCGACGCCAAGATCCACTTTCTACCGTGCGGCATTCGACATCCGGCATTAGGCGGCCCGGCGATAGTTCTCCGGAACCCGCGCTGCACTCGGTGTCGATCTAAACAACAGCGTGAGGCAATACAATCCGGCCAGGCCGACCGCAGCGTACACCGCTCTCGCCAGCACACTCATGTTGCCGAACATCGCGGCTACCCGGTCAAATCTGAAAACACCGACCAACAGCCAGTTCAACGCGCCCACAATCACCAGCACGAGTGCCGCCTTCGCAATTCCGTTCATATTTGTCCCCCTTGATTTGTGATCGCACGCGAGGAAATCCGCATGCTGGGTAGAAGATGCTGCTCTTCCGCGCGTCGGTCCGCGCAGACCGGGAAGAACCGCAACTCGCTCTATCAGGAGGAAAAGGTCATACGGATACTTTGATCTCCACGCAAAGCGCCCTTTTCTTATGCCGCAAGCGATCAAGCGCCGTGCACTCATGTCAGCTTCACATCCAATAGCGCCAGCCAATACTGCATGGATTGCAACGCAAATCCGCACAGGATGAGACCGATTCCAAACACGCCCATCCGACGCTCCGGAAGATTGTCTGCGTAGTATTCAATGTAGGGATTCACCGTGATCCCCATGCCGGTGACGATGCCGGTGACCAGGCCCACGCGAATAGCAAACGCCCACGCATGCGCAACGTGATGAATGAAAGCGCTGCATGCCAGAGCTGTAGCCATGTATCCGAAGGTCCGAATCACAGTTCCCCAGAACTGACGGCGAGTGATCCTCGGGCGCCGTAGCGCCGCATAGTCCAGCGCAGGGCGCATGCCTCTTGAATACGCGAAGGCCTGACCGATCGTGACTAGAAGGGCAAAGGCGATTGCGAATCCGGAGCCGGTAGTCCGGTAGAGGCCTATTCCGAAACCAACGCCGCGGATCGCCGAGAACAAAACCTCCCACGGCAAGGAATAGTGTTCGAGCCCTCGGGCAGCGCGATTCAGTTCAATCGCCAGCGTGACGCCGGTCGCAATCCCTGAAGCGAATCCAAAAATCAGGCCGAGGCCGAGCCCATACCCGACCCCGAAGACCAGCGAGTACGTGACCGCTCGCGTAAGCACACGGAGCGGCCCGTGCTGTCCGCCCAGCAAGTCATACGCCAGGTAAAGACTGCCCAGCACATCCAGACATGTACCCGTGATGCTGATGGCTGCAAGTGTGTGGTGGTCCATTCTCGGTGGCAGAACTGATATCGCTGATTATGCCTGTGCCCCAAGAGAAACGTGAAGCGAGACATCGCGCAAACCGCGTGCCCACAGACCCAAATCGCGCCGCATTCCCGCGCACACACGCCTGTTAGAATCAAGGATTAGCCCGTCCATCATGGAAGCAGCCTACATCCGCAACTTCGCGATCATTGCCCACATTGACCATGGGAAATCCACGCTGGCCGACCGCCTGCTCGAGCTCACGGGGTCGCTCGCGATGCGCGAAATGCAGGAGCAGGTCCTTGATTCCATGGATCTTGAGCGCGAACGCGGCATCACCATCAAGGCGCACGCCGTCCGCATGATGTACCCCGCGCAGGACGGCAAACTCTATCAACTGAACCTCATCGACACGCCCGGCCACGTGGATTTTTCTTATGAAGTCTCACGCTCCCTAGCCTCCTGCGAAGGCGCGCTGCTCATCGTGGATGCATCTCAGGGTGTCGAAGCGCAAACGCTCGCCAACGCGTACCTCGCCATCAATCACGGGCTCGAAATCATTCCCGTCATCAACAAGATCGACCTGCCCAGCGCAGATATTCCGCGCGCCAAGGAGATGATCGAAGGCGCCGTCGGCCTCGACGCCTCCGACGCCTGCCTCATCAGCGCCAAGACCGGACAAGGGGTGCCCGACGTCCTCGAAGCCATCGTCAAGCGCATCCCTCCGCCGAAGGGATCAGCCCAGCACGCACTGCAAGCCTTGATTTTCGATTCCTGGTTCGATCCCTACCGCGGCGTGATCGTGCTCACCCGCGTATTCGAAGGCACTTTGAAGAAAGGGCAGAAGATCCGCCTCTGGTGGAACGGCCGCGTCTTGCAGGTGGAAACCCTCGGCGTGCTTACGCCAAAACCGGTCGAGATCGACGAACTGGTTGCCGGCGACGTCGGGTTCCTCATCGCGAACATTAAGAACGTAGCCGACACAAAGATCGGTGACACCATCACCGACGATGACCGCCCCGCCCTCGAACCCCTGCCCGGCTTCGAGGAGATCAAGCCCATGGTCTTCGCCGGACTCTATACCGTCGACGCCCACGAGCACACGAACCTCCGCGAAGCACTCGAAAAGCTGCGCCTCAACGATTCTTCCTTCTTCTTCGAGCCGGAAAGTTCCGCCGCTCTCGGATTCGGATTCCGCTGTGGCTTTCTCGGCCTGCTGCACATGGAGATCATTCAAGAGCGCCTGGAGCGCGAGTACAACCTCGAGCTCATCACAACCGCGCCCAGCGTCCGCTACAAGGTCACGCTCACCGATGGCAAGCTTATCGAAGTCGACAATCCTTCCCGCTGGCCCGATCAGAGCGAAATTGCCAAAGTCGAAGAACCGGTCATCCTCGCCGTCATCCTGACCAACGAGGAATATGTCGGCGGCATTCTGAAATTAGTGGAAGAAAAGCGCGGCAAGCAGAAGAGCTTTGAGTACGTCAGCGGCTCGCGCGTAATGCTGCAGTACGAGTTGCCCCTCAACGAGATCGTTCTCGACTTCTACGATCGCTTGAAGACTGTCTCGCGCGGATACGCTTCGCTTGACTACCATCTGGCCGGCTACTGGGAGTCGCCCATGGTGAAGCTCGACATCCTCGTTGCAGGCGAACCGGTCGATGCCCTCTCGCTCATCGTCCATCGCGACTTCGCCTACGAGCGCGGCAAAGCACTCGTCTCCAAAATGCGCGAACTCATCCCGCGCCAGATGTTTGAGGTCGCCATCCAGGCGGCAGTAGGAGCGAAGATCATCGCCCGCGAAACCGTGGCCGCCATCCGCAAAAACGTCCTGGCCAAGTGTTACGGTGGCGACATCACGCGTAAACGCAAGTTGTTGGAAAAGCAGAAAGAAGGCAAACGCCGCATGAAGCGCATTGGGCGCGTTGACATCCCCCAGGAAGCTTTCCTGGCCGTTTTGAAGGTCGGTGAAGGCAGCAATTGAGCGGGTTTTTCGTGCGCTTGAATGCCGTTTCGGCACGAGATTGCAACTAACTTTTTGAACGTCTGATTACTTCTAGATGTGCAAATCTCAAGGGTTGCTTTAATTTCACCCTACCACTGTTGCATTTGACCGCTGCCGAACAAAACGGATTAACGTTTTATTAATCAATCATTTATGGCCATGTAAGGGTCTTGAATTGCCCGACCGCACGGTCGCTATTGGGGCCTACAGGAAAGCGCGTAGAGCGGTTCCACAAGCTTTTCCACAGGAGTTCGGTGTGCGATTGGGCCCGCTTTCAGGCTGACCTCGGGACAGAGCAGAAAGCGGCTACTCCTCCGCCGCGATGCCGCCTTCCGCGAGGGTTTCAAAGCGGGTGGAGTGTTTCAGGAAGGCCAAGTTGATCCGCCCGATGGGGCCGTTACGCTGCTTGGCAATGATGATTTCGGCGCGCCCCTGCAGATCAGGGTCGTCCTGTTTGTAGACTTCTTCGCGGAAAATAAACATCACCAGGTCGGCGTCCTGCTCGATCGATCCGGACTCGCGCAGGTCGGCCAGTTGCGGACGGTGGTCTCCACCACGGCTCTCAGGCGCGCGACTCAACTGCGACAAAGCAATCACCGGCACATGCAGTTCCTTCGCCAGCGCTTTCAGGCCACGTGAGATCGCCGACACTTCCTGCGTACGATTCTCGTAGCGCTTGCTGCCACCCGACATCAGCTGCAGATAGTCGACCACGATCAAGTCCAGCGACCCACATGACTGCTGGAGGCGCCGTGCCTTGGCACGCATCTCGCTGAGCGAAACCCCGGGCGTGTCGTCGATGTAAATGTGCGAGCTCGCCAGCTCTTCCATGGCGCGCACCACTTTTTGCATATCATCGCGCCACAAAGAACCGGTCCGCATCTTGTGAGCGTCGACCCGCGCCCGCGAACACAACAGGCGAAGCAGCAAAGCCTCGCGCGACATTTCCAGCGAAAAGATTCCGACCACCTTGCCGTCGTCGATAGAGGCATTCTCGGCGATGTTCATCGCGAAAGCCGTCTTGCCCATGGAAGGCCGCGCCGCCAGAATCACGAGATCGGATTTCTGCAGACCGCTCGTCATCTCATCGAGATCGTTGTAGTGCGTCGCCAGGCCGGTGATGCGCTGGCCGCGCTGCAACAGCGCGTCGACCGAACCGAACGAATCCTTGACGATATCCTGCACGCCCAGGAACCCGCGCCCAATGCGCTTCTCGGAAAGCCCGAAAATTGCCGCTTCCGCATCGTTCAGGATTTCTTCCGCCGAGTCCGATTGCTCGGCCGCCCGCCCAATGGCTGCGTTGGCCGCATGAATCAGCCCGCGCAGCAGCGCCTTGTCGCGAACAATCTTGACGTAGTGCTCGATACTCGGACGGTCGGGTACGCCATCGAGCAGCGACGACACGTACCCCATGTCGCCGATGGCCTGCAGTTCCTTGTTCCGCGACAGTTCATCGACCAGCGTGATGATGTCGATTGGCCGCGACGACTCCGCGAGATCTACCATGCGCGCATAAATGCGCCGGTGCGAATCCAGCGAAAAATCTTCTGTCCGCAAATGTTCCGCGGCCTGGTTGTACGCAAGGTTGTCGAGCAGAATCGCGCCCAGGATGGAGCGCTCGGCTTCCACGTTCGCGGGCAACATGCTGAGATTAAATTCCGTGGTCGCCAATGCCATGAGCCTGCCCGCAAGTCCGATTAATTTTTCGTGGAAGCGAACTGCACTATACCCGCGAACTCGCTTGTGGACGCAAAGTGTTCGCGTAGGAAAACCAAGCAGACCAAGATTTTTTCTGGCCGCTCACGTGCAGTATCGTTCCCCAGGAATATTATAGGCGAAGAAAAAACGAACCTCAATGGCGAGATTACCTGGAGGAGAAGAAATCCGAGAATCAGCAACTCTCACAACGAAACCTGATCGCGACCAGATCATGCACCATTAGCGATCAGCCATCAGCCAAAAAACAAATGCGGTCCAGGCCAGCCACCTGGACCGCATTAGTTTCGCAATTCGTTCTGTGACCCTTGTCCACGCACGAGGCATGGGGGAGTCCATCTCTCACGCGCTCCGAGAAGCGCTGTTTTCGATGCACTCGGCAGACCGCCACTTGCGAAGCGAACTTCGCAGGTCGATCTGCAACACCACGGTGGCCGACGGCCAGTCCTGCCGTGTGTGGAGGACTCTGTGAGGAGGCCGCAACGCCCGGGCAACCAGTCGCGCGCCGAAGCGCGCTCCTGGAGGATCCCTCCCAGCCATTCACCCTCGAGAATCGCTGGGCACCGCCGGCTCTGCCGTAATGCTCTGGCAGGGCACGCAGAACGTCTCGCTCGATGTCAGCACTGTGCTCCCGCACCTGTGTTCGCATCAAGCAAAAACCCGGTCCCCTTTGTGAAGAAACTGTGGATGCCTGCGATTCCTTGTGGAAGCTCGTGGAAAATCAGGGCAGTATTCTCCATCCTCTTTAGGAAGACGCTTTCGCCGGAGTTCGGCAGACCGGTTCGCGGACGAGACCCCCCGAAATTTTCTATCTCACGCCGCTGCCGGATAACGGTGCGCGATCTTCAGGAAGAATCCGTGCGTTCGATGGATGAAGCCGGTGCTCTTAAAGAACATGAACGGGCAATATCCCTCCACCACGGCGATGCCATGCTCCCTGCAAAATGCGAGCGCCTCCTCACTGACAGCCCCAGTGCCTCCCGCGCGATAGATCCATACTCGATTGATCCTCGCCTCGGCGCAATCTCGCACAACGCGGATCGTTTCATGGGCAGCGGTCATGATCAGCACGCCCTCGACGGCCGGCTTGACCGCCTGCAAGCATTGAAAACTTTCCCGGCCATCGATCTCATTCGCTACCCAGTTCACGGGCACCATGTCATAACCGCGGCTGCACATCTCGCGAAACAGATGGCGGCTGAAATCTTTCGGGTTACGCGACACGCCCACCATCGCAATCCTCTTAAGCGCAAGGAAATTTTCGACGTCCCGAGTCGTCGTCATAAAAGAACCTCCTGAGTTTCCTTTGTTACTCTCCTTCGGGCGGATTTGCAGTGACTGGTATCACCAGTGTTTCTCGAAACGCCTGACGCTGCCTTGAGAACACTTTCCGTAGTACCCTCTCCCGTCATGCGTTTCTTCTCACGCCTTCTGCTGTCGGTCATAATTGCCCTGGTTGCGGTGTTCGATGTCGCGCCGGTCCAATGCCAGTCGACTGTCGTCGCCATCACGCATGTCACGGTCATCAATCCTGGCACGTCCTCGGTATCCGCGGATCAGACGGTGACCATTAAGGGCACGCAAATCTCCTCGGTTGCCCCCACCGGCAAGACCACCGTCATTAACCACGCCCGGATTATCGATGCCCACGGCCAGTACCTCATCCCCGGCCTCTGGGACATGCACGTGCACTCCGCGTTCGGCGACTGGTTCCCCGGCGGCCGTGAAGTGATCCTGCCGCTCTTCATAGCGAATGGAGTGACCGGTGTCCGCGACATGGGCGGCGATCTCCCGGTCCTGTTCGAGTGGCGAAAGCAAATCGCGGCGGGCAAACTTGTCGGCCCACGCATGGTCGTATCCGGCCCAATGCTCGACGGCTACCTGCCCGGCAACAAGCTGCGTTTCCCTAGTTCCGTTCCCATCACCACGCCCGAAAGCGCCGTGGCGGCGGTCGATTCCCTCAAGTCGCAGGGCGTTGACTTCATCAAAGTGCAATCCGTCATTGCACACGACGCATATCGCGCCGCCGCCGCGGAGGCGCACAAGCAGAATCTTCCCATCGTCGGCCACGTACCCGACAAAGTCCGCATTTCCGAGACCATTTCTGCTGGGCAAAAGAGCATCGAGCACCTGATGGGAATTTTCGAAGGCTGCTCGACCGACGAAGACAAGTTCATCCGCGGGGAAGGCAATCTGCAACTGCTCCTCAGCACTTTCGATCAGTCCCGTTGCGACGCCATCATCCGGTCGCTCGCGCAACATCGGGTCTGGCAGTGTCCCACTCTTGCGTGGCAGCGTGGCGGCACGGTTCTCGATCAACTCGACTGGAAGCACCAACCGCTCGACAAATATGTCCCCGCCCCCTGGCGCGACGTCACCTGGCGACGCTTCAATGACGAGATGATGCCCGACCTGAAACGCGATCCGCTGGCCCTGCGTCAGGAATATTTCAAGCGCAACCTGCAGATGGTGGGAGCGATGCACCATGCGGGCGTGCCTTTCCTCGCTGGTACCGACGCCGCTCCCGGCATCTACATCATGCCCGGCTTCAGCCTGCACGACGAACTGGCCAACTTCGTCGAAGCGGGATTCACGCCCATGGAATCGCTGCAGACCGCTACGAGCCTGCCGGCAACATTTCTCGAACAAGAAAAGTCTCTCGGATCAATCGAGCCTGGCAAGATCGCCGACATGGTCCTCCTCTCTGCAAATCCTCTCACCGACATTCACAACACCAGGAAGATCAGCGCAGTGATTGCGAACGGTCGCGTGTTCGATCGCAAAGATCTCGATGCGATGCTCTCCGGCGTTGAGGCTGCCGCGAAAAAAGTGAAATGAAATTAGACCGCCAGAACTCGACTCATCAACACAACGGGGCTCACTTTCGGGGAGCCCCGTTCACCCCAATTCGTCATTTCAGCCGTCGAGAAAGCGAATGACCTCCGTTTATCTACCGCGCCACCTCTTCAATCCGTTCTACCGTGATCGCCTTTGAACCACCGCGGTCATAGACTTTTCCGGTCACCTTCACGAGCTTCCCCGCGAACGGCAGCAGTTTCGCGCGCACATCCACATCCGGCATTGCATCCGATACTGGATGAAACACTTCCTCGTTCTTGCTAAGAATCACCAGCGGCGATCCGGCGCGGACGCAAGCCTCCAAGCACCCATTGGGCAGGGGTTTGATGACCTCGTGAAAGCGATGCACGCAGCCGCTATCCCGCAGATATCCCACTACGCTTGTCGTCGGCGCATCGTCTGGCTTCTCGATCGCCCACAATAAGCCCACGCTAGCCACAAACAGAAACAGTCCTCGCAATATCTTCATCACAGAAACTCCTTGCAATTATTGTTCCGACAAAATGATTTTCGCTCGGCGAGCCCATGCCATAGTTCATGTATGATCGAACTATGGATGCAGCACATTTCCTTTCCCGTGCCGGCTCCCTGGTCGGCGATCCTTCCCGCGCCACCATGCTCTGGAGTCTCCTGGGAGGCGAAGCGCGCCCTGCCAGTGAATTGGCGATGCTGGCGAACGTCTCGCCGCAAACCGCTAGCAATCATTTGCGTTTGCTGGTCGACGCAAAATTCCTGCGCGTCGAGTCGCTCGGCCGCAACAAGTTTTATCGGTTGAATGGACCGCTGATGGGCGTCGCTCTGGAATCACTGGCCGCCGCCGCGCACGGCAAGGCCACCACGGCGGGCATCGCACAACACAGCGCGCCTGAACTAGTTTTCGCCCGCACCTGCTACGACCACCTCGCCGGAGAGCTAGGCGTCGCCATTCGCAATCGCCTGGAGGAGACAGGCTGCCTCCGCCGACAAGCGAACGATTACCGCGTGAGCACGACTGGAGAAGAGTTCTTTCGTGGTATAGGAATCGATCTCGACGCAACCCGCGCTAAGCGACGCCGCTTCGCTTATGCCTGTCTCGACTGGAGCCATCGCGTACCGCATCTCGGCGGAGCTCTTGGCGCGGCTTTGCTCGACTGGATGTTTGGTCAACGTTTGCTAGCCCAGCGCAAATTCACGCGCGCTGTGCGTCTAACCGAAGCAGGTCAAAAACGCCTGGCCCAACAGTTCGCGATCCGCCTGAACCGTACCGGCACCGCGATCGCACAGTAGCCGTCGACGGAATGCAATCTTCTCGAAAAAGAAACACCCTCGTCATCCCGAGCGCAGTGGGGCCGCCGGCCGAACGAAGTCGAGGGACCTTGTCTTTCGCACGAGGCACTCACTTCCTTTTCAGCGCCTCTAACTCATCCATCGTCCGCGGCCAATCCGAGCCAAGCAGCCGCGACAAGCTCCGATCGGCCAGCACCTTCCCACCAGTCTGGCAGCGTGCACAATAATTCGTTTCATTGTCGGCATACCGAATCCGCAGAATCTTGTCGCCGCACCGTGGACACGGTTCTCCGTACTTTCCGTGCACGGCCATACCCTTGCGGAACGCTGTCACCTTCTCCGGAAATTTCTCCTCCGCCTCTTTCCGCAGCTCGTTCACCCAGTACTGAAGCGTGTGCTGCGTGGCGTGATAGAGCCGTTGCCACTCTTCCGCTTTCAGCTTGTGCGTCTGGGTGATTGGCGACAGCTGCGCCGCGTGCAGGATCTCATCGGAGTAGGCGTTCCCAATTCCACTCAATAATCGAGGATCGGTAAGCGCCCGTTTTAAAGTCCGATTCTCAGCTATAAGCGCCGCCCGGAACGCCTCCAGATCGCTTGCGAGAACATCAATCCCGCCCGGATCCATCGATCGCAGGCCTTCTGCGCCGCTGACCACATATAACGACGCGCGATGCTTCGTCCCGGCCTCGGTCAACACCAGCGATCCATCAGCAAAATCCAGCGCCGCCAGATTTCGCCGCCCATCCAACTTCGCCCCGACGGGTCGCCAGTGCAGGCGACCAGCAATCATCAAGTGCAGGACAAGCCATAGATCTCCCTCCACGCCAAACGCGATGCGCTTGCCAACGCGACGCAACTTCCGGACTACGCGTCCCTCCAGACTCGACACGGGTGGCGCCGCCGACCGTAACAAAAACGGACTTGCAATCCGCACGTGTTCCAGCCGCTGCCCCACCACGCGCGGTTCTAGCGCGGTGAGGTACGCGGAAATGTCCGGCAACTCTGGCATACCATCAGCTTGCCTAAACGGTTCCCAACGCGCAACCCCAAGCAGTTTCCAGACGATACCTCTTCCACCAACGGATGGGTTTAGACGGGTGGCCCATCCTAGCGCGCTCTTTGCGTTAGGCCGGGAGTTCCCAAATGCTTTGATCATGGGATTTTCTTGTGGCCTTACTTTTTTATGAAGAGCCTCTCGGTCCACCTCCCCCAAACGCCCCGTCCCGCGCCCCATTCAGCCCACCACTCGATTGACACTCCTCTCCCCGAAGCCTATACTCGCGCTCCGCCATCGAAAATTCTCCCGGAGACACACCATGTTGAAGCGTTCCCTGGCTGTTCTACTGATTACCCTGTTCGCTCTCGCGACCCTGACCTTTGCCGACGACCACCTACGCCAGCCGAAACTGACTCCGCAGAACAGCAACACCACGCAAGGCCTCATCGCAGTCAGCCCCGTAAACGAACACGTCGTTTGGGCCTCCGGACGCGGCGGCACCTACGTCGTCACCACCGACGGCGGCCGGCACTGGCGGTCAGGCGTCGTACCCGGCGCAGAAGCACTGCAACTTCGCGACGTCGAAGGCGTCAGCGACCGCGTCGCCTATGTGCAATCCATCGGCGATAACCCCACCGACTTCCGCATCTACAAAACTACCGACGGCGGCGCGACCTGGACCATGCAATTTCAGAATCAACTGGCCGGCGCGTTCTACGACTGCTTCGCCTTCTGGACGCCGACGCGTGGCATTTCGCACAGCGACTCCGTCAACGGCATCTTTCCCGACATCCGCACCCGCAACGGACATACGTGGAACAGCATCCGCGCGAACATGCCGCCCGCTCTCCCTGGCGAAGCCTCCTTCGCGGCTAGCGGCACCTGCGTCGCCACCGAAGGCGAGCGCAATGCGTGGATCGCCACCGGCGGATCCACCACGGCCCGCATCCTCGCCACCACCGACGGCGGCAACACCTGGAACGCCTATGACACGCCGCTCGTCAGCAATCCAAGCGCCGGCGCCTTCACGGTCGCCTTCCGCGACTCTCGCCACGGCATTGTAGGCGGCGGCGACCTCGACCCCGCCGATCCCAATAACGCATCCACTGCCACCTCGAACGATGGCGGCCGCAGTTGGACTCTAGGCAGTCCAACTCCTGTAACCGGAGCGATTTTCGGTTTGGCCTACGTGGATGGCGGACGCCACAACCGTCACGAGGATGATGACGACCGCGCTGTTGTAATCACCGCCAACGCCGGAGGGGCCGCCTGGACGCCGAACGAAGGCAAGACGTGGCATCTACTCAACGGCGTCACCGGATTCTGGGCAGTAGCATTCGCCAGTCCGCGCGCCGGATGGCTAGTCGGAGTAAACGGCACGATTCTAAAAATCAGTTTCTAACAGCACCTTTAAGAGAGATCCCCACGCCGAGTCGTTCGATGGCGTGGGGATTTTTCCATCTCACCTTCGTTACTGCGCAAACAGAATCACGCCTCAGCCCCGCACGGCTTGAATCCCGACCAATCAATCCCACGCTGAAACTCTTCGTGCGGCGGATACGTCTTTTGAAATGTGAACGCGAACTCGCCCGGCCGATGCGCTTCCAAATACGCGATCCGCTTCTTGGCCTCATCAATGCTGGGCCGATGACCTGCTGGAACCCACCATAACGCCGTGTATGTCCCGGCAAACTTTTCGAACCACTCATGCCGTTGCCGAAGCAATTCCGCGTGCACCGTCCGGAATACATACTCCTTCAAGGACTCGATGCTCTCCCACACCGACATGTTCAGCAGAATCCGATCGTCTTCCGCATACGGACGAAAATACGTCGCATTCCCTTCGTTCGTCTGCAGACGCCACACAAACCCGGGACTTCGGTCCGCGAGTGCATTCAGTTCATCCAGCCGGTTCATGAACCCGGCCATGGAAGGATCATCGAGCGGTGCCTTGATGCGCCCCATGTTCACTTGCGCGATTTGATATTTCGTCATGAAGTTGAACTCTCGTCGATTTGATTTTGAAGCGTAACGCGCACCATCTCCGGACCAACATGAAAGTCTGCATCATGGCAGATCACGCGTTGCCCGGCTAACTCCACATTCCCGCCAACCGCCTGCCATTCCTCTTCGATCAATGCGTTGCCCTCCAGATCCACATACGAAGCCTTCAGGGTCGGCCCATGAAATGTAAGATTCACGTGCCCATTCACCCCGAACCCATGTGCCCCGCGACGGTTGTCATAGAAATTTGGATGCGGCTCCCGCGTCGGCGATCCCAAATCCACAGGCATCCCCCCATGTCCCACGCACCGTCCATAACTTTTCAAATTCCCGGTGCCGTTCAAGTCGTACCCGCCAGCCGATGCTCATGTCCCCAGAACCACAGCACGCGCCTCTGTAGCCCGGCATTCCACAACTGCTGCGCTGGCTTGGCGTACTGGTCCTGAAAACCCGAATAGTTCTGATGATGAGATAACAAGATCACGCCGCGTGGATCCTCTTCCGGACGCACCATTTCCTTCAGCACTTCAGCAGCGGCGCTGGCAACTCGCAGTCGCCACCAATCCCCGGAATGCTGTTGATCCAGGGAATCCCAGAGAGAATCGGAACGCCGATCGAGTTGTATCCGGTATCGATCGCGATCATGAAAATAATGCTTCTTGTGAAAGACGTAAGCGAGGTAAGTCCGCACCCAGGTCACCAGCGCGGCCGGTGCGAACAGAGCCTCAGGCGGGTAATTCGGGGGAGACGTCGCCTCCGCGGCCTGACGCAACTGCGAAAGCGCCGCCGACCGCGGCAAATCCTTCAGATCATGCAACTGCCGGCGCTCGTGCACCAGCCGCCCGCTTTGAGACATCCCGGAATTCTAAGCCAAGGCTCTTACCGTTCTGTGCGAAACATACTCTCCCGCCTAAGTCCCGCGTGAGCGACTTCTGCGCGCCTAAACAACTTCTCTTCAGCGACATGCAGCCCATGCCACCAATCCCGCGCAGCTGGGGAAGCAGCCGTCCTAAAAAAACACTTGCAATAACTTCAGTGTTATAGTTAACTACAACACTAGATGACGAGGCCAGGCAGTTTCGCCGCCCCTCTTCATTAGGAAGTTTTGAGGAGAATGAACATGAAAGCCCTCGGTTTTGTACTCACCGCTGTTTTGATCTCGCTCTCCACTGCAGCCTTTGCCCAGTCCGACGCACCAAAGTCTGACGCGCAGAAGTCCTTCGACAAACTGAAAACCTTGACCGGCTCCTGGGAAGGCCGCGTGACCACCATCCCGCCGCAAGCCGAGATTGAAGGCAAGCAAATGAACGTCACTTTGCGCGAGACTTCCATGGGGAACGCTCTCATGCACGAGATGACGGGAGCGGGAAGACCCGACGACCCGATCACCATGCTGTATCTGGACGGGGATCGCTTGGTCCTCACCCATTATTGTGATGCCGGAAACCGGCCCCGCATGGTTGGGAAGATCTCGCCCGACGGAAAGACGGTGGAGTTCGACTTTCTCGACATCGCCGGCAGCACCCAGTACGGACACATGCATCACGCAGTCTTCACCGCGATCGATGCGAACCATCACATCGAGGACTGGACCTACATGCAGCCCGGGGACAAGCCCGTCCACGCGCACTTCGACCTGCAACGGAAGAATTGACGGGATTGCATCCCCAGTAAGAGCTACCTGGAAAATCCGATGGACCGTGAATGGAACGACAGTCAGCCGATTTACCGCCAGCTTCGCGATCGCGTGGTCGCGATGATCCTCGATGGCGTGCTCAAGGAAGGCGATTCGCTGCCCTCCGTGCGCACGGTGGCGGCCGAATATCGAGTAAATCCGCTCACGGTTCTCAAGGGCTATCAAGAACTGGTCGACGAGCAACTGGTCGAAAGCAAGCGGGGCCGCGGCATGTTCGTGAACGCTGGCGCGCGCAATCTGTTGCTGCAGGCTGAGCGCCAGAAATTTCTTGCGGAAGAGTGGCCCCGCGTCCACGCAACCATTCAGCGGCTCGGACTGAAGCCCGAAGAATTGCTGGAATCGGCCGCAGCTCGCCCGTCGTCGTCAGATACAGCAGAGAAGGAACCCAACTCATGAGCGTCATCGAAGCACGTGGTCTCCGCAAGTCTTTCGGCGCGACGCACGCGCTTGACGGCATCGACCTCCGCGTCGAAGACGGCCGCATCCTCGGTCTCATCGGCCCCAACGGCGCCGGCAAGACGACGGCCCTCAACGCCATTCTCGGGCTCACGTCCTTTCAGGGGGATCTCCGCGTCCTCGGTCGCAATCCCTGGACCGAGCGCGACCTCCTCATGCGCGACGTCTCGTTCATCGCCGACGTCGCCGTCCTCCCGCGCTGGATCCGCGTTTCGAATGCGCTCGATTACGTCGGCGGAGTTCACCCGCGCTTCGATCGCGCCCAGGCAGAACGTTTTCTGACTCGGACTTCCATCCGATCCACGAGCAAAGTCCGCGAGCTTTCCAAGGGCATGGTCGCGCAGCTCCACCTCGCCATCGTCATGGCCATCGATGCCCGGCTGCTCGTTCTCGACGAGCCCACCCTTGGCCTCGACATCCTCTATCGCAAGCAGTTCTACGATTCGCTGCTCAATGATTACTTCGATCGCAACCGCACGATTGTCGTGACCACGCACCAGGTCGAAGAAATTCAGGACGTCCTCACCGACGTCGTCTTCATCGATCGCGGCCGCATCGTGCTCGTCTCCTCCATGGAGGAGATTGAATCGCGTTTCACCGAATCACTGGTCAGCCCTGCGAATCTTGATGCCGCCCGCGCCCTCAAGCCGATTTACGAGCGCCAGTCTCTAGGCCGCAGCGTTCTCTTGTTCGATCGCGTCGACCGTACTCGTCTCGCCGCGATCGGCGATGTACGCACCCCCAGCATCGCCGACCTGTTCGTGGCCGTAGTCGGAGGCCGCTCGGCGCAAGCGCAAGGACTTGTCCAATGAACACTTCATCCAACGCCATGCCTGATTCTCCCGTCGAGTCCCGCCAAACCGCGGCCACGGCCCTCTCGCCGAACCGCCCCTTCGTCTGGTGTGTGCGCCGCGAACTGTGGGAGAACCGCTCCGTCTATCTCGCTCCCCTCGCCGTCGCTGGTGTTCTCATGTTCGGCTTCATCCTTAGCGCAACCGCGGGCATCTGGGAATCGCACCTCCGTATCGACGCCACAGCAACACCGGACAAGCTTGCCGATCCCTATGGATTCGCTGCCGCTTTTATCCTGGGCACCGCGTTTATCGTGAGCTTCTTCTACTCGATCGACTGCCTTTACGGTGAGCGTCGCGATCGTAGCATCCTGTTCTGGAAGTCACTCCCGGTTTCTGATCTCACGACCGTTCTCTCCAAGGCCGTCATCCCTCTGGTGTTTCTGCCGCTGTTCTCCTTCGCGGTCACGGTGGTCGTTCAATACCTCATGCTGCTGTACAGCACGCTGGTGGTCGCCGCCAGCGGACAAAGCGTCGCGATGCTCTGGTCGAAGCTGCACTTGTTCCAGATGTCTTCCGGGTTGCTCTTCCACCTCTTGACCGTCCACATGCTCTGGTACACGCCGATCTATGCATGGTTGCTGCTGGTGTCCGCATGGGCCCGCCGCGCCCCGATCCTCTGGGCCGTTCTGCCTTTGGCCGGCATCGGCATCTTTGAGAGATTCACGTTTCACACAACGTACTTCGCAAACGTCGTTTTACACCGGTTTTCGGGCCCCGAGTCCACGCATGCCGCAGGCCACGACTCGATGAGTTCCATGTTCTCGATCGACGCGGCAACGTTTTTTAGCGCTCCCGGTTTGTGGATCGGCCTGGTAGTCGCCGCGATTTTACTCGCGGCAGCGGTACGCCTGCGGCGCTATCGCGAACCAATCTGATGGAAGCGGCGGACGCCGCTCGTTTCGAAGGATCGCATTAATCAAGGAGAGTGGTTATGGGGTTCTCTCCCGTCTTGTTCGTTCACATTGGCTCGGGAATTTGCGGCCTGTTCTCGGGCGCAGCTGCGGTCGCGTTGCGCAAGGGATCACGCCGCCATGCGCTAACGGGAAACATCTTTGTCGTCTCCATGATGAGTCTCGCGGCCACCGGCGTGTACCTCGCACTCCTCAAAGGACAGCCCGGCAACGTCCTCGGAGGCACTTTCACCTTCTACCTCGTCGCCACCGCCTGGATGACCGCGCACCGCCAAAGCCCGCGGATCGAGGCATTCGACTGGCTCGCTCTCCTTACAGTGCTCTCGGTCGCGACCGTGTGCATCGCTTACGGCTTCGCAGCAACCACCAGTCCCGACGGCATGCACTACGGAACCCCTGCTGGGCAGTACTTCTTTCTGGGTTCGGTTGCGTCGATCGCCTTTGTCGGAGACGTCCGCATGCTAGTGCGCCGCGGCATCGACGGCACACAACGTCTTGCACGCCATCTCTGGCGCATGTGCTTCGCGCTCTTCATCGCCTCGGGATCCATCTTCCTTGCGCGCCAGCATCTGTTCCCGGCGGTCATGCGCACCACGGGCGCTCTCTACTTCCTCACCTTCTTGCCGTTGCTGTTGATGATTTTCTGGCTGATTCGCGTTCGCCTAGCGACTGCCTACAAGAGATTGTTCGTTCACGCCCAGGCCTGATTTCTGTTCACGTTAAGGAGAGCACTATGAGTACCGCCGTTCTTACCAGCCGCCTTGACCTGTCTTCCGTGGCCGATAGCACGCTGAAAGCCGCGACACGCTTCTGGTTCGCGGTCACCGTCATCGGCCAGTTCCTGTTTGCGTTCGCCGTCGCTTCCTTCTACGGGATGACCGCAGCACGCGGTGACCTCCACAAGTGGGGCAAATCGATCAGCCACGGCTACGTGCCCGGCGACACCATGGGCAACGCCGCGATCGTCGCGCATCTGGTCTCCGCCGTAGTGATCATGCTGGCCGGAGCTGTGCAACTCGTTCCCGCCGTTCGCAACCGCTTCCCTGTCTTCCATCGCTGGAACGGCCGTGTCTACATGCTGACCACGCTCATCCTCAGCGTGGCCGGTCTTTACATGACGTGGATCCGCGGCAGCGTGGGCACCTTCTCACTGCACCTGGTTTCAACTCTCGGAGCGGTGCTGATCTGGATTTGCGCCGTCATGGCGCTGCGCTACGCGATGGTGCACGATTTTACGAACCATCGCCGCTGGGCGCTGCGCTTCTTTCTGGTGGCCAGCGGATCATGGTTCTTCCGGCTGATGTTCTTCTTGTACCTGATGGTCTTTGGCAGGGTCGGCTTCGATCCGACAACACTTCAGGGGCCGCTCATGATCTACATGTCTTTCGCGCAGTACCTGGTGCCGCTAGCCGTTCTCGAAATCTACCTGCGCGCCAAGGACAGCGGCACCGCGCCCGCACGACTGGCAGCCGCTGCCGGTGTTTTTCTGGTGACCCTTGCCATGGGCGCTGGAATTTTCGCTGTCACCGTGGCCATCTGGGTCCCGGATGTAAGAGCGGGCTTCGACCCACGGAAGTCAATCGCTGAAACTCTAGCGGCAACCATCAAGACGAGTGGCATCGACCAGGCTGCCAAGCAATATCACGACCTGAGATCCACCGCCTCCACCGGCTACAACTTCGACGAAGACGAACTAAACTCCCTCGGATACCAACTCATCCACACCCACCAACTCCCGGAAGCCATCCGCGTTTTCCAACTGAATATCGAGACCTACCCAAAATCCAGCAATGCCTACGACAGCCTAGCCGAGGGATACATGGACGCTGGCTACAAACCCGAAGCCATCGCCAACTACCAGAAAGCCATCCAACTGAATCCCAAGAATCAAAACTCCAAAACAATGCTGAAAAAACTGACCACTCCCTGATTCTTACGGAAAGTGTTCCACCCACTGTCATTGCCTTGGAGCCGGCGCTATTGTGGTAGGGTTACAAAACGGAGAGAAAAGTAGGCACCGAAACAGATGCCAAAGGTGATGGTAATTCTCGTTGGATGCATCTTCGTCGGCTTCGGCCGGTGGCTTTACTCCAACCCGCGCAGGATGACTCCCGATTGGTGGCCAGGCGCCAATTCGAAGACGATAAATGACTTTTCACGGTTCATGGGCATTGCATTCGTCTTTGTCGGTGCCGCAAGCGCTTCTTTCGCGATAACCGAGCTTTTTGTCGGCGGGCTTGCTCAAGTCATCTTGGCTCTGGCCTGTGCCTCAACGATTACTTGGGCTAGCTTCCGCGCGTGCTCCATCCTAGCGCGTCCTTCGCGCTAGGGAGGCATTCCACGAATGTCTCGAACTTAGGAGCTTGGGTGGATTCTTTCACTCGAGCCCACCCCACGATTTTCTCTGCGTCCTCTGCGGCAGTTCTCCGCGCCCTCTGCGTACAAGATTTTTTCAACGCCGCGTCACAAGTCTCGAGTGCGAAACAAGCCTCTTCGCGTCCTTAGCGAACCTTAGCGTCCTTTGCGGTTAAAGGCTTTCCTTGGGATATTCCAGTGTTACTATCTCCAAAACCAGTGGCCAGCCCCCCCATCCCGAAAGACCGCACCTCAACTCGCATCGCCCTGGTCGACCAACACATCCGCCTGGAGAACGAACACAACATCGAAGGCGTCCTCAAAACCTTCGGCGACTCTGCGCATTACGACGACCAACCCTGGGACGAGCACTACAAAGGCCGCGACGGAGTTCGCCAGTTCTACGAACAATTAATGAACGCCCTTCCAGATTTGGAAATCGACGTCCAGTGCCGCCACGTCACCGACGACGCCATCCTGGTAGAAGTAATAATTCGAGGCACGCATCGAGGCCGCTGGCGCGGCCTTCCTCCCACCGGTCGCCGCATCGAGTTTCCCCTGTGCGGCATCTACACTTTTGACGCGGACGATCGCCTAGCCGGCGAAAAAATCTACTACGACCGCGCCACCGTCCTGCGACAACTCGGCGTTTTCCACGAACCGCAAAGCTTCTTGGGACAAATTTCCACCCTGGCAACGCATCCAGCCACAATCGCCCGCGCACTAGCCAGAAAATTACTACGCCGATCATTGATCAGTTTGTAAGTGTGTCATCTCGAGCGGAGTGAGGTGTAAGGCGAGCGAAGTTGAGAGACCTTCGTTCCGTGTGGAGCGAACACTGTTGTCCGCCCGTGCCCAAGCCCTAATCATGCAACCTTGAAAATCGAACTCGTGACAGATTTTCTCTGCGCTCTCTGCGTTTTAAGATCTTTTCCGCACCTACTGTCCCAAATAAATCCGGAACAAATTCGCCTTGGCTGACCGTCGCGTATTCACGAAATAAGACGATGTCAGCCCGGGCGACACATCGGTTTCGTTAATCAACCGCGCTCCTGGCACCCTCGCAAAATCCGCCTCCGACGCAAATCCCCTGGTAAAACTTAACGGCGCCGCCCCAGCCTTTACCGGAATCACCGCCGTCTTCGCCGATCCAAACGGAAACGCCCGCAGCATCACGTACATCGCCTTCCCATCTGGACTCCACGACACCAGCGGGACCGAGAATCGAGTCACTCCAAATCCGAAGCTGCACGTATCGCACACCGTGATCGGTTCGCCTCCGTCGAGCGGCACCGCCACCACCACAGCGTTCCGTTCACCGTGTCCACCCGCCGGCGTCGTCCCCACCAGTGCCCATTTCCCATCCGGCGAAACATTCTGCAACTGAATGATGTTTACATCCGAAGCAACGCTCTGCCCGCTTCCATCGTCGCGGATCTTCATTACCTTAGGCGTGGGCTGGTTCCCCTGATACACAATTTCTCCGGGCTTTCCGAAGAACGCTCGATACTCCCCGCCCGACGTGAGTTGTCGCGGCGCCTGCGTTCCATCCACCCATCCCACCCAGATCCCCGATCTGGGCACTCCTGGCTCGGTTGCAAATACCACCCGTGTCCCGTCGCGCGAGATCGAGAAATGCGTCAGCACCAATCCCGGGAACAATCGATCTGACGCCCCACTCGCGAGGTCGGTTACCCACAACTCTCCGCTGAAATACGAATGAGACCCAACCACTCGCCGCAGGCAGTACAGTTTCTTCCCATCCGGCGATAGCGCAGGGAGAAACGAATATCCTTCCGACGTGATCTGCTTTTCTCCCGCCTTGTCATCGTGCAGCCAGATCGTCGACTGCTGCACGCCAGCCGTGGTGATGAAAGACTTCCCGTCCGGCATCATGGCTAGCCCTTCTTCTTCACTCGCTCCCGACGACGTCACCTGCTGCGCCTCTCCATCCGGAAAATGCTGCCGCCATACATGGGATCCCGAAGTGCGCGTATCCGCGGTGAAGTACATCCACCGCCCATCTGTAGACCACTGCGCCCATGTGCACGAACCCTCCGGCCCAACCTGCTTGCCTTGCGACGAACCATCAAATGGAACCAGCCGGCAGCGCCGCCACCATTGGCTGTCCATCTCCACCAGCACCACCCACTTCCCATCCGGCGACAGCGCTGACCGGTGCACCATCCCCTGCACGTGATCGTCGGGCATATAAATCTGGCGCTCGTTTGCCCGGCTCGGACTGGCTGTCGCAAGCAACATGTGAACCCCGGTCCGGATGGTCGAGAACAACAGGTGCTCGTTGTCCATCCAGCTCAACCCGGTCGCATTCGCCATGAACAGCTTCGGCTCTTTTGCGCCCAGCAAGGGCACTCTATACGTGTTCCACGCAAACGGTCCTTCGATCTGCGTGAAATACACAAGGCTGCCGTCCGGCGAAAACCCTAGTGTCGACTTTCGCAGTGCGGTATCGGTCAGTGCAACCGGTTCCCCGTTGGGCAATGACTTGAACCACACCTGCCCCACGTCTGTCGAGTTCCCGAAGCCCCCGGGTCCGCGCAAAAACGTCACCAGCCTCCCATCGCGCGATACCGCTGGAATCTCGGCCGCGTCGTTGAAGTTCGTGAGCTGCTCCCATCGCAGAGTTGGCACAGTTGCGGCATCTTCTCTTCGGAACCGCGGCCACAATAGGATCGCGCCGGCAATCAGCGTGCACAGCCCGGCCACGCCCGCCACTGGGGCGGTCCATCGTCGCGCACGTCGCGTGACTGGAACCCTCGCAACCGCCACAGCCGATCCCAATTCCAGTCGCCGCAAATCCGTCGCGAGTTCCTTCGCAGACTGGTAACGCAACTTCGGATCCTTCTCCAGGCACTTCAAAACGATGCGTTCCAACTCGCCCGAAATCCTCGGTTCCAACGTGCGAGGCGATGCAGGCCGTAGGTTCACGATCGCGTTCGTCAGCTTCGTCACCAGCGAATTCCGGAACGGCAATTTCCCAGTGGAAAGTTCATAGAGCACGACTCCAGCTGAATAAATATCGCTGCTCTCATCGACCTCTTCGCTGAGCAATTGCTCCGGAGACATGTACGGCAAAGTTCCCGCCACTCCGGTGGGCACCGACACCATCGTCTCCGTCGTGTTCAGCGACACGAGCGCATCCTGCGACAGCGTTGCCAATCCAAAATCCAGAATTTTCAGTCGCCCATCCGTAGTCACACGCAGGTTCGCAGGCTTCAGATCGCGATGCAGAACTCCGGCCGCATGCGCCGCCGCCAACCCCTGCGCCAACTGCGAGCCTAGTTCGACCACATCTCTCTCAGGCAAGGCGCCGGCCCGAAGCCGCATATCCAAAGACACGCCGGGCACAAGTTCGCTGACTAGAAAGTCGTATCCCTCAAAGTTTTCGAAATCGTGAATAGTCTGAATCGCAGGATGATTCAGTCGCGAAAGAACGCGGGCTTCGTTGCGAAACCGCTTCCGCGCTGCGTCGTCATGCAGCGCCCCCGGGGCCAGCACCTTGATGGCAAGATCGCGCCCCAGCTTTTCATCGTGCGCGCGGTACACCACACCCATCCCGCCCGCACCAATCTCCTCGTCAATGCGATATCGCCCAAACCGCCGACCAGCCAGCGACATACCCCACCCGTGAGCCGAGAATGGTAGCACTCAATCTTCGCGGCTAAAGGCTCCCGCCCTCCGCGTCTTCACTCATCGCGAACAGGCGTCTCAATCCCATCGGTAGTCTTCATCCCAGCCAGCACCTTCAACTCCTCCCGAATATGCTTTTCGGACCCAAACCCCCGCCCAACCGCATAATAATCAAGAATGTTCTGTTTCAAGGTTCGCGGAATCACCTGCTCCGGCTTCGACGTCAGCCGATCCAGCAACTGCTTGTAGGTCTGATCCGCACGCCGGTAATCCCCCAACTTCACTCGATCGCCAGTATCCAGATCAATGTTCGTCAGCGACGGCGACCCGTCAGCCTCCGACGCCAATACGCGCAGCGACCTCCGAAACTCATCCACGGTGCGGTTGACACTCTTCCAATACCAATCCTGCGTTTGCGTAGTGGGAATCTTGATCGCCAGATCGGAAGCCCCACCAACCTTGGGAATCAGAAAGACGACAATCGCCAGCAGGTGCGCCTTGAATCCCGGCCCGCCATACCGATGACTCCACTTCCGCTCGTAATTCGTTCGCGCTACCTGCTCAATAAACTTCCGGTAAGTCTCATCCTCGTCCGGAGGAACCGGAAACTTACTCCCATGCAGCACAACTTCCGCCTCGGCAAACGACGGAATGAACGTGCGCACCGACGTGCGGTAGCTGCGCAGCGCGGGCCGCGCCCGGCCCAGCACCTCGTGGATGTCAAACCCATAGTTATTGATGAATGCCTGCTCCAGGAACTTCCGCGGCACCCGCAACCCGATGAACCGCAAATACGACGGAGGTGCAAACTCCGCATTGGCCATTTCCTGAACGTCAAAGGCAAACTCTGTGCGGATGTGGCCATGCGGACTCTGATCGTACGTCACCACCGGTCCGTACTTGCGCCCCAGCTTCGGAAACGCCAGCGCGGTCGCCGGATTGATCGCATCCGCGTGCCCGATCGAATCTCCCAGGTAGTGCGACAGCGCTCCAATCGCAAACGCATACTCATCGATCGTCTTCGCGTTGCGAAATAGCCACGCAATGAAATCTCCCGACCGCACGTAGTGGGTGAGGTTGCTGAAAAACTGTTTGCCGAAGGGGTAGTACCCCATGTCCTGAATCGCCGAGCCGCCGTACGCGTAGGCGTGCGCGACTCGCAACTGCTCTTCAGTTGCCCCGGGGAATCTCTTCAGAAGAAGCGGGCGGATGGAATCATTCCAGGCCAGGTCAATCAGTTCTTCATGCGTGAGGACGGAGTACGCGGCGGTGTGGCCCGCAC
>Ga0073909_10000126_pt1 | contig 29002 bp, 25 predicted proteins | sample Coa_R1_6_FD_66439 | JGI IMG/M metagenome (GOLD analysis project Ga0073909, IMG submission 66439) | Surface soil microbial communities from Centralia Pennsylvania, which are recovering from an underground coalmine fire. - Coalmine... | ecosystem: Environmental > Terrestrial > Soil > Unclassified... | reverse complement strand
CGACGAGCTCAACAACCGACCCCGCAAACGCCACGCCTGGGCCACCCCCGCCCAACGCCTCGATACCCTCCTGGCACAAGCAGAACCACCAGGTGTTGCACTAGCACCCTGAATCCGCCCTACCCCGAGAACCCGATAACTTCGCGGTCGCGCGAGGGGCGCGGGTGGGCAAGCGGGGGGTGGTTGACGGGCGGGGATACTCGGTATAGCGTGCTCCCGACAGCACGGCATACCCAGTATTGATGGAGGTGGGACGAGTGTCGGTCAAGCTCGGGCTGATGGCCCTGCTCGCCGAGGAGCCGATGTACGGCGCCCGGTTGCGCGCCGAGTTCGAGGCCCGCACCGGCGGCACCTGGCCACTCAACGTCGGGCAGGTCTACACCACGCTCGGCCGGCTCGAGCGCGACGGCCTCGTCGAGCAGGCCGGCCCGGCCGACGCCGAGGGACGGATCTCCTACCGGCTCACCGAAGCCGGGCGCGCCGAGGTCGGCGCCTGGTGGGAGCAGCCGGTCGACCGGGACAGCACCCCGCGCGACGAGCTCGTCATCAAGCTCGCCCTGGCCGTCACCGCGCCCGGCGTCGACGTCCAGGCCGTCGCCCAGAAGCAGCGAACCGCCACCCTCGTCCACCTGCGCGACCTGACCCGGCTCAAGCAGCGAGCCCTGGACAAGGTGCAGGGCGACGGCGCGGAGCACGACCTGGCCTGGCTGCTCGTCCTGGAGAACCTCATCTTCGGCGCCGAGGCCGAGGTCCGCTGGCTCGACCACGTCGAGACCCGCCTCGCGCAGGAGGCGATCGCGCTACGCACCGGCCGGCGCACCCGGCATACGGACGAACCGAACGAGACACCCGCACCCGACGACGAACCGATCCACAGCAGCAACTGACGGCACCACCTCAGCAAGGGGGAACCACCACATGTCCGAGCCCACACTCCTTCTCGACAACGTCTCGCGCACCCACGGCACCGGCGAGAACGCCGTCCATGCCCTCGCGGGCGTCAGCCTCGCCGTCCATCCCGGTGAGCTCGTCGCCGTCATGGGGCCGAGCGGATCGGGCAAGTCGACGCTCCTCAACGTCGCCGGCGGCCTGGACCGCCCGACCGCCGGCACGGTGAGGATCGCCGGTGAAGACCTCACGACCCTCAGCCCCAAGGGACTGGCCCAGCTCCGCCGCCGCAAGGTCGGCTTCGTCTTCCAGGACTACAACCTCATCCCGAGCCTCACCGCCGCCGAGAACGTCGCGCTCCCCCTCGAGCTCGACGGCCAGCGTGCGCGCAAGGCCCGCCGGCACGCCAAGGACGCGCTGGACACGATGGGGCTGCTCGACCTCGCCGACCGCTACCCCGACGCGATGTCCGGCGGCCAGCAGCAGCGGGTCGCCATCGCCCGCGCGCTCGTCGGCGGCCGTCGGCTCGTGATGGCCGACGAGCCGACCGGAGCCCTGGACAGCCACACCGGCGAGGAGGTGCTGCGCGTCCTGCGCCGCCGCTGCGACGAGGGCGCCTCCGGGCTGCTCGTCACCCACGAGGCCCGGCACGCCGCCTGGGCCGACCGCGTCGTCTTCCTCCGCGACGGCGTCGTCGTCGACACGACCGGTTCGGCGCCGCAGGTCGAGGACCTGCTCGAAGGCGCGGCAGGTCAGCGATGACCACCTTGACCAGGCGGGAGGCGGGCGCAGGGGCCCGCCCTCCCGCCGACCAACCATCCGGTATGTCGGGTACCTCGCGGTTCGGGACGTGGCGGGGCTCGTGGGGGGTCGCCCTGCGGATGGCGCGCCGCGACCTGCGTCGGCACAAGGGCCGCAGCGCGATGGTCCTGCTCATGGTGGGGCTGCCGACGCTGCTCATCGTGCTGGGCCTGACGTGGTACCCCACGAGCTCGATCACCGGTGCCGAGCGGATTCCCTACGAGATCGGCTCCGGTGTCGCCCTCGTCGACGCGCCCCAGCCGAACCGGATCGTCCAGCTGCCCGAGACGAACAACGGGTCCTCCGCCTCCGACAAGCCAGCGATGTCGGTCCCGGGCTACGACCCGCAGGGCACCCAGACCCAGCAAGCTGCTGTCCTGTCGACCTTCCTCCATGGAACGGCCATCCCGGTGCAGCAGTTCGAGGTGCGGGTCCAGCAGGGCGACCAGCAACCCCGCAAGACCCTGCTGATGGCCGACGGCCGCACGGGTCTGGGGAGCCGTCTGGAGCTCGCGAGCGGACGCTGGCCGGTCAGCGAGTCCGAGATCCTGGTCACCCAGTGGGGTAGTCGGCACGGCCTCCCCACCACCGGAACGCTCACCGTGCTCAGCGGAACGTCGACCAAAACCGTTGCCATTGTTGGGATCGCCAAGTCCTCGAGCGGCAGCTCGGGCTCCACTGACCTGGTAGCCCTCACCCCACTTGGCTCCGTGACCACCTACAGCCCGGCCCAGTTCATCCTCAAGCGGGGCACACCGGTCACGTGGGCCGAGGTCCTGAAGCTCAACGGCTACGGCATCACGGTCCTGTCCGCCGAGGTGCTTCGACACCCGCCCACCAATGCCGAGCTGAGCCCGGAAGCGCGCGGCTGGAACGACTCCAGCCAGGTCCAGTCGCGGGTCCTGATCGGGGCGGGCGGGGCAATCCTGCTCCTGGTCACCACCCTGCTCGTCGGACCGGCCTTCGCCGTCAGCGCAGCTCGCCAGCGGCGAACCCTTGCCCTCGCGGCGTCCAACGGTGCCGAGACCAAACAGCTGCGGCATACGGTCCTCGCCCAGGCGGTCGTCCTCGGGCTGCTCGCCGCGGGGGCTGGGCTGGTCCTCGGCATTCTCGGGGTCCCCCTGCTGACCAAGGTCATCCTGCCGCGGTTCACCGACCTCACCGTCGGGCCGCTCGACATCCCGTGGATCCAGGTCCTCGCGGTCACGGCGATCGCGATGCTGAGCGCGGTGATCGCTGCACTGCTCCCGGCGCGACGGCTCGGCCGGCTCGACATCGTCGGGGTGATGAAGGGGCAGAACGTCTCACCGAGACCGAGCAGGCTGCTGCCCGTCATCGGGCTGGTCATCGCCGGTGTCGGCGGGTTCGTCCTGTTCACCTCGGTGGTCAACCGCAGCCGAGAGGTGCCGGTCGTGCTCGGTGCGATCGCGCTGATCGGTGGGTCCCTGCTCCTCGTGCCGATCGCGCTCGTGACGGTCGCTCGTTTCGCTCGGTCGCTGCCCGTCGCGCTGCGGATGGCGACGCGGGACGCGGCCCGTCAGCGCACGAGGTCGGCCCCGTCGGTCGCCGCTATCGTCGGCGGGGTCGCAGCCCTCACGATGCTGCTCATCGGGCTGACCAGCGACACGACCCAGCGGGCCCGGGAGTACCAGCCCCAGGACATCGCCGGCCAGGGATCGGTGACGTTCGACCGCGACAGCACCGTGGGCAGCGCGCTGCCCGCCCGCTCCGAGGCCATGCGTCGGACCATCGCCCGGGTGGCACCAGCGGTCGATGCCGCCCTCTTCTCTGACGTTCCGCAGCGGTGGGGCCACGACCCGTCCCAGGGCACGGCAGCGGTCGCCTTCGTCATGTGGGTGCCGACCGGGTGCACCATGGCCGAGACCATCGCCCCGACCGACGAGCAGCCCCTGCCCCCGGGCCAGACCCCCAAGTGTGCGCGCCTGGGCAACATGGCCCAGCTCAACCACTCGGGTGTCACGACGACGTCCGCCGACGTCCTCGCCAGCCGCCTGCACCTCCCGTCGGCCGACGCCGACCGGCTCCGGGCGGGGGCGGTCGTCATGATGGGGACCAAGCTGCCGGCGACGGCGACGTTCGCGGCCGGCACCGCGGAGCCCGACACCGACTCAGGGATGTTCACCAAGAACGTCAAGGTCATCAAGCGGGTCACGCTCCCGGTCATCGCCGTGGCGCTGAACCGGACTAACGCCCTTGCCCTCGGCGACCAGTACGGGGTAGCCACCACTCCCGAGGTGGCCCTTGCGTCCGGTTGGCAGGTCCAGCCGGCCGGCTTCCACCTGTCCGACCCGGACAGTGGCACCGTCAGCAAGGCCGACCAGGACCGGATCGACGCGGCGTTGGGGTCGAGCGGCTACGTCTACGTGGAGCGCGGGTTCGAGCGTGATGACCTTCTGGTCGTGGCGATCATCGTCGGGCTGTTCGCCTTCCTCCTGCTCGTCGTCACCTTCACCTCGACGGCCCTGTCGCTCGCCGAGCAGCAGACCGACCAGGCGACCCTCGCTGCGGTCGGCGCGACCCGAGGCACCCGCCGGGCGATGGCCGCCGCCCAGTCCCTCGCCATCTGCGGCATCGGCGCGGTCCTCGGCGTCGCGGTGGGCATGGTGCCCGGGATCGCGATCGCCTATCCGCTCACCGCGCAGTACTCCTCGTGCGACGACTTCACCGGGGCGTGCACGGACAGCGCGCCGACCAAGGCGATCATCGACATCCCGTGGCTGTGGCTCGCCGTCGTCGTCATCGGGATCCCGCTCGTCGCCGCGGCCCTGTCCGCCCTCGCGGTCCGCCGCTCCCCCGTGGTGACCCGCCGCGCCACGTGACTATCTGACCCAATTGTTCCGGTAGTCACCGTGACTGCCGGAACAATTGGGTCAGATAGTCACCGATGATGGGGCGTATGCCGGGTGCTCACGTCTCCCTCGCACCGGCGCGACGACGGCTCGTGCTCGGGGTCCTGGGCGCGCTCGTCGTCGTGGCGCTCGCCGCGGCGGCCTGGACATACGCATCGCGCCGGGCGACCACGGGGGAACCCGCCGACCAGAGCAAGCCCGGGCCGGTTCTCCTCGTCCCGGGATACGGCGGCTCGACCGCGTCCCTGGAAACCCTGGCCCGGGCTCTGCGCGACACCGGCCGCGACGTCACCGTCGTGGCCCTCCCGGACCAGGCGCTCGGCGACCTCACGGACCAGGCGAACGCACTCGCTAGCGCGGCCGACGCATCAAGGAAACGAACCGGCGCGGCATCGGTCGACGTCGTCGGCTACTCGGCCGGCGGCGTCGTGGCGCGGATCTGGGTTCTGGAGGACGGCGGCGCGCAGCAGCTGCGCCGCCTCGTCACCCTCGGCTCACCCCTCCACGGCACCGACCTGGCCCAGCTCGGCGCGGCCCTCGGCGGCTCGTGCCCCCTCGCCTGCCAGCAGCTGGCGCCGGACAGCCCGGTCCTGGACCAGCTGCTCGACACCACCCAACCCGAGGGACCGGCATACCTCTCGATCTGGTCGACGAGCGACGACATCGTCCTGCCACCGGACTCCGCGGTCCTGCCGGATGTCTCGAGCCCGTCGTTGCAGAGCATCTGCCCGGCCAGTCGCACCAGGCACAGCAACCTGCCGACCGATCACCAGGTCATCGCCATGATCCGCGAGGCGCTCGCCGCGACGCCGGTCCCGACCTGGACGCGCGCCGACTGCGCGCGGCTCAGCTCGTGACGTCCTTCGTCGCGAAGTTGGCCCAGGCCGCCCCGAGCAGGACGACGACGTAGATCGCCTGCAGTCCCACGCCGCGATCGATGCTGCTGAGGAGCACCGGTTCGCGGTAGAGGTCGACGAAGGACAGCCAGTAGCGCGTCGGCACGTACGGCTGGAGCGGCCGCGCGGCGTCGACGGTGAGCAGCAGCGAGGACCCGATGAGCAGGGCCATCGCGCCGAGCGAGGCGGTCTGTGGGGAGTCGGTGACGGTGGACAGGAACAGCGCCATCGCGGCGACGCCGAGCATCGAGAAGGTCACGAACCCGATGGCCAACACCGTCCGCCAGGCGACCTGGCCGGGAGTGAGGACCGTCCCCGAGACGCTGATCATGGCCTGGCCGATCGGCGCGTTGCCCAGCGCGAGCCGCCCCACGACGAACCCCACGAGGACCACCGTCAGCACCGAGACGAGGACGAATGCCGAGGCTGCCACGAGCTTGGCGACGAGCAGGCGGGTCCGGCCGACCGGGCGGACGAGCAGGTAGCGCAGCGTCCCTGACTGGGCCTCGCCGGCCACCGACTCCCCCGCGACCACCGCGACCGCCACTGGCAGGAACAGCGGCAGCACGACGGCCAGGGCGGCGATGGCGAACAGCGACCCGTTGGCCTGGACGGCCGCGAGGAACGCCGGCCCCTGCCCCGGCCTCGGCGCGATCCCGGTGACGGCGAGCAGGACCGCGACGATCGTGGGCAGGAGGTTGAGCAGCCCGACGGCGACCCACGTCCGGCGCCGCCGGAACAGCTTGGTCAGCTCGACCAGGATCATCGGGCCACCTCCCCGGCCTGCCGCTCGGAGGTGCGTTCGGCGACGACCTCCTCCAGGGTCCGGCGCTCGGGACCGAGCTCAACGACTCGTATGCCGGCCGCGACGAGTCGGGCGTTGAGCGCGGCCGCGTCGGTGGTCTCGACGAGCAGCCGGTCGCCGTCGCGGGTGGCCACCCGGCCGTCGAGGAGGGCATGCGCCGCATCGGCGTCGGGTGTGACGACGAGGGTCCGGCCGGTCGGGGCACGCAGCGTGTCGACAGACTCCTGGAGGACCAGCCGCCCGCGGTCGAGCAGCCCGATCCGGGTACAGAGCTGCTCGACCTCGGCGAGCAGGTGGCTCGACAACAGGATCGTCGTCCCGCCGTGGTTGAGCTCGACCAGGAGCTGCCGAACCTCGCGAATCCCTTGCGGATCAAGGCCGTTCGTCGGCTCGTCGAGGACCAGCAGCTCCGGCTGGCGTAGGAGGGCCGCCGCGATGCCGAGCCGCTGCCGCATCCCCAGGGAGTACGCCGAGACCTTGCGCCGGCCCACCGCGCCGAGCCCGACGAGGTCCATGGCATCGCGGACCCGCGCCCGCCGGGCCGCCCGCCCGGATCGGCTGCTGCCCACCGGACCGGCCGGCATGCGGGCACTGGCGTCGAGGAGGGCCAGGTTGGTGGCGCCGGAGAGGTGCCCGTATGCCGCAGGCCCCTCCACGAGCGATCCCACCCGGTGCAGCACCTCGCCGCCGGAGCGCGGCATCGGCCGGCCGAACAGCTCGATCTCGCCGGAGGTGGCGAGGACGAGCCCCAGCAGGAGCCGGACCGTCGTCGTCTTGCCGGATCCGTTGGCACCGAGGAAGCCGTAGATCTCGCCGACGTCGACGGTCAGGTCGATGCCGTCCACCGCCTTGACCGGCCCGAAGTGCTTGACGAGGGCTCGGGTCGCGACGACCGGATCGGACCCGGCCATGTCAGCCCACCCCCTGCTGGACCGCGGACGCATCGGCCGCCAGCTCGTGAGCCGCGGCCGCCAGGCCGGCCGGGGTGAGGGTGCCGGTGACGAGCCACGACTGCCCGGCCGTCACCGCCGGATCGGTGAGGAGCAGGCCGACCGGACCCACCGTGACGCTGATTCCCTCCGCGAGTTTCGTTGCCCCAGTGGCGATCTGGAGCTGCTGGCGCAGCTCGGCCGCGCGCCGCTCGGGCAGCCCGGCCAGGGCGACCTGGGTGACACCCTGGCCGTAGATCCCGACACCCTGCTCGAACGGGACGAACGGCTGCCTCGGGTACCCGAGCAATGAAGGCGGCGGCACCCCGGTGCTGAAGCGCTGGAGGGTCCCGACGAGGTCGGGACGCGCCCCGCTCCGGATGCGCGCGCCGGGTGGTGGCGAGAAGTCGAGATCCGAGGCCGCAGGCCGGGCCGGGTTGAAGTCGAGGAAGGTCGTCGACAGGCCGGGGCGGGTGGCGCCGGCGGCGTAGACCTCCACCGTCACGGGGATCCCCGACGCCCGGTCCGCCCAGACGTCGACGGCCGCGATGCTGCTCCGCGCGTCGCCGGGTCGAAGGCGCAGCCCGTCAGCGGGCCGGCCCGCGACCCGTCGCGCCGGCAGGGGTGACACCTCCTCGGGCGTCGCCTGGGACAGCAGCCGAGCGGCCAGCTGGGGTGCGATGAGATCTCCGGCGCGCGGCATACGGACCGGTTGCTGGCCATCGCCGGAGGTGACGGTCGCGCGGTCGTCCTCGAAGTCCCACTGCCAGGTCCCGGTCGGCAGGCTGCGCAGGCTGTCCTCGCCGAACGGGCTGAGCGTGTCGACCCGCCAGGTGCGGTCGTCGGCCCACCAGACCCGCAGCTGGGTGCGGTCGCCGAGCAGGGTCGTCACCGAGGAGAAGTCGCCGGAGACGGGCAGGGCGAGGTAGCCGGTCGACTCGGCGTAGCCCTCGTAGGCGTGCCCGCGGGCCGCCTCGATGCGGGTCAGCAGCACGGCCGCGGAGCCCGGCGCGCCCGAGACGGGCAGCACGCCGAGGGCAACCGGCACAGCCGCGAGCGCGACCGCTCCGCCGATGACGGCGGGCCAGCGCCACGGGCGACTCACCCCGTCCACGCTACGTCAGCGTCCTGTCCGGTATGCCCAGCCTGAACAGAACCCATCTAAACCCGCGAGTAACTGGCGTGTCCAACCTACGGCGCCGTAGGTTGGAGGGGTACCAGCCCGTATGCCGCACGGCCGCGGCATACGACGCACCGCCGACGGGAGTCCCCCATGACCGCCACCGCCTGGACCCAGACGAACCTGCTGCGCGAGCTGCAGCCCGTCGTCGAGGGCGAGCTCAACCGGCACCTCGGCGTCGCCAAGGAGTGGTTCCCCCACGACTACATCCCGTGGAGCGACGGCCGGAACTTCGACGGGCTCATGGGCGGTGAGCCGTGGGCGCCCTCCGACGCGCCGCTCTCCGACGTGGCCCGCTCGGCACTCATCGTCAACCTGCTCACCGAGGACAACCTGCCGAGCTACCACCACGAGATCGCCATCATCTTCGGGCGCGACGACGCCTGGGGCGAGTGGGTGCACCGCTGGACCGCCGAAGAGGGGCGCCACGGCATCGCGATGCGCGACTACATGCTCGTCAAGCGGATGGTGGATCCCGTTGCGCTGGAACGCTTCCGGATGACCCACATGTCGACCGGCTACGAGTCGGCGCACTCCGGGGAGCTCATGCACTCCCTGGCCTATGTGTCGTTCCAGGAGCTCGCGACCCGGGTGTCGCACCGCAACACCGGCCGGTTCACCGACGACCCGATGTGCGAGCAGCTGCTGGCCCGGGTCGCCGCCGACGAGAACCTCCACATGATCTTCTACCGCAACCTGCTCGGCGCGGCCCTCGCGCTCGACCCCAACCAGGCCATGGGCGCCGTGCGCGACGTGCTCAAGGGCTTCCAGATGCCCGGCACCGACATCCCCGGGTTCCAGCGCAAGGCCGTCGAGATGGCCGTCGCCGGGATCTACGACCTGCGGATCCACCGCGACGAGGTGGTCGCGCCGGTCCTTCGGTTCTGGAAGATCTGGGACATCGAGGGCCTGGACGAGACCGGCGAGTCGGCCCGCCAGGAGATCGCCAACCTGATGGACACCCTGGAGACCCAGGCAAAGCGGTTCGAGGACAAGCGCGACACCCTCAAGGCCCGGATGGGCATCGCCTGACCCGTATGCCGGTGGGGCAGGATGAGGGGATGAGCGAGCACCCGCAGCAGTCCGGCCAGCGCCCGACCGACGAGGACGACCAGCAGGAGCAGGGCATCCGGGCCACGGTCACGAGCGACGGCCAGCGGGTCACCGTGGTCACGCCGGACGGGATGGGCGTCGCGGAGCACCCGAACGCCACTCACGACGACGACGGGACCGGGCGCTCGCACAACCCCGCCGACCTCGTCGAGCAGCCGGCCAAGGTGATGCGGATCGGCTCGATGGTCAAGCAGCTCCTCGAAGAGGTCCGCAGCGCGCCACTCGACGACAAGGGTCGCGCCCGGCTCGCCCAGATCCACGACACGGCGGTCGCCGAGCTGAAGAACGGTCTGGCCCCTGAGCTGGACGAGGAGCTCGACCGGCTCGTGCAGCCGTTCAAGCAGGAGGCTCCGAGCGATGCCGAGCTGCGGATCGCCCAGGCCCAGCTGGTCGGCTGGCTCGAGGGCCTCTTCCACGGGATCCAGACCGCGCTCGTCGCCCAGCAGATGGCCGCCCAGGCCCAGCTGCAGGAGATGCGACGAGCCTTGCCCGCCGGGCCGTTGGGTGGCGGGAGCGGACCCGGACCTGGACCCGGTATGCCGCAGGGTCCCGGCGGCCTGGGTGGCACGCGTCCCGACGCGGGACCGACCGAGGGCACCGGTCAGTACCTCTGAAGCCCGATCCCCCTGAGTCACCTTTTCCTGAGCCGCCGCGATGACCTGGCATCTGGTCCTGGTGGCCTTGGCCGCCCTGGGCTTCGGGTTGGGCTCGGCCGTCATCCCCGTCCTCAACGCTGAGGTGTATGCCGTGGCCACCGCGGCCGCAGGCCCGACGGTGGCGGTGGTGTCGGTCCTCGGCGTTGCCATCGGTCAGACGGCGGGCAAGGTGGCGATGCTCGTCGTCGTCCGGCGTGGGATGGACAGCACCTGGCTGACCCGGTGGCGGACAAAGCGGCCGCCCAAGGCACCGGCGACGGAGCAGCCGGCCTGGCGCCGGGCTCTCGCGCGGTGGTCCGCCGCGCTGCTGCGCCAGATGGACCGGCCGGTGGTCGGCGGCCTTGTCGTCCTGCTCAGCTCGGTGGTCGGCCTACCACCCCTGGCCGCGGTCACAGTCCTCGCGGGCATGCGCTCCCTCCCGCTGCCCGTCTTCACAGTGGCAGTCGGCATCGGGCGGGTGGTGCGCTTCGCCGCCTTGGCCTGGCCGGTGGTCCGGCTCGCCCACTGAGCACTCATGGCCCGTGACTGCGCGGTCGGACCCGCTGTCACACCCCCTTTCAGACCAGTTGTCAGACCCGCAGGCGGGTCGCCGACCAGCGAGCTAGATCAGCCGTGACGTCGGCCGCTCGGCGGTCGGTCACCAGTTCGTCGGTGACCGCGACCTCGAGGATCCGGTCGGTGCGGAAGCCGCGCAGGCCGTCCCGGTCGCGGCACCAGCCGGCGAGGTACCAGTGGTCGCCGGCCACGAGCATCGCCAGCGGTTCGACGCCGCGTCGGCTGACCGTGCCGCGCCCGTCCCGATAGCTGAGCTCGACGACCCGACTGTCCAGGAGCGCACCCGCGAGCAACCTGCCGTGGTCGAGGTCGGTGGTCGCCGGGGTGCGGTGGACGAGGGCCTGGGTGGCCGTGACGACGGCGCGGCGAGAGTCCGGCATACCGGCAAGAACCTTGGCCAGCGCGGATCTGGCTGACGCGGCGAACGGTGAGTCCTCGAGCAGCGCCAGCCCGACGGCGAGCGCCAGCCCCTCGGTGGTGGTGAGGTGCAGCGGCGGCAGGTCGTAGTCGGGCAGGATCCGGTAGCCACCGGTCCGGCCGTGCTCGGCATACAGCGGGACACCCGCGACCTGCAGCGCCGCCAGGTCGCGCTCGATGGTCCGGCGAGTGACGTTGAAGCGCTCGGCGAGCTCGGCCGCGGAGACCGGTCGGGGCGCCGAGGCGCGCAGCACGTCGACGAGGGCGTGCTGGCGGTCGCTGCGTCTCACGACAGACAGCGTCGCATCATCCGGCGACGGGCCGCTGGGCCGACACCGACCAGACCCGGCGGACCAGCCCGTCCGGGCCCACGTCGAAGACGTCGATCCCGCCGGTGTGCGCGTCGCCGCGGTCGGCGTTCCACAGGGACACGCCGTGGCCCGTGGCCTCGTCGGCGACGTGTCGGACGTTGGAGTACGTCAGCCCCGGGCGTTCGGCGCGGAACCCCTCGATGAAGGCGGCCAACGCGGCACCGCCGCGGAGCGCATCCGCGGGATTGCCGCCGGAGGCGTCGGCTCCGCCGAAGAAGATGGTGAAGTCGGGGGCACAGATCCGTTCGGCGATGGCGTAGTCGCCGTTCCAGAGCGCGGTCCAGGCATTGAGGATCTCGTTGACCTGCATGGGTTCTCGTCCTTCCGTCGTGGGGTGGTGGACCCACTCTGACGGAGGGTGGCGACAACATTGTGTCGGATATTATGGAGCATTTTGGGGTCAGTCGGTGACCGGCTCGACGAACATCCGGGGCAGCGGCGAGAGCCAGGCGAACGCCGCGGCCAGCACCCCGAGGCTCACCATGATCACCATCCCGGGGCGCAGTCCGTATGCCGTGGAGAGGGCGCCCGCGACGACCGCACCGAGCGACCAGCCCACCCCGAAGGACAGGACCCGCCCGGCCGTGTTGACCCTGCCCTGGAGCGCGTCGGGGGTGACCTGCTGGCGGTAGGAGATCGAGTTCATGACGACCATCTGGTAGGCGATGCCCCACAGGCCGATCAACACGGTCGCGAGGACCCAGTTGCTCGCGAGCGCGGTGAGCACCCCGATAACCGCGGAGAACGGGATCGCCCACACGGTGAGCCGCAGGGTCGACGTGTGCCGGAGCAGCCTGGGCGTGGCGGTTGCCGCGAGGATCCCGCCAATTCCCCACACGGAGAACAGGATTCCGAAGCGCCAGCCGCTCGTACCGATGTGCAGGAGGCGATCGGCATACGGGACGGAGAGGGCCATGAAGCCGGCCCCGGCGGCCGACTGGAGGGTCCCGACGACGGTGTTCGAGCGGACGCCCGTATGCCGCCACAGCCAGACGAGCCCCTCGCGCACCTCGTCGACGATGGCCGACGGGCGGAACGGGGGCGGTGCGTCGCGCGGGTGGGACAGCGGGCGGGAGATCGCCAGGACGAGGAGCGCCGAGCCGACGTAGGAGAGCGCGTCGACGAGGAGCAGCGTCGCCGGGTGGAATACGGCGAGGAGGGCGCCGACCGACAGCGGGACGGCGAGGTCGAGGACGCCGCCGAAGCCCCAGAGCGCAGCGTTGGCCTCGCCCACCCTCGATCGCCCGACGAGTACTGGGAGCGCGCCGAAGTTCGCGCCGTCGAAGAACGCGAAGACCGCCTGCGAGACGAAGCCGACGACGAGGGCATGGGGAATGGTGAGCAGGCCGAGCCACCAGGCGACCGGGATCGAGAGGAGAACGACGGCGTTAAGCAGGTCCGCGGTGACCATGACCCGGCGACGGTTCCAGCGGTCGGAGAGGGCGCCGGCGAAGAGGCCGAAGACGAGATAGGGCAACGCTTCCATGACAGTCGTCAGCGCGGTGAGGCCGGGGGAGTGGCTCAGCCGGTAGACGAGGACCGGCAGCGCGACGGCGGTGACGAGCGAGCCGCTGACCGAGACCTGGCGGGCCAGCCAGTACCGCCGGAAGTCCGGGTCGGAGCGAAGCGGCTGGGTGGGCTCGGGGGCCGCGTCGCTCACGGCCGCCAGGACGCGCGGCCGACCTCGGCCTCGAAGGCCGGGCGCACGTCGACGGTGTCGTAGATGATGTTGAGCTCGCGGATCTGCCCGTCGTCGGCGAGCCGGGCAATGTCGCACACGTCGAACGGTGCAGCCGCCCCGGACGGTAGCCGCCAGTCGAAGTGGAACCAGAAGCTGACCACCGTGGCACCGTCGCCATCGGTGCCGGTCATCGTCGCCCGCGGCGTGAGGTTGGCCTGGGAGGTGTCGGCGAAGAGGCCGGGGAAGAACTCGTCCGCCGGCAGCGGCCCGTAGAGGGGGGAGTTGACGACGGCATCCTGCGAAAAGAGCGACAGCATGAGGTCGAGGTCGGAGGAGCCGAGGGCTCGCAGGTAGGTCGCGACGAGATCCTGCGTACCCGGCATACGAGCCAGTATGCCTCTCCCAACTTTCCCGCCCCATCCGGGAAAGTCATCTTCGCCGGGGTTGATTTGCCTTGTGGAGTTGAGGTTTCCCTTGCCTAGTTGGCCGGGCCTGGCGGGCCGCGGTCCCAGTCCCGGTGGACCGGTCAGGCCGCGGCGGCCTGTGCCGCCCGGACCCTGGCCACAACGGCACCGGGCCGCTCGAGGTCGGCCCAGGTGATCCGGACCACGATGTAGCCCAGACGCCGAAGCTGGTCCTCGCGCTTCTTCTCGCGCCAGAGCACATCGGGTTCACCGGACTCGTACTTCACCTTGCCGTCGAACTCGATGACGATCTTCGTGCCGGCCACGACGAAGTCCACCCGGGCGACGAACTCACCGCGCTCGTCGGTGATCGTCACCTGCGGGACGACCTCGATGCCCGCAACGGTCAGGGCAACCCGGGACCGTGACTCGCCCACCGACTCAGAACGACCGTCAACGAAGCTCAGCATCGACTTCGCCCTCGCTGCATGAGGCCACGAAGCCACCGCCAGGACTTGCCGGCTGAGCTCCTCCATCGTGAGCAGCTCTCGGTGCAACGCGGAGTCGGCACTGACGACTCCCTGGGCCATCCCGTTGTCGACGGCATGCTGCACGAGTGCCTCCTGGACGGGCACGGCAGGACCGAGCGATGTCTCCTCAGAGGTGCCTCGTCCCGGCCGAATCCGGAACGCCCTCACCCCTACCGCCCGGTCGACGGGACGCAGGAGGTTCGGCCGTGCCAGAGCGGTGTTCCAGACGGGGAGTCCATGGGCCAGCACGGCGCTGACTCCGGTCAGCACGGCATCCGGGTAGAGCAGACACCCCCCAACGCACAGATGCCGGTGCCACGCCTCGGGTTCCTCGTCGATGAGCTCCTTGACGGCATACAGACCGCGCGCGGGATGGCGCAGACTGCCCTCCTTGACCATGGCCGCGAGCGGGCCTTGACCGATACCGTATGCAGCGGCCTGGGCGGTCGTGAACATGCCGGACTGGGTTCCGGCCAGGGCGAGAAGGGGCGCGTCGACTGTCATGGGGAGCCACTGTCGGCGAGCGAGCTCCGGGGCGAAACCCACCCTGGGGAAGCTGTGGATGGTCACGGCCATGTCATGGGTCTGTGGACAGCCGTGCAGGTTGGGACTCTGCCGGCCATCTTGACAAGGGAAGCCGCATCTCCGCGGGGGTTGATATCCCTTGCGAAGATGGCTTTCCCGGATGGGGCGGGAAAGTTGAGGTCAGGCGGTCGCGGCGGCGGCGGCGCGGCCGGCGGTCCGGCCGGAGAACAGGCATCCGCCGAGGAAGGTGCCCTCCAGCGCCCGATAGCCGTGCACCCCGCCGCCGCCGAACCCGGCGACCTCGCCCGCGGCATACAGGCCGGGCACGGGCGCCCCGTCGACGCCGAGCACCCGCGACGACAGGTCGGTGTGCAGGCCGCCGAGCGTCTTGCGGGTGAGGATGTTGAGCTTCACGCCGACGAGCGGGCCGTACTTGGGGTCGAGGATCCGGTGCAGCGGGAACGCACGCTTGCTGATCTTGTCGCCGCGGTAGGCGCGCGCCACCGTCATCGCCGCGAGCTGGGCGTCCTTGGCGTAGGCGTTGTCGACCTGGCGGTCGCGCTCGACGATCTGCCGTTCGACGTATGCCGGGTCCATGGGCGGAGCGTCGACGAGGGCGTTCATCCGGGCCACCAGCTCGGCCACCGTCGACGCCTGGACGAAGTCCTCGCCGTGGTCGAGGAACGCCTGGACCGGACCGGGCACCGCCGTGATCGGCCGACGCAGCACGTCGCGGACCGACTTGCCGGTGAGGTCGGGGTTCTGCTCGGAGCCGGACAGGGCGAACTCCTTGCCGACTATCGAGCGGTTCGTGATGAACCACGAGTGGTCAAAACCGGTGTGCCGCAAGTAGTCCAGCGTCCCGAGGGTGTCGTAGCCGGGGAACAGCGGCGCAGGCAGGCGGGACCCGAGGGCGTCGAACCACAGCGACGACGGGCCGGGCAGGATCCGGATCGCGTGGTGCGGCCAGATCGGCGACCAGTTCTTGATCCCCTCGACGTAGTGCCACATCCGGTCGCGGTTGACGACCGTGCCGCCGGCCGCCTCGGTGATGGCGAGCATCCGGCCGTCGACGTGCGCCGGCACACCGGTCAACATGTGCGCCGGTGCGGCGCCGAGCCGGGCCGGCCAGTTGGCACGGACCAGGTCGTGGTTGGCTCCGATCCCACCCGACGTCACGATGACGGCCTGGGCGGTCAGCTCGAACTCACCGACCACCTCCCGGGAGCTGGGGCGCCCCCGCTCCACCTCGTCCGGGGCCAGCAGCACGCCCCGCGCACCAGTCACCTCGCCAGCGGACACGACGAGGGAGTCCACCCGGTGCCGTGGCCGATGCACGATCCGCCCGGTCGCGAGGTGCGCGACCACCCGACGTGAGAAGGGCTCGACCACTCCCGGCCCGGTCCCCCACGTCACGTGGAAGCGCGGCACCGAGTTGCCGTGACCACCCGCACGCCCGTCGCCGCGCTCGGCCCACCCCACGAGCGGGAACCAGCGCATCCCCTGCCCGTGCAGCCAGGCCCGCTTCTCCCCCGCCGCGAAGTCGACGTAGGCCCGCGCCCACTGCTGTCCCCAGTGGTCCGAGCCGGGCCCACCGTCGGGGCCGACCAGCCGGTCCCAGTCTGCGGTCCCCTGCCAGTCCTGCCAGGCGAGGTCGACCGAGTCCTTGATCCCGAGTCGCCGCTGCTCCGGGCTGTCGACGAAGAGCAGGCCGCCGAAGCTCCAGAACGCCTGTCCCCCAAGGTTTTTCGCGTTCTCCTGGTCGAGCAGCAGCACGCGACGACCAGCGTCGGCCAGCTCGGCGGCAGCAACGAGACCCGCCAGACCGTGCCCGACGACGATGACATCAGCGTCCATGGGCCCAAACCTACTTCGCGGTAGAAGCCCAGTGCACCCGTATGCCGCCCGCTCCGGTGACCTCGAACCGCACCTCTCCCACGCCCTCGACGATCGCGTCGGCCGCCCCGGTGGCCGCCAGCTCCTCGCGGGTCGCCGTGCCGAGGACAGCGAGGGTCGCAGCCCCGGCCGCGTGTCCGGCGACCAGGCCGTTGGGGGCGTCCTCGACGACGAGGCACTCGGCGGGGTCGACCCCGAGCAGGGCGGCCGCCCGTTGGTACGGCTCGGGATCGGGCTTGCCGTGGATGATGTCGCTCGCGGTCACGGTCACCGCGGGCTCGGGCAGACCGCTGGCCGCAACCCGCGCGGCATACAGGGGTCGGGTCCCGGAGGTGGCGATGGCCGCACGTCCCGGACCCAGAGCGGCCAGCGCCTCGACGGCCCCGGGCAGCGCGTGGACGCCGAGGAGGTCCGCGACCTCCAGGTCCTCCAGCCGGCGGAACGCCGTCTCGACCTCCTCGGGCGCGACGAGCTGGGCGATGGCGGTCCGCGCCGGCATACCGTGGAAGCGGGCGAGCACGCGCGGGTCGATCCCGCGCTCGGCGCACCAGGTGGTCCAGGACCGCTCGACCGCCCCGATCGAGTCCACGAGCGTGCCGTCGAGGTCGAAGAGGACGGCGGCGAAGGTTCGGTCGGCGAATGGCCCGTCGGGCGGCTGGCTCATGGACGTGAGCCTAGGGTGGTCGTGATGGCCAAGCCGATCGTGTCCGCTGGCCACCCCCGGCTGGCGGTGGCCTCGGCCCTCGTGCCCCCGATCGCCCTGATCGGCGGCTGGTCGGTCGCGGCGGCCCTCCAACCCGCCGGCTACAGCGCCGTCCACGAGTCGATCAGCGCGCTGGCGGCGAGCACGACGCCGCACCGCTGGGTCATGACGACCGGCCTCATCCTCACCGGCGCGGGTCACCTCGTGACGGCGTATGCCGTGCCTCGGGTCGGGCGCCTCGGTCGCCTGCTCCTCGGGCTGGGCGGGCTGTTCACGCTCCTCGTCGCGGCGCTGCCACTGCCGAGCCGGACCGACAGCTCGGCCCTGCACGTCGCCGTGGCGACGGTGTCGTTCGTCGCGCTGGCGGTGTGGCCGCTCGGGGCCGGCCCCGCCTCCGCAACGTCTGCGGATGTGGGGGCCCAGGCCCTCATCGACGCAGACGCAGCGGCAGTGGGGTGGCCGCTCCGGCGCTACACCCGGTGGGCCGCCACGGCAGTGCTCGTCGTGCTGACCGTGCTCGTCGGGGCGGCGACGCTCGCCGGGTGGACGCGGTTCGGGCTGGTCGAACGGCTCGCCGCCGGGGCCCAGGCGGTCTGGCCGCTCGGTGTCGCCCTCGGGATGTGGTGGGCGGCCGGTCATCCCATGGGCTCGGCCCGGTGGCGACGGGTCTGGCTCATCGTGCCGCTCGTCGGGGCGGCGCTGTTCGGCGGGACGGCGATGACGACGGTCTGGCCGACGACCGCTGAGACCCAGCACTACTCGGCACAGATCTCCTTCTCCCTCGACCCCCGCGACAACGGGGTGATCCGGGCGCGCACGGTGTTCGGTGACGTCCGGGTCGGCTTCGACGGGCTGGCGCCGGGGATCGAGGCCCGGCCGGAGGTCAAGGCCAACATCACCGACGTCCTGGCCACCGGCTCCGCGGACCTCCGTTCCCTGCAGCCGAGCCGGACCGAGCTCGACGCCGCGATCGGGTCCGCAGCCCGGACCTTGGTGTTGCGCTTCCTCCTCGGCGGACTGCTCGTGGCCCTGCTCGTCGCCGCCCTCGAGGCGACCTTCGTCCCGCTGTGGCGACGCCGTATGCCGCCCGCGCTCCGGCTCGGTCGGCTGCTCGGACCGGCCGTGGTGGCGACCCTCGTCGCAGCGGCGTTCGTCGGCATCGGGGTGCGGCAGACCTACACCCCGTCGCGGCAGGTCAGCTTCGCCACGACCGGTCTCATCGGCGTGGTCGAGCAGAACAAGGACCTCCTGTCCGGCGTCGAGGCCAGGGCGCAGGAGGTGACGCCCTACCTGCGGAACCTGCTCGCTCTCTCCGGTGCGCTCCAGGCCAAGTACGCTCCCGCGGCGGCCGACGGCGAGCCCGCGCTGCGACTGCTTCTCGTCTCCGACGTCCACGACGGCAACACCTATGCCCTCATGAAGACGATCGTCACCGAGGAGCGGATCGACGCGGTCATCGACGCCGGCGACATCGTCACGTTCGGCCGACCCGAGGAGCTGGACGCGGCCGGCATACCGGCCGGGATCGCCTCGCTCGGGGTGCCGTACCTGTTCGTCAGGGGCAACCACGACGCGACCTCGACCGATGACCAGGCCGTCCTCAACCGCCTCGCCGAGGTCTCCAATGTCGTTCTCCTGCAACCGGATGCGGCGACCTATCGGGAGATGACGATCAACGGCATACGGATTGCCGGGTTCAACGACCCACGGTTCTTCGGGGACAGCGGCAAGAACACCGCCGAGGCCCAGAAGCCGGCCACGGCGATGTTCCGGGCGACCTTTGCCGATCGGGACCGGCTCGACATCGCCGTCGGCCACGAGCCGTCGGCGGTCCGCGGCCTGAACGTGGCCGACCTGCTGCTCAACGGCCACATGCACGTGCCGGCCCTGGAGGGCAACCGGATCCAGGTCGGGACCTTCACCGGCGGCGGCCCGTTCAGCCACTACCTCGAGAACGCGTCCGGCGAGGAGCTGGTCGGCCAGCCATCGGCCTTCGACATCGCGGCCTTCGGCGCTGACTGTCGACTGGAGACCCTCACCCGCTACACGTTCCACAACGTCATCGAGGGACGGCCGGTCTACGACGGAGTGTCCCTCGTCAACGGGGCCACCATCGAGAAGGCGCCGGCCAAGGGCTCGCCCGAGCGGGCCTGCGGTCCCGGGACCGGACGCCAGGTCGACGACGTCCCGGCCGTCAGCCTCGCGGCCCCGGAGAACTCGTCGCCGGACACCGCATCCTCCCCCACCACATCAACGGCGCCGTGACGCGTTGACCGGTGGCGGAGAGTCTGGCCCGAACGACGGGTTACAGCTTGCCGATGTCCATGTGGTTCTTGGCGCTCGCCTTCGCGTGCTTCTCGGCCCGCTTCTCCTTGATCGACTTGCTCGCCTTCTTGGCCAGGTGTTGTCGGGGTGACTTGTCGGCCATGGCTGTGCTCCCAGCGCTAGGAAGCCTGAACGGCTCCGTGGTGCGACACTACGCCGGTCCTGCGTCGGCCATTGGCCGCATCGGCTCTGGGCGGACCGCGTCCAGGTGTCGGTCGATGTCCTCGAGTGCGTTGGCCACGGTGCGGACCGTGTCTGCATCCACGCCGCCCAGCAGGTCTGCGAGGGCGAGTTCGAGCGCCGGACCTGTGGTATCGAGAGCCTGCTGCCCGACAGGGGTGAGGTCCAGACGCACGCTGCGGCGGTCGGTCGGATGGGGCGATCTGGCGAGCAGGCCGTCGGTGACGAGTCGGTCGACGATCCGGCTGGCCGCTCCGACGGTGATCCGCAATGCGTCGGCGACGTCCTGGACCCGGCTTCCGGCCTCGGCGCGCCCGACGGTGCGCAGGACCTCGTAGCGACCCAGCGACACCGCGCCCGGGGTTCGGCGGACGGACCGTTCGGCCATGGACCACAGCCGGGTCTCGTGTCGCACGAGCAGCTCGAAGTACTGGCCAGCCGGGGACGCCACGCCATAGATCTTGCCATGGAAGTTGTTTACATGTAATTATTCGGCTCTGCCACAGTCTGCCAAGGTCGGAGCGGGAGGTTCCATGAGCCGCGACACGACATCGCCCGGCCACGAGCGGCACGTGGCGTTCAGCCTCGAGGTGCTGCCGGAGGGGACGCGGCTCCGCTCGGTCTCGGCGACTCCCGCCGAAGCCGGAGGAGTCCGCGCCCTGCGGCTGCAGCTCACCGACGCCGTCGCCCTCGAGGGGGTGCCCGACGTGGACTACGTCGACATGCCCACCTTCGCGCTGCTCCCAACCGTGTTCGGGAACGGCACGGTCGAGGTCGACATCCTGGCTCGCCTCACTCCCCAAGCCCCGGACTACGCCCGGGCCTTCGCCGGAGTCGCCTTCCACGTCGCCGACGACGGGCAGGAGTTCGAGTGTGTCTACCTGCGCCCGTTGAACGGGCGCACCCTCGACCCACCTGCCCCACGCGATGTGCGCGCCGTCCAGTACTTCTCCTACCCCGACTGGAAGTACCAGCGGCTCCGCGGCGACTACCCGGACGGGCGCTACGAGGCCGGCGCCGACATCGGCCCGGGCCGGTGGTCCCGCCTGCGGATCGACGTCGAGGGGTCCCGAGTCGACGTGCGGGTCGACGGCGTCCCCGTGCTCACGGGCCTGGCCGCCAAACCTCGTCGCCCCAGCGGCCGGGTCGGCCTGTGGGTCGACATCGGCACCGAGGCGTACTTCGCCAACCTCGTCATCTCCGCGCGCTAGGGCAGGCGTCCGTCCCTTTCCGCCAAAACCTCTGCCGGACCGCGACCGCGCGCCTTGCGGCGTGCCTCACCGACGATGACGACGATCCCGAAGACGACGGCGAACGCCAGGCAGATGAGCAAGCCGAGCTGGGCGGCTCCGATCGGTGCAGTGCGGGTCAGGACGAGTGCGGTCACCCCGGGAGGAAACACCTCGACCCTGCGCGTTCCCTGAACGCCGGGACGGGCTCAGCCCTTGAGCTCGGGGAACTGGTCGTCGCGCCACTCGGTGCCGTCACCGACGAGCGACCCGTCGGCGAGCTGCTCCTCCCGTGACCGCAGCTCCACCCGCCGGATCTTGCCGCTGATCGTCTTGGGCAGCTCGAAGAACTCGACCCGCCGCACGCGCTGCCATGGGGAGAGGTGCGAACGAGCATACGCGAGAATGGATTTCGCGGTGTCCTCGTCCGGCTCGTAGCCGGGCACGAGCGCGATGTAGGCCTTCGGGACGGCCAGGCGCACCGGGTCGGGAGCCGGCACGACCGCCGCCTCGGCCACGGCCGGGTGCTCGATGAGGACGGACTCCAGCTCGAACGGGCTGATCTTGTAGTCGCTCGCCTTGAAGACGTCGTCGGTGCGTCCGATATAGGTGATGTAGCCGTCCTCGTCCCGTGAGGCGACGTCGCCGGTGTGGTAGAAGCCGCCGGCCATGGCCTCGGCGTTGCGCTCGTCGTCACCCTGGTAGCCGGTCATGAGCGGCAGCGGATGGGCAGCCAGGTCCAGCCCGATCTCACCCTCACCGATACCGGTGACGACGGCATCGGTGACCGGATCGACAAGAACGACCGGGACACCCGGTAGCGGCCGCCCCATCGACCCTGGCTTGACGACCGACCCGGGCGTGTTGCCCACTGCCGCGGTCATCTCGGTCTGCCCGTACCCGTCCCGCAGGGTCAGCCCCCACGCCTTCTCCACCTGCGCGATCACCTCGGGGTTGAGCGGCTCGCCGGCACCGATCACCTCGCGCAACGACCCCGGCCCGCCGGACAGGTCGGCGTTGATGAGCATCCGCCAGACCGTCGGCGGCGCGCAGAAGCTCGTCACGTGGTTGTCCCGCAGGGTCGTGAGCAGCGCCGCCGCGTCGAACCGGGCGTAGTTGTAGACGAAGATCGTCGCCTCGGCGATCCACGGCGCGAAGAAGCAGGACCACGCGTGCTTGGCCCATCCCGGCGAGGAGATGTTGAGGTGCACGTCGCCGGGCTGCAGGCCGAGCCAGTACATCGTCGACAGGTGCCCGAGCGGGTACGACTGCTGAGTGTGCTCGACGAGCTTGGGCCGGCTTGTCGTCCCGGACGTGAAGTAGAGGAGGAGCGGGTCGGTCGGAGCAGTCCCCGGGTGCGCGGTCGGCTCGACGTCGACCAGGTATGCCGCGCGCAGATCGGCCCAGCCGTCAGCCTCTCCCACACTCACCTTCGTGTACGAGCCAGGCACGGATGCGAACTTGGCCGCGTCCGCCGCGTTGGCAACGACGTGGAGCGCGCCACCTCGCGTGATCCGGTCCGTGAGATCGGCCGGGCCAGCCGCTGTCGTGGTCGGCATGATGACCGCCCCGAGCTTCATCACCCCGAGCATCACGTCCCAGAGCTCGACCTGGTTGTTGAGCATGATGATGACCGGCTCGCCGCGTTGAACCCCTTGCGCCGCAAGCCATTTCGCGACGCGGTCCGATCGGGCAGCCATGGCGTCGAACGAGATCGACTCGCTCGTCCCGTCCTCCTCGACGACCACCAGCGCTGGCGAGTCGTTGCCGCGAGCGATGGCGTCGAACCAGTCGACGGCCCAGTTGAAGCGGTCGCCGAGGTCGGGCCAGCGGAACGAGGCCACCGCCTCCTCGTGACTCCCGCGCAGGGCCAGCAGGGAGTCGCGAGCAGCCCGGTACGTTGAGGTGACAGCGCTGTCGGTCATGCGGCCTACTGTGCCACCGCTGACGGCGCCTCGGGGGAGAGCCGCGTCGCGGCATACGTGGTCGACGGTTTGGGTCGGGCCAGTCCGCAGGACAGCGGCATGGGCGGCTGCTCGACGGCCGTCACGGCATACGTGATCTCACCCGCGGGGGACGCGACCAGGACCTCCCACCGGTCCTGACCACGTGCCGACGCCCGGGCCACGGTGAGGTCCCGTATGCCGGCCGGCCCGGTCTCCCGATGAGCCGCCGCGAGCGCTGCCTGGACGTGCGGCGGGTGTTCGCTCGAGCCGCGGAGCAGGTCGCCGTGGACGCGGCCGGCCACGTGGTCGCGAACGACGCGGACCGCCTGGCCCGACGGCACCCGCCCGTAGACCACGCCGTCGGGCAGGACGGCGAAGGTCGGCGCGAACCGGTGCCCGCCGAGGTGCGAGCACTCCCAGGTGGCCTCCGGCCAGACCTGCGCGAGGTTGCGGGCCATCGGCCGGCCGTCGATCGCGCAGCACTGGTCCCGGGTCCCGTGGGTGCAGACGAGGAGCGCCAGGTCGGCCGGCTCCTCGGCGGTGTCGAGCCCGGCGCCGAGTGCGTCAGCAGCCGCGGTGAGGTCCTCGGGCCGGCGCCAGGAACCCACGACCTGGACGCGGTCGACGGTGTCGACGGCCCACCAGCGGCGCACGCGCGACTCGCCGCGGACCCCGACCCGACCCGGCCTGCGGACGAGCAGGATCGTTGCGCCGTGGGTCTTCTCGGCTGCTGCGAGCACATCGCGCGCGATCCCGTCGAGCGGCGGGGTGTCCAGCGGCTGCGGCTCCCACCCCTGGGGCACCTCGACCATGAGCCATCGCCGCGCGACCGGAGCCGACCCGGCGAGCGGCTCCTCGCGCATCGCCGACGCATCGCTACACCTCACGTCGCCCACCTTAGGGAACGCCGCCCCGCCGGACTTTCCCGCCCCATCCGGGAAACCCATCTTCGCAAGGGTTGACTTGCCTTGCGAAGATGACCTTCGCGGATGGGGCGGGAAAGGTGAGGTGTCTCGGAGTGCGGAACGGGGGTCCCGGCACACCGGCGGATGCTCCTAGACTCCCCAACCAAGGTCAAGAGTATTCAGCGACAAGCCCCGGCTCGCTGGTCGGCAACCCTCCTCCGCGGTGGGGTGCTCCGGGTGACGACCTGGTCGGCGTCCCTCCATGGCGTCGGCAAGCGCGGACCCACGAGACTCTCGGGGGTCCATCGGACCCGACGAGGAGTCGTCATGTCAGTTGCACCCACCCACCGCGAACGCCCCGGCGTCGTCGACCTGATCCGGGCCGCAGGAGCCGGCCGAGCCCACCTATATGCCGTGCAGGAGGGCAGCCCGTCTGCCGCACCGGCCGCTGGTGCCGGCAGCATCGCTGTGGCCGAGATCCCGTCGGTCGTGTCGGCCGGCCTGCAGGTCCCGACCCTGGACGGCGGCACCGTCGAGTACGCGAACTTCGACCACGGCGCCTCGACCCCCGCGTTCACGGCGGTCAAGGTGGCCGTCGACACGGCCACCCGCACGTACTCCTCGGTCCACCGGGGCAAGGGCTGGGCCAGCCACGTGTCCAGCGCCTGGTACGAGGCCGCACGCGAGGAGGTCGCCGCCTTCATCGGCGCCCGCGACGGCGACAGCGTCATCTTCACGCGCAACACGACCGACTCGTTCAACCTGCTCGCCCGGGCCCTCCCGCGCGACACCGTCGTCTTCGTGTTCAGCACCGACCACCACGCCACGATCCTCCCCTGGGCCGCCCGCCGGACCGTTCGCCTCGAGGTGCCGGGCAGTCCGCAGGACGCCGAGATCCTCCTCGACGAGGCGCTTCGGACCCGGCGGGCGACCAACCGGCTCGTCGTGCTCACCGGTGCGTCCAACGTCACCGGCGAGCTCTGGCCGGTCGCCGCCCTCACCGCGATCGCCCGCCGCCACGGCGCCCGGGTGGCGCTCGACGCGGCCCAGCTCGCGCCGCACGCCCCCGTCGACCTGGCCGCCCTCGACGTGGACTACCTCGCCTTCTCCGGCCACAAGCTCTACGCCCCCTACGGCACGGGCGTCCTCGCCGGCCGCTCCGACTGGCTCGACGCCGCCGCGCCCTACCTGGCCGGCGGCGGCGCCACCGCGGCGGTCACTCCGGAGTCGACGACCTGGCACACCGGTGCTGCCCGGCACGAGGGCGGCAGCCCCAACGTCCTCGGCGCCGTCGCCCTCGCCGCCGCCTGCGCCACGATCCGCCGCAGCCGACGCGCCATCGAAGCGCACGAGGCCCGGCTCGGCGCACGCCTGAGCGAAGGCCTGCGTGCCATCGACGGCGTACGGACCTACAGCATCTTCGGCGACACCCACGAGCGGGTCGCCGTCGTCACCTTCACCCTCGACGGCCTCGACTCCGGCCTGGTCGCCGCGGCGCTGTCGGCCGAGCACGGGATCGGGGTCCGGGACGGCAAGTTCTGCGCGCACATCCTCGTCGACGCCCTGCTCGAGGAGCGGCCGTATGCCGCGTCGGTGCCGACCACGGCGGTCCGGGTCAGCGCCGGGCTGGGCAACACCGACGCCCACGTCGAGCGACTCGTCTCTGCGGTGGCCGACCTGGTCGCGAACGGGCCGCGCGCGGCGTACGAGATCGCCGAAGGCCGCGGCTGGGTGCCGGTCGAGGACACCCGCGACGTCGAGCCGCCGCTCCCCTGGTGAACCCGGAACCCGCCCCACTCGCGATGACGTAGGGCGGGTCCGAGGCCGGCAACCCGGCTAACTGTGGCCGCTGTGGCCTCCGAAGCTGACGGTGATCGTCCCGACGCCGTTGGGGTCGTAGATGCAGTAGCCGCTCCAGGTGTAGCCGTTCCCTGCACCGTTGACACGCACGGTCCCGTTGCTGTGAACCGACCCGTGGTTGGAGTTGCAGTCCACGCCTGTGTACGACGCACCGCCCGGGAAGTTCTTGATGCTGAACAGGACGCTGGGGCAACCACTGCTGCAGCTGCCGCTCCCGGTGTGGTTCGGCGACCCGAGGTGGACGTTGTAGATCGTCGGCGGCGGAGGGTTGTCGGTCCGCTGGCAGATCTGCAGGGCGTTGGACCACCCCGCCTGGCTGTAGGCCTTGACGTTGATGCAGTACTGGGTCGAGTAGCTCCCGCCCGTGAACGACCAGGAGGTGCGGGGGCTGCCGCTGTAGTTCGGCCCGTCGCCGGTGATCTGCACCTGGGTGATCGGGCGGCCGTCGGTCGGCAGGTTCCAGGAGTAGTTGACGGTCTTGCCGTTGGCGTTGTGACCGGGACCGTTCGGGGTCGGGGTCGGGCCGTACGGGTGGACCGAACCACTCTGGGCCTGGTTGGACTGGCCGCCGTTGTTGGTCGCGACGACGGTGATGGTCTGGTTGACCGTGTTGAGCTGGGACGTCCTGAAGGTGATCGTCCCGCTGCAGGAGCCGCCGCACGGCGCGGACCCACTGCCGCCGTCGCCGGACCACTTCACGCTGGAGTAGCCCGAGGAGTGCGAGGCCCCGAGGTTGACGGTGACGGTGACCTGCTTGGTCGCCCCTGCCTCGGTGGCCGACACGGTGAAGTTGGCCGGGATGCCGTTGGCCGAGAAGCCGGCGACGTTGCCCGGGTCGGAGGTCACGTTGCCACCGTTGGTGACGGTGACCATCCACTCGTACTTGCGGCCGTCGTAGGGGACGTGGTCGGTCATTGACGTCTGCCCCGGTCCGGGCTTGGCGATCGCGCTCCAGGCCCCGCCCGCGACCCGCCGGTTGACGGTGTAGCCCTTGATCGGCGGGCCGTTGACGTTGGACGTCGGGCTCCAGCGGATGCTCACCGTCGACTGGTTGGTGTTCGGGGTCGGCGTGGACGGGGAGACGACGAGCGAGGAGATGGGTGCTGGTTTGCCGGCCGACTGGTCCTGGATCTCCGCCGACCACGGTCCGGAGCCGGCGGCGTTGACCGCTTGCACCCGGATCTTCTGCGGCTGGTTGTTGTTCAGGCCGGTGGCCTTGAACGTCGTCGTCGGCGCGGCCACCGAGTGCGACCCGCCGCCCGCGCCCGCGGCATCCACGATCGCAACGTTGTAGGTCTTGATCGCCGAGCCCTTGTTCTGCGGCGGCTGCCAGCTGATGGTCAGGGTCTGGTCACCACGCGCGGTCACCGTGACCGAGGTGATCTGCTCCGGCTTCGTGTCGGGGGTGACCGAGTTCGACGGCCCGGCCGCGGTGTTGGACTGGCCGATCGCGTTGACCGCCCAGGCCTGGAACGTGTAGGCCTTGCCGTTGACCAGACCGGTCACCGTGCACGGCGAGGACGTGCACTTCAGCTGGCCGGTGGAGCCACCGGTCCACTTGATGAGGTAGTACTGGATCGGCGAGCCACCGTCGAAGGTCGGTGGGGTGTAGGACACCCGGGCCTGCCCGCCAGCAACCCGGTCGGCGATGGCCGAGATGCTGCTCGGCGCGCCCGGGTGGGCCAGCACCGAGACGGTGGCCCGGCCCGGCGCCTGCCGCTTGCTGCCCGGCTGGTCGGTGAGGACGAGGGCGACGCTCGCGGTCGGGGACGGGTTGGTGCCGGCCCGCACCGTCAGGGTGCAGCCGCTGCTGGAGGCGGTGATGTTCGTGCCGCTCTCCATCCGGGCCGAGACGATCTGGCACCGGGCGCCCTGGAGCGGCGACTGCAGGTAGGCCGACAGGTCGAGCGACTGGCTGCTGCCCTCCTTCAGTCCCTGGATCGAGATCGGACGCACCGTCGGGGGCGCCGCCTCCGGCTTGGGCGCACCGTTGGCCGCCGCCGCCGCCGAGGAGGAAGCGTCGAGACCCAGCACGGTCACCCTCACCTGCTGGACCTGGGAGGACCCCGCCACGTTGATGCGCAGGACACCCTGCCCGCTCGGCGCGGACTTGTCGGCCCGTAGCGTCACGGTGCGGCTCCCGGTGCCCGCGGCCCCCAGGGTCACGCCGGACGGCTTGGTGGCCCAGGACGAGGAGTAGCGGACCGAGTTCGGGTCCATCCCGATCGGGATCCAGGCGTGGCAGAGGGTGGGGATGTCCAGGCTGCGCGGCAGCCCACCCGCGGTCAGGGTCACCGCGAAGTCGGGGCAGCGCAGCAACGGTGTCTTGGGCCCGATCTGGACCGGGACCGAGACGTATGCCGTGCCGTAGTCCTTGCCCTCGGCCGTGGCCGACTGCTCCTGGTCGGCAGGCTTGTCGGTGACCTCGAGCATCAGGGCGCCGGGGCCGACGTAGTCGGTGCTGGACGTGAGGGCGACGGTGTCCGGGCCGGTCACCCGGACCCCGAGGTCGTCGACCGGGGAGGTCGAGACGGTCGAGACGGCGGTCACCGAGATCTTCCGGCCTCGCGGCGACTTGATGAAGTCGTTCAGCTGGACGTTCTTGCTGGCGTTCTTGTCCATCGAGATGACGGCGGACTGGACGACGAAGGGGTTGCCCTTGTCGCCGGTCGGGACGTAGATGACCGCCATCGCGGTGAGCCCGTCCTGGTCGGTGATGACGTAGGGGACCGAGTAGGCGTGGTCGAGGATCTTGACGCGGACCTTGTTGCCCTCGATCGAGGCCGTTGGCGAGAGGACATTGGTGACCTTGAGCTGGCCCGGGGCCGAGTCGATGTCGCTGTCGTTGGCCAGCACGTCGACGACGGTCGAGGTCTGGCCGACCGCTGGCTTGGCGACGTCGTCCAGCGCGGTCGGCGGGTTCTTGGCGCCCTTGACGCCACGCACGAGGACCGAGGCGCGGGAGGGGTCGAAGAGGCCGTCGTCGATGCCGTACTGGAGCTGCTTGACCTGGGCACCGGCCTCAGGAGCCTTGGTCGACGCTGTGAACTCCTTCTCGTCGACCTTCCAGTCCTTGAGCGTGGCACTGGGGTTGAGGTCCCGGTAGCCGACGGTGACCGGGTCGCCGAGTCCGATGAGGTCGTTGGCCAGCATCGGGACGGTGACCACCCGGCCGGGTGCCGCGCTGACCGAGTCCTCGACCGCCACCGGCGGCTGGGGGTCGGCGGGCGGCACGACGCCGACCCGGATGAAGCCCTGGGAGGTGGCGCCGAACCGGTCGGCGATCCGGTAGTTGATGATCTCGGTGCCCGAGGCGTTGGGGTAGGACTCGTAGCGG
>Ga0073909_10000125_pt1 | contig 29057 bp, 23 predicted proteins | sample Coa_R1_6_FD_66439 | JGI IMG/M metagenome (GOLD analysis project Ga0073909, IMG submission 66439) | Surface soil microbial communities from Centralia Pennsylvania, which are recovering from an underground coalmine fire. - Coalmine... | ecosystem: Environmental > Terrestrial > Soil > Unclassified... | reverse complement strand
CGCCGCGGGAGAAGACATCACCGCGAAGTACGAGTTGCTGGGCAGCGGAACCTACTCCTCCGTCAACACCCATATCCAAGATGCGATTTTCGGAATCGATCCCAACACACCGCGCGAGTTGTTTGAAGCCCGCAACGCCGTGCGGATTGCGCACCTCATGGCGGCCGACAAGTTCGCCCCGACGATTATCGCGAAGGCGGATGAGCAACTCCGCCAGGCCGAGACGGCCTATCGCAGCAAGCAGGACAAGCGCACCATCGAAGCCGCCGCACGCGAAGCCGCGCAAACCGCAGAAGAGTCCCGCGTGATGGCCGTGAAGCAGAAGGCCGAAGAGGAAGCCCAGGCCCAGGCCGCTGCGGAGAAGAAAGCCGCCGACGATCGCGCCGCAAAAGCTCGAGCCGATGCCGAGGCGCAAGCCCGAGCCCGTGTGGAAGCTGACACAGCCCGCGCACAAGCCGAGAAGGCTAAGGCCGAAGCACTGCAGGCTGCGCAAGAGGCCGCGCGCCAGAAGCAGGAAGCTGAGCAGGCAAAAGCCGAAGCAGTCGCGCAACAACAGGCCCTCGCCGCCGAAGCCGACAAAGCACGCCAGGCAGCGGCGCAGTCAGAACAGGCTCGCCAGCAGGCCGAAAAAGAGAAGCAGGATCTTCGCGCCCGCTTGCTGCAGCAACTCAACACCGTGCTCGCTACCCGTGACTCCGCCCGCGGGCTGATCGCCAACATGTCTGACGTTCTGTTCAAGAGCGGCAGTTCCGAACTCCTGGCGGGAGCGCGCGAGCGGCTGGCCAAAGTTTCCGGAATCGTGCTGGCCTACCCGACCCTTAAGCTGTCGGTCGAAGGACACACCGACAGCATCGGGTCAGATGATTACAACCAGCAGCTTTCGGAAAAGCGCGCCGCTTCCGTTCGCGAGTACCTGGTGCAGCAGGGCATTGCTTCCGATTCCATCGTGGCCACCGGCTTCGGCAAAACCTCACCAGTTGCGACGAATGACACGCCCGAAGGACGCCAGCAGAATCGCCGCGTGGAACTTGTCCTGTCGGGAGATGCGATTGGCGATTTAAACGCCGGGGCCGGCGGCTCCAGCGAGACTGCCTCGCGACAGTAGTCTCCACCAGCACGCTAGAATTGCGTGGTGGAAGCCGGCTTCCAATGCGCGGGTTGCGGCGAATGGAACGAGACTTCGGTGGACGAGTCCGCCGGCCGCGCTCAGAGCTACGTCGAAGATTGCCAGATCTGCTGCCGCCCCAACGTACTGCAAATTTCGTATGCCCCTGACCTCGAGGGTTTCCTGATCCGGGCCGAACTCGAATGATTCAGGAACGTGACCTTGTGACAACCCTCGCTCGCAGCTATTGGCCCGCGTTATAGTTACCCGTCGCTCTTCGAAGGATCTCAGGCAAGCGCCACAACAAGGAGCCACCGATGTCTACCTATCACCCGCCCACCGGAAGAATGGTTTCTCACAATATGGTGACCACGCAATTTGAACTCGACGGCTACCGAGTGAGTCGCACGCTCGGCGTCGTGCGCGGCATCGTGGTTCGTTCGCGCTCCATCTTCGGGACGATTGGTGCGGGCCTGCAAACCCTAGTCGGCGGCAATATCACCCTGCTCACGAACCTCTGCGAGAAGACGCGCTCCGAGGCATTCGATCTCATGCTGCAGCACGCAGCGGAACTCGGTGGCAACGCAGTGGTCGGTGCCCGCTACGACGCCACCGAGATTATGCAGGGCGTCACCGAGGTGCTCGCGTACGGGACCGCCGTCTACGTCGAGCCCATCAAGTAACAACCTCATCCCTTCAAAGCCTTGGCCAAGTGCTCACAATGCGGACGGAATCTCCCTGCCTTTTCCTTCCGGAAGATCTGCGACTGGTGTGTACGGCATGAAGCCGCGCAACGCGGCGAGGAACCCGAAGACGCCGTCCAGCATGTGATGCCCGTGCCCTGGGCATCGGGAATCAGCACCTCGTCGGTCGTCACCCAGGTCTTGCTCGTCATCAATCTCGTCGTCTTCGCCGCCATGGCGCTCGAAGGCGTTGCCATGAATCCCAACTCCCGACAGTTGATCGAGTGGGGCGCCAACTTCGGTCCGTACACGATGGGAGGTCAGCCGTGGCGGTTGCTGACCTCCATGTTCCTCCACATCGGCTTGCTTCACATTCTTTTCAACATGTGGTTCCTCTGGAATCTGGGCGAATGGTGCGAGTCGTTATTTGGGCACTGGACATTCGCCGCTGTCTATTTTATTTCTGGCATTGGAGCCAGCGTCGCCAGTGTGTGGTGGCGGCCTGTGGGCGTGAGTGCCGGAGCCTCGGGTGCGATCTTTGGAATTGTCGGCGCGCTGGTCGCATCGCACTACCTCGGCGAGTTTTCTGCTCCGCTTTTCGCTGTGCGCGCCAGGCTGCGCAACATGCTGTTCTTCGCCGGGTACGGCCTTATCATGGGGACTTTTTCAGGCCGCACCGACAATGCCGCCCACATCGGTGGCCTGGTTACGGGACTAGTCTTCGGAGCGCTCATCGCCCGCGTTTCCCCTGAGCCCAATCTTCTCCGACGTCTGTCCATCCTTCTCTTTGTAGGATTGATCGTGCTCGGGGCGGGCGCCGGCTTGTACCGCTCGCGCAGCTATCTCATCCACGTGCAACGCGGGGCGGAACTGATCGAGGACAACAAGATGGATCAGGCGATCGCCCAGCTGCAGACCGCGATTCGCCAGCGCCCCGCATATGCTCCCGCGCACTTCGCCCTTGCTCACGCCTACTTCGACAGGAAGCAGTATCCACTCGCCGAAGTCGAACTCAAGCGAGTGCTCGAACTCGTTCCCAGCCAGAACGGCGCGCGCTACGAATTGGGAATGGTCTACTTCAACCAGCACCGCGTCCCAGAAGCCAAGGAGACTTTCACCAAGCTGGTACAAAGCGATCCGCAAGACGGATACGCTCACCTGGGTCTTGGCATGGTGCTCGCCGCCGAGCAGAATCATGCGGCGGCCGTGCAGGAGTTCAAACTGGCCGCTCAACTGGAGCCTGATCTCGACTCCGTTTATTACCGGATGGGCCTGTCAGAGGCCCAACAGAAAAATTACGACGCTGCCATCGCCGCCTTCCATTCGCAGCAGCAGAAAGAAGGAGACGATGCTGACACGGAAACGGCCCTTGCCGAAATGTATCGCGCCAAAGGAATGAATCAAGAAGCCGACGAGGCGCAGCACAAGGCAGAACAGTTGAAGCCGGCCAAGAAGTAATCCTGCTACGGCCTCACCTCGAGTCCACCCAGTTCACTACTCCGCCAGCAATTGCGGCAACACCTTTTGCCGGTAACGGAAAGTGCCGGCGATTTGCCGGGCCAGCACCAACTTCAATGCCGCCGCTCCAATCATGCCAAACCCTACCTGGCACTCGATCGTGTCCCTCACTACTGTTCCGGCCACTCCCCCGCGTGTCTCCGCTTGCAGTTCATGCCGATGACGCCATACGCGGAATGGCCCCTTTACTTGAATGTCGGCGAAATGGTGATTCCATTCAAACTCGGTGATCCGCGCGATCCATGACGCTCGCACACCAAGGAAGGGAACCACGCGAAATGAAGTGACAATCTCCGAGCCGACCCCAGCAAGCTTCAGCGTCCCCTTCAAAGCCTGCTCCTTCGGCGGGACAAGTCGCAGCGCATCGATTCGAGTGCCGGCCGAGGGCGGCATAATGCGGGGCAGATTTTCTGGATTTGCGAAGAAGAGAAACACGCGTTCCACCGGGAACGGCACCCAGTCGGAGAACTGAAATCGCTGGATTCGCTCGGATTGCGGGGAAGTGTGCGGCTTATCCACAGAAATTTCTGAAAAGCAAGAGAGTTAGCAGGCGAACAAAGGGGAAAAGAATCTCGTCTTTAAACCCAACCCATTGTGGTCATCAAAGCCGTTAGCCACAAAGTCTGGCGCTTTTCCAAAACACCTACCTTGACGACCCTATACCTTGAACTTTGTTATTGACAACAAACCATTTAGGCGTAGGATGTGGGAAAAAGTGGTACAAAGTGGTCAAGTCAGTAGAGGTCGTGGGCAGCGGTGATTTCTTTTGAGGCGCCAGTGGAATTTAAGACTGACACCCTGAAAAACAGCCCGAACGAGCCAGAAATGACCGCTTTGCATGCCGCTTTTACCTCCTCCCTCGTTCTAGTAGTGGCAACTGTCAGCAGTACCGGACGCCCTCGTAGGCGCAAGCAAACATATGTTTCGCGGCAATCACCCAACTCGCGTCGACGACAAAGGACGTCTCAAAGTCCCCGCCGAGTTCAAACGGGTGATCGACGAGAAGTATGGGACGCAATTCTATATCACGAGTTTAGACGGCAGGGTTGCCCAGATATATCCCTTCGAGGAATGGGAGCGGATCGAGCAGAAACTGGCCAGTCTCTCCACTTTCAATCCCACGAAGAAGAAGTTCCTGGCGCGGGTGAATTACTGGGGCCAGCAGGTCGAGATGGACGGTCAGGGCCGGTTGCTGATTCCGCAATTGCTGCGCGAGAAGGCCGTGATCAAGGGCGAAGTGGCCGTGCTCGGCAATCTGACTTACTTGGAAGTGCGCAACCTGCAAGCGTTGCTAACGGAGATCGAGACCGAACAGTTCACCACGGACGATGAGAAGACGCTCGACGAACTGGGCATCTAGTGGACGAGGGTTTTGGAACAAATACCCCCGAGCGGGGGCATGGTGGAAAGCGTGGCCATGTACCGGTTCTTTTAAAAGAAGCGATCGATTTTCTAGCCATCCGGCGCGGTGGGACGTATATCGACGCCACGGTGGGCCTGGGCGGGCACAGTTACGAAATCGCAAAACGCCTCGGCGCACTGGGTCGTTTGATTGCGGTCGATAAGGATCGTGCAGCGCTAGAAGCAGCACGCGAAAGACTGCAGCAGCCGCCCGAGTTGTCTGGGGATTGGCCGAAGGTGGAGTTGATCCACGGATCGTTTGCAGATTTAGCTAACGACCAACGACCAAAAGACAGCGACGGTTTGATTGCCGACCTCGGAGTCAGCAGCTTGCAACTCGACAACGCCGAGCGCGGATTCAGTTTTCAGGCGGAAGGGCCCTTAGATATGCGTATGAATACGCAGTCCGGGCAGACCGCCGAACAAGTGGTAAATCAGGTCGACGAGGTCACACTCGCCAATCTGATTTACGAATTCGGTGAGGAAAGGAGGTCGCGGAGAATCGCCAGAGCCATTGTCCGGTCGCGGCCGATACAGACTACCGCGCAACTTGCGGAAATCGTTTCAGCCGCGGCCCGGCCAATGAATCAGGCGGAAAGAAGAATTCATCCCGCGACGCGTACCTTTCAAGCTCTCCGAATCTTCGTAAACCGCGAACTAGACGACCTGCGGAAGCTGCTCGAAGCAGCACCGCAGATGCTCAAGCCGGGAGGCAGGCTGGTGATCATCAGTTTCCACTCGCTGGAAGATCGCATCGTGAAAGATGCACTCCGCGAAGGCTCGAAGCGAGGTCACTACCGCCTGTTGACGAAAAAGCCGGTGACAGCCAGCGAAGAAGAAATCGATCGCAATCCGCGGTCCCGCAGCGCGAAGCTGCGAGCCGCCGAAAGAATTTAGGGAAGGGCACGGCTTCAGCCGTGCCGACAAGCGCCAAAAAACAAGAGGGCTTTAGCCCCTGGCGGCTTACGGTTTTGCTTCGGAGAACCCGCCGGAGCGCCCAGTGCGACCGCTCATTTGCACTGGGGAATTGTGGGTGAAGTAAGCCCGGCACGCACAGGGAAGCGTGCCGGGGCAAGGTTTCGAAAAAAATATCCTGCCAATCTCTCGCGTCTGTCAACGGAGAGAAATCTTGCGGCAGGACAGGAGTCAGGCCATGTATACGGGAACACTGATCAGCGAATTGATGGCGGTCGTGGAGCGCACGGAAGCTCGTGTCTACAACAACGAACGCGGAAGCGAACTGGAGCGGTGGTACGCCAGCCAGCACTCTCACGCCGTCGTAGACGCCGAACTTCTCGGGGTGGCCTAGATGGCGACCGCGACGGCGCACTTCTCGGCGGCTTCCGGTCAGCGCCCGTCCTTCTGGATCGGCACGCCGGAGATTTACTTTAATAAGGTCATCGACAATTCACGCCTTGTGAAAGTCGAAGATCCTCGCCGCAGCCGCGAGATGCGCCAGTTCGGCGTTGCGCTAGCCTGCCTGTTCCTGTTGGTCATGACTTACGCCTGGCAACATTTCAAGGCGATCGAGTACGGCTACCAGATCGAATCACTGAAAATTCAGCGCGACGGCATGGTCGAGATGAACCGTGAGCTTCATCTCGAAGACGCATCCCTGCGCAATCCCGAGCGGATCGACGCCATGGCCCGGAAGCTTGGCCTGCAGTCTCCGCAGGCGGGACAGGTGATGCATCTCGACGGATCATCGGACGCAGGCGTGCCCGTTATGGCGAGTATGACTCCGATCGCAGTAGTCTCGGCAAGATAACAAACGCCGGATTAGCACGGAAGGATGTCTTTTGCCCTTCCCCAGGCAATCTCTATTTGGCGGCCTCCGAACATCTGGGAGCCGCCATGTTTGTCTCTGCTATCGGCGGCAAGAGGAATAGATCGTGGCTAGCTCCCGCAACGGCGCGAATCGTCGGCTCTATCTGCTGGGAGGTTTCCTTGTTTTCTGGTTCTGCGTCATCTGCCTGCGCTTGGTCTACCTGCAGATTTTTCGCTACGGGGATTTTCAGCAGCGCGCCGAGAAACAACAGCAACGCGCGGTCAATGTCTCGGCCAAGCGCGGCGTCATCTACGACCGTCAGGGCAACGAACTGGCGATGTCGATTCTCGTGGACTCAGCCTTTGCCGTGCCCAGCGAAGTTCCCGACCTGCCAAACGCTATCGCGCTCATTACCCGCATCAGCGGCGGCGACCCGCGCATGGTGCTCGCCGACTGCCGCGCCCACAAGACCTTCTGCTGGGTGGCGCGCAAAGCGAACGCCGACGTCATCGAGCGGATCCGCGCTCTGAACCTGCAGGGCATTCACTTCCAGAAGGAATCGAAGCGCTTTTATCCGAAGCGTGAGCTTTCGGCGCAGGTGCTCGGCTACGTAGGCACCGACGATGAAGGCCTGAGTGGCATCGAGCGCGGGTACGACGAGCAACTGCGCGGTCAACCGGGCCGCATGCAGATTTCCGTCGATGCCCGCAAGAAATGGTTTGCACGCATCGAGAAGGAGCCCGAACCCGGCGACAACGTTGTCTTGACCATCGACGAAAAAATTCAGTACATCGTCGAGAGGGAACTCGAGCAGGCGATGAAAGATACGCAGGCGATCGCAGGTACCGTCATCGTCGAGAATCCGCACACGGGTGAAATCCTCGCGTTGGCCAACCGCCCGAATTTCAATCCCAATGTCAAGAAAGAGATCAAGAACGAAGCTCTGAAAAATCGCGCCGTGAGCGACATCTACGAGCCGGGATCCACTTTCAAACTAGTCACGATTGCGGGCGCACTGGAGGAGAAACTCACTCAGCCCGACGAGTTGTTCGATTGCCAGATGGGATCGATCGTCATCAACGGCATGCGCATCCGCGACAGCAAGAAGCACGGAATCCTGTCTGTCACCGATGTACTGGCGCAATCCAGCGACGTAGGCTCGGTCAAGATCGCGCTACGCTTGGGTGAGGATCGATTCTACAAATACATTCGCGCCTTCGGTTTTGGCCAGCAGACCGGCATCGAGTTGCCTGGAGAGACCCGAGGCATGACGAAACCGGTCAACCGCTGGTCGAAGGTTTCCATTGGCGCAATCTCCATAGGCCAGGAAATTGGGGTCTCGGCCGTTCAACTCGCAGCCATGGTTTCGACATTTGCGAACGATGGAATCTGGGTTGCACCGCGTATCGTCGCGACAACCACGACGCCAGGAGACACTCTGCAGACCGTGGTCTTTCATCCGCAACAGGAACGGCGAGTCATCTCCTCACTCACTGCTGCGAAGATGCGGCAGATGATGCAACGCGTAGTGGTGTCTCCACATGGAACGGGACGGAGGGCCATGCTGGAGGGCTATACCTCGGCAGGGAAGACCGGAACCGGCCAGAAGGTGGACCCGAGCACGGGAGTCTATTCGCGCACCAAGTATGTCGCCTCGTTCGCAGGCTTCGCTCCCATCAACAATCCCGCGGTGACCATTGCGGTCATTCTCGATTCCCCAGCGGGTTTGCACCAGGGCGGGCAGGTGTCGGCGCCCGTGTTTCAGCGCATCGCGCAGCAAGTGCTCGAGTACATGCACGTGCCGCACGATCTCGCATTGCCGCCCAACCGGCAGGTGTGGTTGGCACAGAACCGGGTGAAGGATTCCGATCTCGACGAAGGCTCGCCCGACCGTCTTGGATCGGGGGTGGAAGCGGCCGACAGCGCTCCTGACACCACTCCGCTACCCGAGCAGCCCAAGCCGCCTGCGGCGCAGGCTGCGGTTGTGCCGGCTGCCTTACGAGAGAAAGAACCCGCAGCGCGCACGTCAGGGATCGCCGCCTCGGTAAAAGCCGACACACCCACGCCCGAGCCAACGAACGGCACAGTGGTCCTCGATGTAGAACAGGGCGGAATTGAAGTGCCCTCCTTCATCGGCAAAAGTGTTCGCGGCGCAATCGAGACGGCGCAGGACAGCGGCCTCGAACTGAATCCGGTGGGGAGCGGCATCGCGCGCGAGCAGACTCCCGCAGCGGGAAGTCACGTCACGGCCGGATCAAGAGTCCTGGTGAAATTCGGCCGCTGATTCAAGCTGCCTGTCGTTCTTCCGTAATCAGGTTTTGCGCACGCTTTTACGTGCGTAAGTGATTTCCTACCTCCAACATGCACTAGAATCACGACAATGACCTTTGAGCAGATTCTGCAGGGCGCCGAGGTACTTTCCCAGACCGGCGAGGCAAGCGTAACTGGCGTCGCCTACGACTCGCGCCGCGTGAAGCCGGGGTACGTGTTTGTTGCGATGAAGGGGGAGACCAGCGACGGGAATCAGTTCATTGATCGCGCGATTGCTGCCGGAGCCGTTGCTGTAGTCTGCGATTCAACTGGGGAGAAGCCGCGGCCCGGAGTCGCCTGGGCACAAGTTCAGCACGGTAGGCGAGCGCTCGCGCGTCTAAGCTCAAATTTCTATAAAAAGCCAGCCGAGCGCCTCGCCATCACCGGCGTCACAGGCACGAACGGAAAAAGCACCAGCGCATTTCTCCTCGAGTCGATTCTGAGCGCGGCCGGTCGCAAGAGCCTGCTGATCGGCACGATCGAATATCACGTAGCAGGGAAGGTGCTGCCCGCTCCGCACACCACGCCTGAATCGCTCGAACTCAACCAGATGCTGGCAGAAGGGGTCGGCCAGGGCGCGACGGAAGTCGTCATGGAGGTCTCGTCCCACGCTCTGGCCCAACAGCGCGTATTTGCCGTCCCGTTCGACGTCGCCGTTTTCACGAATCTCACTCGCGACCACCTCGACTACCATCGCACGATGGAAGAGTATTTCGACGCCAAGCGCATCCTTTTCGAAGGCTGCGGCACCGAGCCGCCGCGCGCTTCCGTGATCAATACTGACGATGAATACGGCGCGAAGCTCGCCAAACTCAGCAAAAATGCCGGGTCGAAAGTCTTTACCTATGGTTGGAGCGCCGGCGATTTCCGCGGCCAGAAAGTCGAGATCACTTCTCGCGGAACGCGCTTCGACATGGTCACTCCCGATGGAGTGCTCGCTCTCTACTCGGCGATGCTCGGAAAAGTGAACGTCTACAACATTCTCGATGCAGCCGCCGCGGCCTACGCCCGGGCTTGCTCCTTCGAGCAGATAGCCGCTGGCATCGCGGCGCTCCAGCGCGTTCCAGGACGATTCGAGCGCGTCGATTGCGGCCAGCCCTTCACGGTCGTCGTCGACTACGCACACACCGATGATGCCTTACGCAATCTGACGTCCCTGGCGCGCGAGTTCGTCAACCAGGCTGGGCAAAAGGGCCGCGTCCTTACGGTCTTCGGCTGTGGCGGAGATCGCGACCGCGCCAAGCGCCCGATGATGGGCGAGGCGGCCGGCAAAGGCAGCGACTTCGCGGTCTTGACCTCCGACAACCCGCGCAGCGAGGATCCACTCGCCATCATGAACGACGCCATGGTCGGCCTTCAGCGATCGGGCACGAAATATGCGATGGAACCCGATCGTCGAGCGGCTATCAGCCTCGCTGTCAGTGAAGCGCGTCCGGGGGACATTGTCCTCATCGCCGGCAAGGGCCACGAGAAAGTGCAGGTTACTCGCACCGGCTCCGTTCCCTTCGACGACGTCGAAGTCGCGCGCGAGGTTCTTGGCAAATGCGGCTACGAATGCCGCACGGCGACCGCCGGCGCGGGGCAAAAAGGATGAAGCTGCCCCTGGCACGCATTGAAGAGTTCCTCAGCGCTACCGGGGAATGTGAACTCAAGGAGGTGGCGACCGGCTACTCGATCGATTCGCGCACCGTTCAGCCCGGCGACCTCTTCTTCGCAGTCAAAGGCGAACGTCTCGACGGCCACGACTACGTAACTCAGGCGCTGGAACGCGGCGCTGTCTCTGCAGTGGTTCGCAAAGATCAGCTGGCCCGCTTCTCGGTGAAGACCTGTCTCCTTGCGGTTGACGACACGCTCGTAGCTCTGCAGACGTTGGCCACCGCAGTCCGCCGCCTTTGGGGCAAGCCGATTGTTGGCGTGACGGGGTCGGCCGGCAAGACCACCACCAAGGAAGCCATCGCGCACGTGCTGAGCAGTCGTTTCCAGGTACTCAAGTCGGAAGGAAACTTCAACAATCATTTCGGTCTGCCGCTCATGCTCTTGAAACTGCAACCTGAGCACGAGATCGCGGTCATCGAGATGGGGATGTCGCATGCAGGTGAGATCACCGCGCTCGCGAAAATCGCGCAACCTGAAATCGGAGTCGTCACGGTCGTGGCGCCGGTGCACCTCGAATACTTCGAGTCAGTGGCGGCCATCGCGCGCGCGAAGTACGAACTCATCGAATCCCTGCCGCATGGCGGCACGGCCGTCCTGAATGCCGACGACCAATACGTCTCGCAGTTCGGCCGCGATTTCAAAGGTAAGGTCATGCTCTATGGGCAGCATGCGTCCGCTGACGTGCGTGCCCAAAACATCGAGTCGCGGGGTGCTGAGGGGTCGAGCTTCGACCTTGTCGCCAATGGCGTCCGTGAACGCGTCCTGCTGACTTTGGTCGGTGTGCACAACGTGTCCAATGCGCTCGCCGCGATCGCAGTGGCGCTCGACCGTGGCATCACCCTGGCGGAGGCCTCTGCGGCGCTGGCCACTCTCAAAGCCGCCGACAAACGCGGGCAGGTCGTCCAACTGGGTAACATCCGCGTCATCAACGATTGCTACAATTCGAATCCAAAAGCACTCGACGCCATGGTGGACGCTTTGGCGGCCATGCCTGCACCACGGCGCATCGTTGTCGCTGGAGAAATGCTCGAACTTGGACCCGCTGGTCCGGAAATGCACGCGACGGCGGGACGCCGCATCGCGGGAACGAATGTCGATGTCGTACTTGGAGTTCGGGGCTTGGCGCAGCACCTGGTAGTCGCGGCCAAAGCAGCCGGCAAGCGCGCCGAATTCGTTGCCAGCGCGGAAGAAGCCGGCGATTGGCTCGCGCGCGAGACTCGCGACGGCGACGTGGTTCTGCTCAAAGCATCGCGCGGAGTGAAGTTGGAAAAGGCCCTGGAAAAGTGGAAGGAAATTAGCCTGCGGAAGTGAATGCGCTGGCGAAGAGTGGTTCGCCAACGACCAATAGCCAACGACCAACAACTGGTTTTGGAGGACGATTGCTTTACTGGCTGCTGTTCGTCAAGCTCTACCACTACTTCCCGCCGTTCCGCATCTTTCGCTATCTCACGTTCCGCACTGCTTTCGCCAGTTTGACTGCGCTGTTCACCGGGCTGATCGTCGGCCCGATGGTGATTAACCGCCTGCGCGAATTCCAGATCGGCCAGTACATCCGGGAGGAAGGCCCGAAAGCTCATCAGAAAAAGGCAGGCACCCCCACCATGGGCGGCCTGCTGATCGCGATTGCCATCGTGGTGCCCACGTTGCTCTGGGCAGACCTGAGCAATCCGTTTGTCTGGCTGGCGATCGGCTCGACCTGCGCGTTCGCTGCGATTGGCTTTGCTGACGACTACATAAAGGTGGTGCAACGTCGCAACCTTGGCCTCACTGCGCGCGCCAAACTAGGCCTGCAGATCGTCACCAGCCTGGCCATCGCGGTCGCGCTGATCTTCATGCAGGCCCGCGGCTTGTACTCCACCAAGCTGATCGTTCCCTTCATCAAGCAATTCCGTCCCGATCTCGTCATCGAACGCTGGGTGCATAACCCGCACCTATGGCCTTTGGCCTTTATCCCATTCGTGGTCTTCGTGTGCATCGTGATCGTTGGCGCGAGCAACGCCGTCAACCTGACCGACGGCCTGGATGGCCTCGCCATTGGCTGCACCGTGATCGCCGCGGGAGCCCTGACCGTGCTTACATACGTCAGCGGCCATGCGACCTTCGCGGCTTACCTCGAACTCCAGCGCATGCCGCAGATCGGCGAACTCACGATCTTCTGCGGAGCGATGGTCGGCTCGGCCATCGGATTCCTTTGGTACAACGCGCACCCGGCGGAAGTCTTCATGGGAGACGTCGGGTCGCTTGCCTTGGGCGGCGCCATCGGCACCGTCGCCGTCATGATCAAGCAGGAACTGCTGCTGCCCTTCATCGGCGGCGTGTTCGTGATCGAAGCGCTCTCCGTGATTCTGCAGGTCGCTTCCTACAAACTGCGCAAGAAGAGGATTTTCAAGATGGCTCCTATCCATCACCACTTCGAACTGATGGGCTGGTCGGAGTCGAAAGTCATCGTGCGGTTCTGGATCGCGTCGCTGGTATTCGCGTTGTTCGCACTGACGACGTTAAAGCTGCGCTAACAAATCTCTTCACCACAGAGGCACAGAGATACTAGAAAATCCAGATCAGGATTTCTCTGTGTCTCTGTGACTCTGTGGTAAAACTTGACCTGCGTGGACCTCAAAGACAAGCGCGTTCTGGTGGTTGGACTGGGCAAGTCGGGTGTGGCCTCGGCTTTGTTCCTCAAAGGCCGCGGCGCCCGGGTCACAGTTTCCGACACCAAGTCGCCCGATCAGTTACGCGATGAAATTCCCATCCTCCTTGATCACGGTATTGCGGTTGAAACCGGAGGCCACGGAGAGCGCACTTTTCGCGGGCAGGACTTGATCGTAGTCAGTCCAGGAGTTCCCGTGGACGCGCCGCCGCTGGTGCAGGCGCGCGCTGCCGGCGAGCCGGTGATCGGCGAGATCGAACTCGCTGCTCAGAATCTGCTCGGGCCCGTCGTGGCCATCACCGGATCAAACGGGAAGACGACCACCACTACTCTTGCCGGCGAAATTCTTGCCGCAGGCGGTCTCCCGGTCGCTGTCGGGGGCAACATCGGGACGCCGGCCATCTCGCTGGTCGAAGGTGCCAGTCGCGAAACCGTGATCGTGCTCGAAGTTTCGAGCTTTCAATTGGAAACCATTCAGACCTTCCGACCGAAAGTCGCGGTCGTCCTGAACATCACGCCCGACCATCTCGATCGCCACCGCACCTTCCAGACCTACGTCGACGCCAAGGCGCGCATTTTCGAAAATCAGCAGTCGGATGACTTCGCAGTGCTAAATGAAGATGACCCGACCTGCCGCACGCTGCGCGATCGTACGCGGGCCGAGGTGTTCTGGTTCAGCCGAAAGCAGGAAGTGCAGAGCGGTGCCTGGGTGCGGGATGGCAAGATCCTATTCCGCGACAGCAGCGGCCAGCGCGAAATCATGCCGGTCAACGAGATCCCCCTTAAAGGTGCGCACAATGTCGAAAACGTCCTCGCCGGAGTCTGCGCCGGAGCGCTCATGGGCTGCGAACCGGCGAATATCCGCAAGGCTATCCAGGAGTTCAAGGCCGTCGAGCATCGCCTGGAATACGTAGCCACCATCAAGGGAGTCGAATACTTTAACGATTCCAAGGCCACCAACGTTGACGCGACGATCAAGGCGCTCGAGTCATTCCCCAAAAACATCCACCTGATCCTGGGCGGCAAAGACAAAGGTAGCGACTACACCGTACTCAACGACCTGCTGCGCGAACGCGTGAAGCGCGTCTACACCATTGGCGCCGCTGCCGAAAAAATCGAGTCGCAGATCAAGGGTGCCGCCGAGGTCGTCCACGCCGAAACCCTCGACAACGCCATCCGCCGCGCCGCCGCCGTCGCCCAAGCTGGCGACATCGTCCTGCTCGCCCCGGCCTGCGCCAGTTTCGACCAGTTCCAGAGCTACAACCATCGCGGGCGCGTCTTCAAAGATGTGGTCCACAGCATGGAATTGCAACACGCGAAAGCCTGAACGAACCACGACCTTAGCGCCGCCGTCTCGGCGGCAGTCCGGCGGGCGTCCCGTCCGCCGCTGCGAGGGCAGGATGCCTCGCGACTGCCGGCCAAGATGCCGGCGCTACAGCCTTTTGCTCGCAAGGGTCACGGTAACCGGGATCTTCTAGTGCCGGAAAGAGTTCCCCCGCCAAACCCGCTCCACCGTGTAACCTCCGAACTCCACCACAACATCTCGCCCCGGAACCAAAAGAGTCAGCGCTCTCAACCAATTCTCCGTCCGAAAAACACTGCGCCCGTCGTGTTGCCGTGTTGAAATAGCCGTTCATGGCCAAGCGCGTCAGCGTCGATCGATGGCTCTTCACCGTCACCATGCTGCTGGTTTTCGTCGGCTTGGTGATGGTGTTCAGCGCCTCCGCCGTTATGGCCAAAGAGCGCTTCGGCTCGCCCTACACGTTTGTTCTCAAGCAGTTGTTCTGGGCCGTGGCCGGCATCCTCGCCATGCTGGTCGCCATGAAAATCGACTACCGCCGCTACAAGCATCCGGGTGTGGTGTTTTCGTTGCTCGCCGTCACCACCCTGCTCCTACTCGGCGTTTTCATGCTCGATCGCTCCCACAACACGCATCGCTGGATCCATTTCAGCGGCTTCTCTTTCGAGCCGTCGGAGCTTGCCAAGCCCGCCCTGATCCTGTTCCTTGCTTTCTTCCTGGAAGGCCGCACCAAAAGTATTGAAGACTGGAAGAACACGCTGCTTCCCGCGGTTGTCCCCACGCTGGTGTTTCTGATGCTGATCGTGGCCCAGCCGGATCTGGGCACGGCCATCGCCTGTGCGGGCATCACAGCCGCGATTCTGTTCGTCGCAGGAATGCAACTTCGTTATTTCGGATACGCGTTCGCGGCATCCTTGCTGCCGCTCTATTTCCTGCTATTTCACGTGAGCTGGCGGCGGGACCGCATGTTCGCCTTCTGGAACCCCTACGCCGATCCCCGCGGCACCGGCTTCCATATCATTCAATCGCTGATTGCTGTAAGCACGGGCGGCCTGACCGGCCTCGGCCTGATGGAAGGCAAGCAAAAGCTCTTCTACCTTCCTGAGCCGCACACCGACTTCATCTTTGCTGTAACCGCCGAAGAGTTGGGGCTTGTCGGCGCCCTGTTCGTCGTCGTTCTGTTCGCGATCTTTCTGTGGCGCGGCACGCGTACGGCGCTGCGCACCAACGACCTGTTCGGAAGGTTCCTGGCCGTCGGTATCACGAGCATGATCATCCTGCAGGCCTTCATCAACATCAGCGTGGTTCTGGGCCTGATGCCGACGAAAGGCATTCCGCTGCCCTTCGTGTCCTACGGTGGATCGTCGCTCTTCGTGATGCTCGGCTGCGTGGGCGTGCTTTTGAATATTTCGAAGCAAGCGGAGTAGGCCGCGAGTTGCGAGCTTTGCGCAGCGAGCGAGCAAAGAGTGGCGTACGCTGCCGTGAGCGAAGCGGCTTAACCCCCGCGATCAAAATTGAATTTGTGTGCTCGAAACTCGTAGCCCGCACCTCTAAGCTCAGAGCTCTATCGAAGTTAAGATAACCCCATGCGCGTAGTCCTCGCTGGCGGCGGTACCGGTGGACACGTCATCCCCGCGCTCGCCATTGCCCAGGAACTCAAAAAATCGCACGGCGCGGAGTTGCTCTTCATCGGCACGCCACGCGGCATGGAGAATCGCCTCGTCCCGGCGGCGGGCTTTGAGCTTCGCCTAGTCCAGGTCGGAGCCCTCAAGAACGTCAGCCTGGCGACGCGCCTGAAAACGTCACTTGATCTGCCGCGCGCCATCTGGAATTCCCGGCGCATGCTCGCCGAGTTCCAACCCGATGTCGTGATCGGTGTGGGCGGATACGCTTCTGGCCCCGCCATGGCAGCCGCCAGCCTGCGCGGCCTACCCACCATTGCCTTTGAGCCGAATGTCGTGCCTGGCTTCGCGAACCGCATGGTCGCACGCTGGGTTTCCGCCGCCGCCGTGCATTTTGCGGAAACCTGCAAGTATTTTCCAAACTGCCACGTCACCGGCGTGCCCGTGCGCCCGGCGTTTTTTCAGATTCCTCCGAAAGCTCCGGGAAGTCAGCCGACGCTGCTCGTCTTCGGCGGCAGCCAAGGTGCTCGCGCCATCAATGACGCGATGATCGAATCCTTGCCTGGCCTCCGCCAGCGCGCCCCCGCGATGCACATCGTCCATCAAACCGGTGAGCGCGATTTCGAACGCGTCGCCGCGGCCTACGCTCAGTCAAGCATCTCCGGAGAAGTCCACAAGTTCATCGACGACATGCCCGCCATGTTCGCGCGCGCCGATCTCCTCGTGTGCCGCTCGGGCGCAAGCACCGTTGGCGAAATCACCGCCGCTGGCAAGCCCGCCATCTTCGTCCCATTCCCGCGCGCAGCCGACGACCACCAGAACGTCAACGCGCGAGCACTCGAACGTGCCGGCGCGGCGGTCGTTGTGGAAGAGTCAAATCTGGAAGCCGCCTACCTGGTCGACACGATCACCGCCCTAATCGACGACAACGCCTGCCTGCAAAGAATGTCAGCTGCAGCAAGGTCCCTAGCTCATCCGAAAGCCGTAGAGGAAATCGCCGGCATCGTCGAAGAACTGATTGATTCGCGGGTGCGGATCTGATGAACAAGCTGACTATCCGACCGATCGTCTGAGACGCCGGACTCAGAAAGCATCTCCACCACACTTGCCGCGAAGAACCCAAAATGCTTTATGCTAGCCAGCGCAGTTCTAAAGCCCTTCTAATATCCAGCTAGGGGCTAACAGCTAACAGCGAGAAGCTGCTTTCCATGTTCGCCAAAATCCAGCGCATCCATTTCGTAGGCATCGGCGGCATCGGCATGAGCGGCATCGCCGAGATCCTGCTGAACCTTGGCTACAAGATCTCCGGCTCAGACCTCAAAAGCTCTTCAGTCACGCAGCGTCTGGCGACCCTGGGCGCCACCACCTTCGAAGGCCACATCGCTCAGAACGTCGAGGGTGCCGAAGTCGTCGTCACCAGTTCCGCCATCTCTCCAGACAACCCCGAAGTGGCTGAGGCTCGCAAGCAGCACATCCCCGTGATTCAGCGCGCCGAGATGCTTGCGGAGCTCATGCGCCTGAAGTACGGGATCGCCATCGCCGGCATGCACGGCAAGACGACGACGACCTCGATGGTCGCCGCCGTGCTCGCGGCCGGCGGACTCGACCCCACCGTCGTCGTGGGTGGCCGTGTCGACGCCATGGGCTCGAACGCCCGCCTCGGCAAGTCGCAGTACCTAGTCGCCGAAGCCGATGAAAGCGACCGCTCGTTCCTGAAGCTCTCGCCCATCCTCTCCATCGTCACCAATATCGATCGCGAGCACATGGACTGCTACCGCAACATGCGCGACGTTCGCCAGACCTTTCTTGAGTTCATGGATCGCGTCCCGTTCTATGGCATGATTGTCGCCTGCAACGACGACCCAATCCTGCGCAAACTGCTGCCCCAGGTGCAGCGCCGGGTCCTTACCTACGGCACCCGCCGCGGGTCTGACTTCCTCATCCGCCCGGGAACGATCGAGCAGCAACCTGGTGAGCATCGTCCGTTGAGCCACTTTCGAGTGAGCTATCGCGCCAAGCAGCTTGCGGACTTCGCGCTGCATGTCCCCGGCACGCACAATATCCTGAACGCCACCGCTGCCATCGCCGCTGGCATCGGCCTCGACATCCCGGTCGACACCATTCGCGGCGCGCTCGAGAATTTCCGCGGCGTCGATCGCCGCTTCCAACTCAAGGGCAAAGTCGCTGACATCAGCGTTATCGACGACTATGGCCATCACCCCACCGAGATCCGCGCGACCTTGGCCGCCGCTAGGCAATGCGGCTTCCGCAGAATTCACGTCATCTTCCAACCCCATCGCTACACCCGCACCAAAGAACTTATGGAAGAGTTCACAACCGCTTTCCAGAACGCTGACATCCTCCGAATTCTCGACATCTACGCCGCCAGCGAGCAGCCCATCGAGGGCATCACCGGCGAAGCCCTCGCCGCTCGCATTCAGGAAGTCTCAGGCCAGAATGTGCGCTATGGAACATCGTTCGCCGAAGTGGCCGAAGCAGTCTCGGCGGAAGCTGAGGCTGGCGACCTGATCCTCACGTTGGGAGCCGGAAGCATTTCGCAACTCGGGCCAGCCATTCTAGAAAAACTGCAGGCTAGGCAAAGCGTCGGATCTCCATAAACAACTGATCTAACTAATGTTAGATAGACTTTGTAGCAGGTCTCAAAACGAGATACCGCGACAGTTTCACTCCGCTTTTGTTCCGAAACTTTTCTCGAATCTTTCGCGTATCACTCCCTAACAAAGTCTCGGGCCCTTCGTCTAAGAAAACAGCACAGATCAGGAGTGGCGTTATGCGAACGGATAAAGCTTGGTACTGGCTGGCGGCAGGGGTTCTGGCCCTCGGATTAAACGGAGCGTATCAGGATGGCCAGCTGGGCTGGGCGCATGTTCTGGCCGATCGCGCGGCGGCCGCCGTCGAGCGCGCCTCTCTGCGCGGACAACATTTTGTCGCCATGGCCGAGATCATGTTGGGGCGCGAGCCGCAGGCCTTCGGGCACACCCAAGCCGCTATCGAGAGAATTCAGAACCGCATCGTGTGCGACCGCGTCGCCCACGCGCAGCGTCAGATCGCCATGGCCCACGTCCGTGAGCAACTGGCCGAGGCAAAAGTTCAGCAGAAAATGGCGATGGTGCAGATGAAGATGGGTCGGGTACGGATGATTGCCGACCGCGCCAAGCAGTTCCGCGATTGTGACGGGTTCTCCAAGGTCGTGGTCAACATGCCCGACCTGCCGAAGATCGATCTCTCGAACATCCCTGACATCGAAGTTCCTGACGTTCCCGAAGTAAACGTTGTGGTCGATACTCGCTCAAAAGAGCCAATCTAGCTCGCCGCGGTAGCCGACCGCGAATTTGTCCGTTCGATTTTTCCACCACAACCGATGGCGCAGGATTTTTCTCAATACCCGCTAGCTGCGTTTTGAAAATCGGTCCATCGAACAAGATTTTGTCTGTCTCAATCCGCGAAAAGCAGTTATAGTTAGTCTCGCTCAGCGATTTTTCACGACAACTGACCTGATTTGATGGCGCGGAAAACGAGCCCCACCATCTTGCAGGAGGAGTTGTACCCACCGCCCGGGGAACCGGAGCGCGGGTTAGACGACGCGCGCCTGGTCGATCTCGACGTGGAGGAAGAATCGCCCTTTTTGCGCGGGCAAAAGCGGGTCCCCGCCCGGCGCGGTCCTTTACCGAAAAAGACTTTGCATTTGCTCGGCTGGTCGGCGCTGGCCTTGGTCCTGGCATGCGTGGCCGGAGTGCTGGGCACGGAACTCTACCAGTACGGCGAGCGCAATTGGCGCTTCCGCATCGAATCCAGCGACGACATTGACGTGCTCGGTACGCACAACGTTCCGCGCTCGCAAATCATGGAAGTCATGGGCGGTGACATCGGCCGCAACGTTTTCTTCATCCCGCTTTCCGAACGCAAAGCGCAGCTCGAAAAAATTCCCTGGGTCGAATCGGCCAGCGTGATGCGCTTCGTTCCCAACCGCCTGCAGATTGAGATCCGCGAGCGTACGCCGATCGCCTTCGCGCGCGTCGGATCGCGTATCGCACTGATCGATGCGGGTGGCACGCTCATGGAATTGCCCACCGGCAACAAGCAGAAATTTTCCTTCCCGGTGATCCTGGGCATGAACGCAGGCGAGCCGCTCTCCACGCGCTCGGCGCGCATGAAGATCTACAACCAGTTGCTGCGCGAACTCGACTCCGACGGCGCGCACTACTCGCAGGAACTCAGCGAAGTCGATATCTCCGACCAGGACGATGTGAAAGTTCTCGCCAACGATCCCGGCGGGGCGGTGCTGGTCCACCTGGGTTCAAGCGATTTTCTGAGCCGCTACAAAATCTACGTCTCGCACGTGCAGGGATGGCGCCAGCAGTTCGACAAGCTCGAATCCGTGGACCTCCGCTACGAGCACCAGATCATTGTGAACCCCGACAACCAGAACATCGCGAAGGCCCCGCCCATCACGCCTGCCGCGGCGAAAGCGGCGATGGCCGCCGGAGTGAAGAACGCCGCACTCATACACGTGATTGCGGCGAAGAAAGCCGCCATCCCCTCCGTCGCGCCGGTGAAAATCGACAAAGCGCAGTGGGAAAAAGTTTCGTATGGTCCGCCGGTGGCAAAGTCGGCCACACCACCCGCGAAGCCGGCGCCAAAAAAAGCCGTGCACCACAAAGCGAAACCGAAGCCGCACGCGAAGAAAGCACCGGCGAAAGCAGCTCCGAAGCCAACAGCGAAATCCGCGACCGCAGAACCGTCCGCAAAGCCGGCCGCAAAAGCGCCGGTCAAGCCAGCGGCCAGCGCGGCGCAGCCGGCTTCAGGCAAAAAGAAACCGAGTGCGGCGGTCGCAAAAAATCACGATCAACAGGACCACCCATAGGCATGCCGAACCAGCAAGGGAGTTTCATCAACGTAATCGATGTAGGAAGCGCCAAGACCTGCGCCCTTGTGGCCGAGATCACGGAAAACGGTCTCCGTTATCGCGGTCATGGAGTCGCCGAGTCGCGCGGTTCCCGCAAGGGCGTGATTGTTGATCTGGAGAAAGCGGTTTCTTCGATTCAGAAAGCAGTCGAAGGTGCAGAAGATACGGCGGGGGCGCCGGTTGAGCATGCGCTGGTCGGCGTGGCAGGTTCGCACGTCCGCGGATTGAACACACACGGCGGCGTCACCTTCGGGACGCGTCCTCGGGAAATTGCGCGCGACGAAATTCGCCAGGCAGTCGACAAAGCACGCGCCTTGCAATTGCCCGCAGACCGCGAAATCCTGCACTTGCTCCCGCAGGAATTCATTCTCGACGAGCAGCCCGGTGTGCACGATCCTCTGGGCATGATGGCCGCGCGGCTGGAAGTGCGCGTCCACATGATTACCTCGGCTGCCAGCGCAACGCAAAACGTCGTGACCGCCGTCAATCGCGCGGGTGTGCATGTGGACGACACCATCTTCGAGCCGCTGGCTTGTGCCGACGCCGTGCTGCGATCCGATGAGCGCGATCTGGGTGTTTGCCTTGCCGACGTGGGGGCCGGCTCCACCGAACTCGCAATCTTCAGTCAGGGCGCGGTCGCCTACACCGGCGTTCTTCCAATCGGTGGCGATCACTTCACCAGCGATCTTTCCGTCGGAATGTGTACGCCCGTTAATGATGCCGAAAAGCTGAAAAAACTTTACGGCAACGCGATCGTCACGCTGATCCCCGAAGGCAACGAAGTCGAAGTGCCCTCAGTGGGCGACCGTCCGTCGCGCTTGCTTCCGCAGCGACTGCTAGGCGAAATCCTCGAGCCGCGTGCTCGCGAACTGTGCGAGATGCTGCGCGAAGCCATGCGTCAGAGCGGCATGTTCGAAGCCTGCATCGCTGGAGTCGTCCTGAGCGGCGGCGGATCCCGATTGCCGGGCCTGATGGAAATTGCCGAGTCGGTGCTGCGCAAGTCAGTCCGCCTCTCGTGGCCAGTACCGCTCGCCAAGATGCCCGTGCACTTGGCTGAGCCCGAGTACGCGACTCTGCTGGGATTGGTTTACTACGGACACCGGGCGCGGGTGGCGCGCGGTTATCAGGACGATCGCTGGAGTTCCAAAATCAAGGCTATGTTCGCCAAAAAGGGAGCCTAGCTGCTAACGGACCGGGAGGCCGAACCCGGTCAAAATCGCTGCTTCGATGCATAGGAAACAAAAATCTTCAACGGTGGTGGATATGAAAAAAGACGATACCGACATCCGCATCAGCTTTAACGAAGACACGCGCAACGATGCCAAGATCAAAGTGATCGGCGTAGGCGGCGGAGGCGGCAATGCCGTTAACCGCATGATCGACGCGGGTATGGAAGGCATTGAGTTCGTCGTGGCAAACACTGACCTGCAGGCGTTGCGCATGTCGCGTGCGCCCGTGAAGATTCAGCTCGGCGTGAAACTAACCAACGGGCTGGGCGCCGGCGCCAATCCCGAAGTCGGCCGCAAGGCCGCGCTCGAGGATTCCGACAAGATCATCGAAGCGCTCGAAGGCGCCGACATGGTCTTCGTCACGACCGGACTGGGCGGCGGAACAGGAACGGGCGCAGCTCCGATCATCGCTTCGCTCGCCAGCGAAATGGGCGCGCTCACCGTGGCCGTGGTCACCAAGCCGTTCGCGTTTGAAGGCAAGCGCCGCATGGCGCAGTCCGAGCGCGGCATCAACGAGCTGATGGAATCGGTCGACACCACCATCGTCATCCCGAACGAAAAGTTGCTCGCCGTCGCCGAGAACGCAGGCTTCTTCGAATCGTTCCGCGTGGCCGACGACATTCTTCGCCAGGGCGTGCAGGGCATCTCCGACATCATCACGATCCCGGGCATCATCAACCGCGACTTCGCCGACGTGAAAGCCATCATGGCAGCGATGGGCTACGCCGTGATGGGTACCGCTACAGCCAGCGGCGACCACCGGGCCACCGATGCAGCGCAGAAGGCGATTGCGTCTCCACTGCTCGAAGCCGGCGCCATCGATGGTGCGCGCGGCATCCTGATCAACATCACCGGCTCGAATTCGCTCAAGCTGGCAGAAGTGCAGCAGGCCTGTACGATCATCCAGAGCGCCGCCCACGAGGATGCCAACATCATCTTCGGCGCCGTGCTCGACGAGAAGATGAAAGACAGCGTGAAGATTACGGTGATCGCCACCGGCTTCCGCGAAGTTCCGGCCATGCGCAGCCGGCAGCAGGAAGTTCACAACTCCTTTGCCAGCACGCACAACAACATCGACTTCGAACCCGAACCGGCGCCTTTTGAGCCGGAACCGATGCCGGAGCGCATCATGAAGGAAGAGTCTGTTCAGGCAGAGCCCGCCGCAGGATTGCAGCAAGTGTCGCCGGAAGTCGCTTCGCTCGACGCGCTGCGTTCGGCGATGGTCTCAAACTTCGAGCAGAACGATCTCGACGTGCCGGCCTTCCTGCGTAAGCGCGGCGATGTCATGTAGTGAAACTCTGCGTTGCAGAAGAGCGGCCGGGGCGCAGCCTCCCGCCGCTTTTTTCGTTTGGTAGGTACCGGTATCACCCCCGAGGACCCTGAGGGGACGAGGTGAGAGCTCGGCCAATCAGAGTTGGCTGTCCCCCGTGCTGCCGGTGCCTTTGTCGCAATGGTTTCGCCGTTCTACATTAGCTATAAGAGAACAATCGCAATAGGGGCTGTCAGGCGCGTTTGGGAGAGGCTACCCATACCTCAGGGGTCCCCTCCGGCCCCAACTGTTCACCCTAGGGCCTCCATTAGCCAGAAACTGGCATCCTGAGAAGCGTCCAGACGGTCTTCTGCGCCTTCAGTTCAGCGGACCGACGTAGTATTTTAGTATTATCTATAAGCTATGTTGTTGAAAATGAAGCTTGCCTGTTTTCACAACTGCTTCGCCGAAGCACCCGCGGCCAGTTCCCTCAAGACGGTGAAGAACCCGGATGCTGCGTCGGGATCGGCCATCGCTTCCAGGTCCACGGTCGCGGAGAAGTTGGGAGAATCCTGGCGGAAGTGAACTTTAAGGAAGTTGTGCTCGCGGGACGCCATCAAGGCGTTTACGACCGGCGTCAGTTCCTGCGTCCACTGCGCGCGCGTAGTCAGCACCACCGGACCCGGCCGGGAAATCTCCCAGGCGCGGCCATCATCGTTTTTGCGGCCGTTACTGTGACCGCACCAGCGATGATTCATCACTTCGAGCCGGAAGGCGGGCGGGCAATCCAGGTCAGCTTCGAAGGTAAGGGTCTCTTTTTGTTTGCGCCAGTGACTCAGCAGCCATTGCACCGGCAATGGCCGGGGGCGCAACTCCAAAGTGAGGCGAGCATTTTCGAACCAGCGCGAAGGAAACTGAAAGCGGGCCTGCAGGCGGGAGCTACCTGCCCAGCGACTCTCGACCACCTTGCCGCGTCCGCGACAGGCGATCTGGACCCAACGAAGGGCGGCCGCACCACGGCGCCGGTTATAGCGCGCGAAGGCGTAATACCAGATGCCCAGGGAGACGATGGCACCCAACACGTCGATCAGTAACAGGCGCCCCACAAAGGACCTCGTTTACTGAGATGGTACGTCCGATAGATGAGTGAAGACAAGCCAGTTGTCCTAAATTTTTTTTGGACTTCTTTCTCTGTTGGCAGTGGAGAAATTTCGCGAAGAAAAGAGGTTGATCGTTGAGTGCGCTCTGCGTCCAAGATCGGGCGGGCGCTACACTTAGCAGCGCATGGGCCAATCCTTTACTATCCGGGATTACCGCAAGAGCGACTTTTCGCGCTTGTGGGAGATCGACCAGAGATGCTTTCCGAAAGGGATCTCTTATTCACAGCCGGAGCTGTTGTTTTATATGCGACGGCCGCGCGCCTTTACGCTGGTCGCGGAGTTGGCGACCCAGGAAAAGGCGTCTAAGAACGAGGCAGACGTTATCGGTTTCATTGTCGCGGAGGCGGGCCGAGCGGGGCACATCATCACCATTGACGTGCTGGACGAGGTTCGACGCAGCGGCTTGGGCTCGCAACTCATGGCCGCCGCCGAAGATCGACTGCGGAGCGAAGGCTGCCACTCCGTCATTCTTGAAACCGCTGTGGACAATGCATCGGCGCTCGCCTTCTACAAACGCCACCAATATTTTCTCGTTAAGACAATTCCGCAGTACTACGCCACGGGTGTGGACGCACTGGTCTTAAAAAAGGATTTGCTAAGCGAAGCGCAGGACAGATAAGGTCTTGCGTTGCAGTCTCATCTCTCCATGAAAATCGCAATCCAGGGCGAAACGGGAGCGTTCAGCCACGAGGCAGCACTGCGCATGGTGCCGCGCTGCAAGGTGGTGCCGTGTGCGCTCTCAGCCGAGGTGTTTGACCGTGTCGAGCGCGGATCCGTGGACGGAGCCGTGATCCCCATCGAAAATACGCTGGCCGGGTCCGTGGCCGAGCATTTCGATCTACTGCTGAGCCGAGATGTATTCATCCAGAGCGAGTTCCCGCTGCGCATCGTGCACAACCTGATTGCCGCGCCGGGAGTGAAACTGTGCGATGTGCGGCAAGTGTTCTCGCATCCGGTGGCGCTTGACCAGTGTCGGGACTTTTTCCGCAAGCACCGGAATATCGAGCCAGTAGCGTTTTACGACACGGCTGGCAGCGTGAAGCACGTCATCAACAAGAAAATGAAGAATGCGGCAGGGATCGCCGCGAAGGAAGCCGCGCGGGTGTATCGCGGAACGATCCTCAAGGCTGGGATCGAAGACAATAAACAGAATTTCACGCGCTTCTTTCATATTTTGAAGAAAAAGCGCGTTCGATCGGGAGCGAACAAGACGTCGCTCGCGTTCAGCGTAAAAAATATCCCCGGAGCGTTGTTCAAAGCGCTGAGCGTGTTCGCTTTGCGCGATATCAGTCTGAGCAAGATCGAGTCGCGGCCCGTGAAGGGCCGTCCGTGGGAGTACGTTTTCTACGTCGACATCCTGCGCGGCGACGACGAGCCCGCCCGAAACGCATTGCGCCATCTGGGTGAAGTTGCGGATCTGGTGAAGGTGTTGGGGATTTATCCAGCGGCCAAATGAAGCAAGCAACCCTCCGCGAGCCCGAGGGTATCGGAAGGCTGGAGGTTCGCATGAGCGATCCGAGCATGAGCAGCCGTCGCGAATTCATCCTGCGGTCCAGCGCAATCGGCGCAAGTCTTTCCGTGCCAACCGTTCTGTTCAGTGAGCAGAAGCCCGAGCAGGAAGCCGAAAAGGTCTCGCCTCCTGAAGACCTGATGCGCGAGCACGGCGTCCTGAACCGGATCCTTCTGATCTATGACGAACATATCCGTCGCCTAGAGGCGAAGCAGGATTTCGATCCGGCGGTGCTGGCTTCAGCGGCCGGAATCATTCGGCACTTCGTCGAGGAGTATCACGAGAAACTGGAAGAGGACTATCTCTTTCCGCGATTCCGCAAGGCTAAGAAGCACGTTGACCTGGTTGATACGCTGCTTTCCCAACACCAGGCCGGTCGGCGCGTCACTGCGCAGATCGAGCAACTTGCAGTAGCTTCGTCCCTTAAGGATGATGCCAGGAAGCGGCAACTGGGAGACAGCTTGCGAGCGTTCATACGCATGTACCGGCCGCATGAGGCTCGTGAGGACACGGTATTGTTCCCAGCCTTCCGCGAACTCGTGTCGGAACATGAGTTCGACGCCCTGGGAGAGGACTTCGAGAAGAAAGAAGACCAGCTGTTCGGCGACGAGGGCTTTTTCAAGGTGGTCGGACAGGTCGCCGAGCTGGAGAAGAAGCTGGGAATCTTTGATTTAGGCCAGTTCACTCCGAAATAGGTGTCTTGGCACGTTTAATAGCGAAGGCATGGGAGAGAAGCCGCGCCTATCGGGGTAACCTGTACCATTGGTAGAGTGCAAAGGGTTGAGGAAGTGGTTTAGACTGCAACGATCTACGGAGACAGCTCCGGTCGGCCTGCATCTTTTCGAGCTTGAGAATCATCAAAAGTTGAGCGAGTTACACTCAAGGAGAAAAATGGCACAGCAGCCACGTCCCGAAAGTCCGAAAAAACCGAAGGAAGAGCAGGAAGAGCGTTCCCTGCCGGTGCTGCCGGTTCGGGATACAGTTCTATTCCCGCACGCTGTTCTGCCTCTCACGGTCGGGCGTGAGAGTTCAGTGCAATTGATCAATTCACTGGGTGAGGACAAGACCATTGTGGTGGTCGCGCAGCGCGAAGCGCGCGTGGATTCTCCCCAGCCCACCGATCTTTATAACGTCGGCACGTTGGCCGTCGTTCACAAAGTCGTAAAAATGCCCAACCAGAGCCTGTTCGTATTTGCCGAGGGCCTCGAGCGGGTGAAGTTAGAGGAGTTTTCCCAACTCACGCCGTTCATGCGGGCGAGCTTCAGTTCGGTCGCGGAGGTAATTCCTCCCAAGACGGCCGAGATCGAAGCGCTGCAGCGCAACGTGCTGACATTGTTCCAGCAGATCGTGGCCGGATCGCCGACCCTGTCAGATGAACTTTCGACAGTTGCAATGAATATTGAGGAGCCGGGACGGCTGGTGGATTTCATCGCCTCGTCGCTGCCGTCGCTCTCGACTTCCGACAAGCAGGAAACGCTGGAGACGACCGACGTCAACGTGCGGCTGGAAAAAATCAACCAGCACCTGGCGAAGGAACTCGAAGTCCAGCAACTGCGCAACAAGATCCAGTCCGAAGTGCAGGACAAAGTCCAGCAGACGCAGCGCGAGTACTATCTGCGCGAGCAGATGAAGGCCATCCAGAAAGAACTGGGTGAGCAGGATGAAGGCCAGCGCGACGTTGACGATCTGAAAACGAAGATTGAAGCGGCCGGCATGCCCGACGACGTGAAGAAAGAAGCCTTGAAGGAACTGGGGCGGCTCTCGCGCATGTCTCCGATGGCTGCCGACTACGGCGTGACGCGCAACTACATCGAGTGGCTGGCGGTTCTGCCGTGGCAAAAAGCTTCGGGTGGAGAAGTGGATATCCCGAAGGCAAAGGACATTCTCGATGCAGATCACTACGACCTGAAAAAGGTGAAAGACCGCATTCTGGATTACCTCTCGGTGCGGCGTCTGAAGCCGAACATGAAGGGGCCGATCTTGTGCTTTGTCGGACCTCCGGGCGTGGGCAAAACCTCGCTCGGAAAGTCGATCGCACGGGCACTGGGACGCAAGTTTGTCCGCATTTCGCTGGGCGGCGTGCACGATGAAGCCGAGATCCGCGGACACCGGCGCACTTATATCGGCGCATTACCCGGACAGATTATTCAAGGCATTCGGCGCGCCGAGACCCGCGATCCAGTCTTCATGCTCGATGAAATCGACAAGGTAGGCCGTGACTTCCGTGGAGATCCAGGATCGGCATTGCTCGAAGCGCTTGATCCGGAGCAGAACTCCACGTTCCGGGATAACTACCTCGACGTGCCATTTGATTTGTCGAAGGTACTGTTCATCACGACGGCGAACATGCTCGATCCGATTGCGGAGCCGCTGCGCGACCGCATGGAGATCATCGAACTGCAGGGCTATACGGAGGAAGAGAAAGTCCACATCGCGTTCCAGTACCTGATTCCGCGACAGGAAGAAGAGAACGGCGTTACAGCAGAACAGATCGAATTTCCCGAAGAGTCGGTGCGGCACGTGATCCGTCACTACACGCGGGAAGCGGGCGTCCGCAACCTGGAACGCACGATCGGCACGATCTGCCGCAAGCAGGCGCGCCGCTTGGCGGAAGGGAAAACCGAGAAGCTGATCGTCACTCCGCAGATCGTTCAGGAGTTCCTGGGCGGCATCAAGATTCGTACCGAAGGGGAAATTGCCGAGCGTACGAAGCGGGCTGGCGTAACGGTGGGCTTGGCCTGGACGCCGACCGGTGGCGACGTGCTCTTCGTGGAAGCGAACACGATGAAGGGCAAGGGCGGCTTCACTATGACCGGGCAGATCGGCCAGGTGATGCAGGAGTCGATGCAGGCCGCTCTGACTTGGGTGCGCTCGAACGCGACTCGGCTGGGGATCCAGGAGAGTTTCTTCTCGGATCACGACATTCACATGCACGTTCCGGCGGGAGCGATCCCGAAGGACGGCCCCTCGGC
>Ga0073909_10000123_pt1 | contig 29265 bp, 22 predicted proteins | sample Coa_R1_6_FD_66439 | JGI IMG/M metagenome (GOLD analysis project Ga0073909, IMG submission 66439) | Surface soil microbial communities from Centralia Pennsylvania, which are recovering from an underground coalmine fire. - Coalmine... | ecosystem: Environmental > Terrestrial > Soil > Unclassified... | reverse complement strand
CGACAAAGAAGTAGTAGCCGATGCCATGGGCCACACCACCATAGTCGGCGTTGAGATCGTAGTTGTCGAGAGTGGCGCCGCGGAAATTGACGTCCCCGTGGCCGGCCATGGTTGCGCCCGAGCGGGTGGTGATATCGAGCACACCCCCGAAGCGGTTGCCGTATTCGGCAGTGAAGCCACCGGTCATGAGGTCGACGGTTTCGAAAATCTGCGGGCTGACACCGGGGGAAAACTGCGGCTGCGTGTTGTCAAGGAACGAGACGCCGTTGATGAATTCGTGCAGCGAGAATTCTGTGCCGCGAACTGCAAGAAAGTTATCGTGGCTGTCGCTGGCCCCGGGCATCAGGTTGTTGACGAGGTCGTTGGTGTTGTCAGACAGAGGCGCCGGCAGACTCTCCAGGTCGTTGTGAGTGAAGGTATAAGAGCTACCCGTCTTTTCGGGATCGATAGTCTGATAAGTGGAACGCACTACCACCTTTTCCTGAACGGTTTCCTTCCTTTGAAGATCGATCGCTAGCGATTGCGGCTGACGTGGACGTAACACGAAGTTGTACTCGGTGGGATAGAAACCTTGTGCCTCGACTTTGAGCGTGTAAGGGCCGGCTTCGACGACGGCAAAGTGAAAACCACCGTCGGTCGCTGCGGACGCAGACTGCGCCAGGCTACCGTTCTCGCGCATGAGTTGCACGGCAGCGCCTGCGACCGGGGAGCCGGTGTTGTCGTGCACCGCTCCATCAATCACGGTTTGGGCGAAAGCGATAGCACTAAGTGAAAGGATGAGAATGGCCAGAAAAGTAACTCGCAAGATACTACTCCGCGGCGGGAACGCCGGCGGGATAGTGTATCCGGAGTAGAGTCGCTTGGGAAGCTAGCGATTTGGATAGCGTAAGCTTGGAAACCAATGTTTATGCGGGGTCAACGATGCCGATAGTAGTTGTGGTCCAATCTCGTTGACGAAGACATGAAAGAAAGTTTCCATCTTCAGATGTTGCGGTCGATCGGCAGAAGCCAGATACATGGGCAGTAACCCTCTGATCATCCGCCAGTTGGGAATCGTTCAGGCCGTCACCATCTTCGCGGACCAGCTTTTTACAAACTGTCCGAAGCGATCGAGAGCAAGGGAGAATCCCTCTCCAGCGGCCGCGAAGCCCATGCGGAAATGTGATGGTGAGTCAAAGCAGTCGCCCGGGGCCAGGAGGATGCCGCGCTCCGTAGCGGCCTGGCAGAACGGCCGAGCGTTTTCGCCACTAGCCATCCAGGGGAACGCAGTCATGCCGCCCTGCGGCGAGATCCATCCGAGAACGTCGGCATGTTCCTTCATGAACCGATCCAGCATTTTCAGATTGCGCGAGGCGACTTCCTGCGTCCTGCCAAGGACGAGGTCGCGTTTGCGGATGGCGATCTCGGAAAGGATCTCGCCGGTGGTCGAGTTGCATACCGAGAAGTAGGCGCGCGCGGTCCAGTATTGCTGGCGGCGCTGGGCGTCGTGCTCGATCATCCAGCCGGTGCGGACGCCGGGAATCGAGAAGGCCTTCGAGAGGTCGCTGATCACGGTGGCGTGCGGCAGGCGCGCCGCGGACTTCGTTCGCTCCCCGTGATAGATCGGGTGATAAACCTGATCGCTGATCAGTTGGACGCCGCGGTCCGCCGTGAACGCATGCAAGGCTTCCATGTCGGAGTCGCTGACGGTCGCGCCCGTGGGATTGTGCGGGTTGTTGACGAGGATGAGTTTGGTCTTCGAATCCACAAGTCGCTTGATTTCGTCGACGTCAATGTGGAAACCATTTTCGCGATTGACCCGGTAATAGCGGATTTCGAGGCCCAGCGATTCCGGAAGGGCCGAGAACGTCGTGAAGCCAGGCAGTGGAAGAACGACGTTGGCGCCCGGCTCAGCGGCAAGCCACATCAGCGCGACCAGCGCTTCGGAAGCGCCCGTCACGATCTGCACGGCATCGGCGCTCACACCTTCCATTTCGGCAATCGCTTCGCGCAAGCTATCGTTGCCGGCGGGGTGGCCGTAAACAAGCTTGTGGTTCAGGAAATCATGGCGCGTTTCGTCGTCGGCGAGCGCGAGGACGTCGTTGACGGTCCAGGTAGGGCCCGTGCTGGCGGCGAGATTGAATTCAATTCCGTGTTCGTATTGATCGAGCCAAACATCGAGGAGAAAGGGCTTGAATTGCATCGGCGTTACCTCGGAACGGATGGTGTACTCATTACAAGATTCGGCAACCCTGCGCGGAGATGAATTTAGTTTCGGGGCTTGCGCGCAGACGCGATTCGGGGGATTCCCTGCAGATCGTTCGTGACTGTTATCTCTTCCCAGCCGTCCAGAAGAGCTCGCACAGGCTCTGCTATCGTGCCGCTGATTTCCATGATGAGGTAGCCGCCGGCCTTCAGTACGGTACGCGCGGCCGGGATCAGCTTCTCGATTACTTCGAGGCCTGTGGTTCCTGCGAACACGGCGCTGCGCGGCTCGAACTTGCGGACTTCAAGCTGGACTTCGTCTTCCTCTGACAGGCCTACATAGGGCGGGTTCGAGACGACGAAGTCAAAAGCTCCCTCGAGACCGTCGAGCAGATTGGTGTCGTGGAAGAAGAGGCGACGTTTGGGTGGGTAGTGATTTTTTGATGTGAGCTCAAGCTGAAGGCGCGCCGCGTTGGCTTCGGCGATCTCGAGGGCGGCGGGGGAGTTGTCAGTGGCGTGGACTTCCGCGTCGGGTAGTTCCTTGGAGAGGGCAAGGGCGATGGCGCCGGAGCCGGTGCCGACGTCGGCGATGCGGGGAGCTTTCATTTTGCGCGCGAGCGGCAGGATGGTTTCGATCAGGTGCTCGGTTTCGGGCCGCGGGATGAGCACGGCCGGAGAGACGATCAGGTCAAGTCCCCAGAATTCCTGGTGTCCCGTGATGTATTGCGCAGGGACACCCTTGGCACGCTGAGTCAGCGCCTCGTCATAGCGGGCTTGTTCTTCCTCGGTGAGTTTCCGCTCGGGATGCGCGTAGAGATGAGCGCGGTCGCAGTTCAGGGTGAACATCAGCAGCGTTTCGGCATTGAGGCGCGGAGATGGGACGTGCTCATCGGTTAGGCGGGCGATCGCGGCTTGCAAAGCTTCGCGGAGGAGCACAGCCCTATTTCACCACAGAGACACAGAGGCACGGAGAAAAGGAAGGCTTAGGGTCTTAACACGTATACCCAAAAATCCGCGCGGCCCGAAAACTCGAGATCACCCGATTGAATGCGGGAAGTGTCGATTCCTTGGGCCGACTCCGCCGTGCATGTAGGCGGTGCCTGGCTCAGATATGACAGAACGACAAGCGAGTCGGGTTGCTGAATAAGACAAAACGGGTATCCAGATGAATTCCTCTGAATTGTTGGCAGCAGAAATTCCAACTGATCACTAAAGCGCGCCCAGACTCCCGGAATCTTGGCGCTTGCCACGGCTTGAGCAACGTAGTCAGCCGTTGACCAATCTTCTAATTCTCTGTTCCCTGGCCTTTTGTTCGGGGTGTTGACGATGGTATCCCATCGCGTGGCGCGAATAACCCTTTTCCTCCTCGAGGCCCCGATTGATGGAAGAATCAATTTTGTCGCAAAAAGGCATTGCCGTGCAGAGCAACAAGATCGAGATAAGCGGGAGGAATTTCATGCTCTAGATTACGCTACTGGCGCCGCTTCGCTCTTCAGCTTTTCCGCCTGGTAGTGCGTGATCAGCGCGTCGACGATGGGCTGCAGTTTGCCATCCATGACTTCGGTGAGCTGGTGAATGGTCAATCCGATGCGGTGGTCGGTGACGCGGTTCTGCGGGAAGTTGTAGGTGCGGATTTTTTCGCTGCGGTCGCCCGAGCCCACCATCGCTTTGCGTTCTTTCGCGAGAGCCGTTTGCTGCTTTTGCATTTCGAGTTCGTAGAGGCGCGAGCGCAGAACGCGCATTCCCTTTTCACGATTCTTGATCTGGGATTTCTCGTCCTGGCAGCTCACCACGGTATTCGTGGGAATATGCGTGATGCGTACCGCTGAATACGTCGTGTTGACGGACTGGCCGCCTGGACCGGACGAGCAGAATGTGTCGATGCGCAGGTCTTTGGCTTCGATCTTGATGTCGACGTCTTCGGCTTCGGGGAGTACCGCAACCGTGACTGCTGAAGTATGCACGCGCCCTTGCTGCTCGGTAGCGGGCACGCGCTGCACACGGTGCACGCCACTTTCATATTTCAACTGCGAGAAGACTCGCTTGCCCTCGATGATGGCGATTACTTCTTTTAGACCGCCGACTGATGATTCCGAGGTTGAGAGCACTTCCACCTTCCAGCCTTGCGTTTCAGCGTAGCGGGAATACATGCGGAACATTTCGTCGGCAAAGAGCGTGGCCTCGTCGCCGCCGGTGCCCGCGCGGATTTCGAGGATGATGTCTTTTTCGTCGTTCGGGTCCTTGGGAATGAGCAGAACTTTGAGGTCCGCTTCTACCCGGCCCACAAGGGCCTCGAGTTGGGTGAGTTCTTCCTGCGCGTAGGCGCGCATGTCGGGATCTTTTTCTTCGGCGATGACGGCCTTGCTCTCGGCGATGCCGCGGGTGAGGTCCTTGTATTCGCGGTACTTTTCGACGATGGGCGCGATTTCGCTGTGCGCCTTGGCGGTCTTCTGGTATCGGGACGAATCGGTGACGATCTCCGGCGAGGCGAGGGCCTGGGTCAGTTCCTCGTAGCGGGCTTCGATTTGGTCGAGGCGTTCAAACATAGAGGCAGTTCTCGGTTCTCGGTTCTCGGTTCTCAGTTCTCAGTTCTCAATTACCTGATTCCCCGGTCCAGTCAGTTACAGCCCCATGTAGCCAGCCGACACATGACACGAGGGCTTGGTGCCGGCAGCATCCCTGATTTTAGGGGTTTAACCGAGAACTGAGAACTGGCAACTGAGAACTGTTTTCGGGGTTGCCCCCTAGGCAATTACCAGTTCGCCGCCGTTTTGCTTTTCCAGTTCCATGGCCTGGTCCAAAGCGACGATCGCGCAGTGGACCTGGTCGTCCGACGGGGGCTGGGTGGTGATGCGCTGGAGCCACAGGCCGGGTGCCGTCATGAGTGCGAACAGCGAGCCGCGGTGTTTCGCGGCAAAGCGAATAATCTCGTACGACAGGCCGGCGATCACTGGCAGTAGAACGATGCGCGTCGCAAAGCGCGACCAGAATGTCGTGACCGGGAAGATCGCGTTGGCCACAATGTAGACCACGATCGAGAAAATCATCACGGTCATCAAGAAACTGGTACCGCAACGTGGGTGAAACGTGGAGTATTTCTGGACAGTGCCTTCGCTGAGCGGATCGCCGTTCTCAAATGCGAAGACCGTCTTGTGCTCGGCTCCGTGATACTGGTAGACGCGCCGGATGTCTTTCATCAAAGACACGCCCCAAATGAACAGCAGGAACAGGGCGATTCGGATGACGCCGTCGACCACATTGAACATGATCGGGTTGGCGAAGATCGCGTTGACGCGCTTCAGTTCCGTAGCCGCCGCCAGCGGCAGGAACTTGTACATGAAGATGAAGAAGGCGAGCGAGATAGCGATGTTGATGCCTGCCACCCACCCGCTGATTTCGGCTTTCTTCTCTTTTTGCTGTTCGGCTGGCATGATCTGTTCGAGGGCAACATCGGCCGAGAAACGCAGCGCTCGAAAGCCGAGCGTCATCGCGTAACCCAGCGTCATGACACCACGGACGACGGGCCAGCCCATCCATTTATGCTTTTCGGACGGACGCTCCAGCGGCTCGCTCATCGTGGCAACTTCACCCGAGGGTCTGCGCACAGCAATCGCCCAGGCGTGCGGGGATCGCATCATGACGCCCTCAAGGACAGCCTGGCCGCCGACCAGCGTCTCTTCACCACTTTCGAGCGCCGGCAGAAGTTGCAGGGCCACGAGAAATCGCCACATGTTGCGCAAGTAATGCATCATTCGTTAGATGATACTTCCAGGTGGGAAGTAGCAGGAGTTAAGGGTATCACAGGGATGGGTGAGGTGCGCTTCCGGAGCCCTTAAGCAGCTTTAACTACTACGAGTTAGGCGCGGCGCTCGGAAACAACAGCTTTCGAAGCCTTCGCTGGATTTCCCCGTCTTTGGCGTCCGGGCCGCTAAAGCAACTTTCGGCGGACTGAATTCTGATCACATTCTGTTCCGGGTGAGACACCCGCAGCCAATCGAAGTACGCTAGTGAAGATTTCTGCGCTCCCGACAATTGCCAGAACGGCTCCCCGAGCCACACCACTGACCCAACTGCCTCGTGATATCCACGCTTAAGAATACATCTGCCCGGATTTTTGGACGTGTCAATGATCCTTTGTTCCAAGGGATATGGAAGTCCATTTGACTTCATCGCCAGGTGATCGAAGCTCCGCTTCGAGCCGTGTATTCGAGTGGGTCATCTGCATTCTGCCAGAAGTCATATTCCAGATCCGCCAACCATGCCATGACAAAGGTCGGCTCCCCTACGAAATGCTTCGCCCATTCATCCCAGGGAAACTCAGAGTCGCCGCGGTACTTGACTAACAGAAAGTCGAAATCCGCAATTTCTTACCCTGCCAAGGTCGAACTCAAACCCATTGCCGGTCAGGTTGAAGGTTGTTCGCCCACGATCACGCAGGCACGGTGCCACGTCGGAGAGGTCTTTGATGGCCTGCCCGCCAAGATCAAGTCCATCCAAATTCGTCTCCAGCGTGAGGAGGACAGATTGGATCGCTGACAGCGCGAATTGGACACTGAGGGTTTCGAATCGGAATGTGATGGTTAGTTTTTCAGCTCGCATTTGGTGGTCGAACTGATAGTAGATGGTCTAGGCTGAATTTGATGCGAAGATTTGCGGAGGCCTGCGAGTCGATCGCAGCGACCACCAAGACACTTTTGAAGGTTGGGATCGTGGCGGAGTATCTGGCTTCGCGCACGGTGGAGGAGGCGTCCGTCTCGGCGGTGTTTCTTTCGGGCAAGCCGTTTCCGGCTTGGGAGGAGACCACGCTGCAGGTGGGCGGGCGATTGTTGTGGCGAGTCGTTTCCGAGCTGTCGGGATGGAGCGATGCGGAGCTGACTGCGGAGTACCGGAAGTTGGGAGACGTGGGCGCTGTTGCGGGGGAGGCGCTGGCAGCGACGCGACCCTTGAATTCGGGAAGGGAGCCTAGCTTCGCTGAGCCGACCGGCGAGGACGCCCGTCGGTCCATCGAGCGGCCGGGGGCAGGTGCCGCTATGCGAGATCAGTTGGGCGTTGTCGAAGCTGAAGGTTTTTTCCGGAAGATTGCTGCTGCTCGCGGTCCGGCGGCGAAGACCGTATTTGTGCGGGAATTGCTCTCGCGCGCGACCGGGCTTGAGGCCAAATATCTCGTCAAGATCATGACGGGCGATTTGCGGATCGGGTTGAAAGAGAGCCTGGTGGAGGAAGCAATCGCACGCGCTTATGGCGGAACCCTTCCCGAGGTGCAGCGCGCGAACATGCTGGTCGGTGACATTGGCGAAACATTGCGACTGGCGGCGCGGGGTGCATTGGGCGAAGCCCACATGCGGATGTTTCATCCGCTGGGATTCATGCTGGCAAGCCCGGTGGAGTCGGCGGAGGAAGCGCTCCGCTACTTCGAGGAGGCTTCCATCGAAGACAAGTACGACGGCGTCCGGGCGCAGGCTCATATTTCGGGAGGCGAGGTGCGTTTTTTCTCGCGAACTCGCGACGAGATCACGGAATCATTTCCCGAACTGCCCGATGCGTTGGCGGGACTAGCTAAGGACGCCATCCTCGACGGCGAAATTCTGGCTTGGAGTTACAGCGAGGACGGCGCAGGCCGGGCCTTACCGTTCAGCGCACTGCAGCAACGGCTCGGGCGGAAGAAGGTCAGTGCTGAACTGATGCGACGGGTCCCGGTAGTGTACATGGTGTTCGACGTTCTCTATGCGGGAGATGAGCTCGTGCTGGCAAAACCTCTTCGGGAGCGGATGCGGATTTTAGATGAGTTCCTGGCGGAGGAGAGGATCATTCACCACAGAGTCACAGAGACACAGAGGACGGCACAGGTCTCTTTGACCTTTGGAGAGGACGAGTGGGCCGTGGTCGATCACCTGATTCGAGCGCCGTCCACGCTTTCTTCCACACCGGAGGAACTGGAAGGACTGTTTACAGCCGCGCAGGCGCGCGGGAATGAAGGGCTCATGATCAAGGATCTCGCCTCCACTTACACGCCGGGAAGACGCGGGAAATCGTGGCTGAAGATGAAGCGCGAACTCGCGACTCTTGACGTCGTCGTGACCGCGGTGGAATGGGGACATGGCAAGCGTATCAAGGTGCTCAGCGATTACACCTTCGCGGTGCGCGATGGCGATCGGCTGGTGAATATCGGCAAAGCATATTCGGGACTGACCGATGTTGAAATCGTCGAGATGACGAGTTGGTTCCTCGAGCACACGGTGGATGATCAGGGCTTTCGACGCGAAGTTGAGCCGAAGATTGTGCTCGAGGTCGCGTTCAACAACATGATGAAGTCCGACCGGCACGAGAGCGGGTACGCGTTGCGCTTCCCGAGGATTGTGCGGCTGCGGCCAGATAAGTCACCCGAGGATGCGGACACGATCGAGAGAGCAGACGAGATTTTCCAGCAGCAGAATGGCGGCAAGACGTAATATCCCAACCATTGAGCAGGACTGCAATCGACGGAAACCTGAGGACGCGTCCCATGAACAAGTTCGGAAAAGTGAGCACCGTAGCTTTGCTGCTCGCCGCAGTGGTTGTGCTCGCCGGATTGTGGAAATTGCGCGCGGACTCCCCTGCCAAGTGGACGTTCACTAAGGAGTCGGAACCGCTGTTGACGGATTCGAAGCTGCGCGATGAGATTTTCGACGCACTCGCCGCCGCGGAGAAGGCGGGGACAGATCCGGGCATTTCGCATTTCAATGTGCGCGTCGCTACAGCTTTCGAGAAGGACGGGAAAGAGCGCGTGGTGGTCGGCGGGAATAGCGAGTATGAAATCCCGGAGGGGATTCACGGAGAAACATCGGTTTTGAATCATGTGATTGCCCTTTACGGTCCGGAAACAACGCGGCGCAATGTGCGCTTCCTGGCGTTCTTTGCCAAGCAATGCGGGGCCAGCAGCTGCGGGGATTGCCGCGACTACCAACTGGCGACAACTGATTACGAGCACCTGCTGTTTGTCTGCGGGCAAGCGAGCGATCGGACTGTGAAAGTGACCCGCTTCGCGGATCAGCTGGTTTGCGAAAGGAACTTCCCCGAGGTGCAAGGCGCAAAAGTTCCGCTGGCGCCGGAGGAATTACGGCAGTTGGTGCAGTCGGCGGAGGAGGCTAGACGAGGTGGAGTGACCCTGTTTACCAAGGGCAGGCACACGGGAGCGGCCGCACTTTCCTTCTCAGGCAAGACGTATCGCTCTGCCGGGGCGGATGATGCAGCCTTTCACTACCGCTACCCGATCGGCGGAGTATTGCAGCAGGCGATGACCGAGCGCGACTATTTTCTGCGCGCGATTGTAGTGAGCGGCGAGAACGGAGAATGGCCGGTCGTGAATTATCGAGACCGGCAGTATGGCTATGAAGCCAGCAGTTTCAATCATGCGGCAGGAAAGGCGCCGATTGTGCTGATCCTGTCGAATGGACGAGGGCAGTTTCGGATGACCACCTTTGAGACCGCGTTGCCGAATGCCTTCAGTACGGCGGACTTTATGCCTGAAGCGTTGAAGATATTTCTTGCGAGCCATGCCAGTGGGAAATAGCCGAAGCTGGAAAGGCTTTGAACCGCTAAGGTCGCAAAAGATCGCGCAAAGGGCGCGAAGATAGTCGGCCTTTGTGCGTATTTCAGCGCGCGGTCGTTTGCAGGGCCGCTGAGACACGGGCGTAAATCTCGTCCGGCGATCCTGTGGCTGCGACCGGCAGCAGCAGATCAAGATTCCGATAGAACTCGATCAGCGGCGCCGTGCTGCGTTCGTACGTCTCCATGCGCACCGTGACTGACTCGGGGCGATCGTCTTCACGCTGGACGAGGCGTCCCGCGCAATGATCGCAAACGCCGGCAGTTTGCGATGGCTGGCGCGCAACATGGTAAACCGCCTTGCAGTTCTCGCAGGTACGGCGTCCGCTCAGGCGCTCGACGATTTCTTCCAGAGGCAGCTCGTAGTTCAGGACCGCGTCGAGCAATAGGCTTTCCTCTTCCATCAAGCCCTTCAACGCTTCGGCCTGCATGAGCGTGCGCGGGAAGCCGTCGAGAATGAAACCGTTTCGGCAATGCAGGCACTGGCTGCGTTCACGCACCATTTCCCACACAGTGGAATCGGGGACAAGTTCTCCACGACGCATGAAACTCAGCGCGGCGGCCATGGCCGGAGATGGCGCGCATCCGTCGCGCTTGCCAGCCGCGCGGAAAACGTCTCCGGTGGAAAGATGACAAGCCCCCAGACGTTCGCGAAGCAAATTAGCTTGCGTGCCTTTGCCGACGCCGGGGGCGCCGAGGAGAATGAGCCGCCAGGGACGGGCAACATCGAGCGGAGTGGAGCAAGTTGCGGAGGGGCCTTCGAGCCAGGCGGCGCGGGTGTTCTTAAGGTTCGTGGTCACGCGGTTCTTTGAGCGGCGACAAGCTAGCTTTTCTGCACTAGCGCGCCCACGTCAGACTAGCGCGGACCTACCATTCATCTTATGACGTCGGTCACCGGTCTTGGTGATCAGGTAGCTTCTCCAGACTCGGCGATTTGCGGATTCTCAGGGCCGATAGATCCTTGGATGGTCGGCCTTGCCGCTCCGCTGGTCAGGCTCGTGCGAATCGCATTCCACAGTTTTCTCGGCCACTCCCGGTCCATGCACGGGCGTTCCACGAGCAGAAAGAAACTTCCGCAAAATAGCAGCACCCACGGAATGATGAAGATGGACTGCAGTGTGTAGTAGGCCCAGAAATTCTGTCCGATGTGAAGAGGCCAAGTCTGGCGCTTGACCGCGTAGATGACGAGGAAATGAAACACATAAATCGAGTAGCACATTCCCCCAATGTCGGTGATCACGCGATTGCTGAAAATGGCGGAACAAACTTTGCCGCGAAAGGCTGCCAGGTACAGCACCACAATGACAAACGGTAAAACGACGTGTCCGGAGTTCAGGCCCATGTACCAAACAAGAGGCCACCCGCAGAGCGCCCGAACATCCCACACGAATGAGCGGGTCCAATCCTTCCGACTGAGATACAAGTCGCAGAGGAGAAACCCGGCGAGGAAGAATGGGACGTAGTAAATGATGGAGGCATGCCAGTGCGGACTGCGATACAGAAAGTTGGTGAGCATCCCGCTCACCAGCATGAGAGTGATCACAATCGTCCGGCGCAGGCGGGCATCTGAGATTGCAAACAGAAGTGCCAGCAATGGAACCAGGACGTAAAACTGTATTTCGATCTCCAGAGACCAGGCCACTCCGTTCACCGCTCCCGCAAAGGCCCCATAAATTCAGATTGTGCAGATAAAAGAAGCTGGCTAGGAGATGCGGCGCCATATCGTGGAAGCCGCGGCGCGCCGTGACGTATTGGGCGGCGGCACAAACGAACAAACTGATGAAATACGACGGCTCCAGACGCGTAAGCCGGCGCAGGTAGTACTGCTTCAATTTCACCTTCGGGGTGTTCAACAGATATCGCGACGCGCAGGTACCCCAAGGATGAACCCGCTGATTGCAAAAAATAATTCCACCCCGCGCTTGGACAGATCGCCATCGGGATGGAAGGCGGGTGGAGGAATGGCTCCGCGGTCGAGGGCGGCAAAGATGTGAAACAAGACCACAGACGAAATCGCGACGAAGCGGAGCCCGTCAATTTGCGGGATGAAGCGCTTCTGCGTCGTAATTCGCCTGAAATTGAACATCAGCGGCTCAGCATAGCACGCAGAGGGAGAGGAGGCACGATGGTTCCAGGCTGCTCACAAAAGGGGTCTACCGAGCTCTGTGTTGCATGGGATTTAGACAAGCGACTCACGGAGAGATCGTCTGCAGTTCAGTGATGGTGGTGATGCTCGCCTTCGCCAACCGGGATGACGCAGCCGTGGGCGACTTCGCACTCCGCGTGCTCAAACTGGATGGTGGTGTGAATCACCCGGAAGTCGTGATGCAGGACTTCCTTCACGTCGCGCAGAATGCGCTCGCTGACGGAGGGCGGAATGTCCGCGATGGCGATGTGGCACGAGAGCGCGTGGCTTTCTGAGCCGATACTCCAGACGTGCAGGTCGTGAACGTCGTTCACGCCCTCGATTTTGCGGATGGCCGCTTCCAGGCGGTCGAGTTTCATACCGCGAGGTGTGCCTTCGAGCAGGATGTTCATGGTCTCGCGCAGGATGCCGACGGAAGACCACAGAATCAGCGCACCAATGCCAAACGAGAGAGCGGAATCGATCCAGTATTGGTTCGTGACCATGATGGCCCAGCCGCCTACGATGACGGCCGCGGTAGAAAGCGTGTCGCCGACTTCGTGCAGCAGGGCGCTGCGGATATTGATGTCGCCACCCGAACGGTAGAGCAGCAGCGCGATCACACCGTTCATCACGACGCCCGCTCCCGCCACCCACATCATCAGGGGAGCGTGTACTGGTTGTGGGTTCTGCACACGCCGGAAGGCTTCATAGAAGATGAAGAACGAGATCACGACCAGGGAAGCCGCGTTGATCAAGGCGGCCAGCACTCCCGCGCGGTGGTAACCGTAAGTCTTGGTGGCGCTGGGCGGACGGGACTGCAAGTAGACGGCGACCAGAGACAGCAGCAACGCGAGGAAATCGGAAAGATTGTGGCCGGCCTCGGAAAGCAATGCGAGGGAATGAGCGCGCAATCCGGCGAAAACTAGCAGAGCGATATAGGCGAGGGTGACGAACAGGGAGATCCGCAGCACCTTTGAGGTGCCTGCCCCGGACCCGGTATGCACGTGCATGTGCATCTCTTTAAGTCTATCGATGCAGCGGAAGGCCTTCAAGGCGCGAAGGCGGGTACGGGCGGGCCTGTCCAGCCCCGTTGAAGTTTTGAAACAAGAGTAGAATGCTGGGCTTCTGGGAACATACAAGCGCGGATTGATGAGCGCAGTCCAGGCGGAGATGATGATGAGAAGACGTGACAGGGTTGCGTTGGCCTTCGTGTTGCTAATGGCAGCCGTTTGCTCGGCCGACACGATCATTACGCGTGAGGGCGCGAGCTATTCCGGAAGTTTTTTGGGCGCGAAGGACGGAGCGATCGGCTTCAGCGACACGAGTGGAATCGGATACACGTTTCCGATCCGCGATGTGCAGTCGCTCATATTCACCTCGGCCAACGACATCGTGACCCTGCGCAACGGGAAGGTTTATTCGGGGAAATTCACGGGGGCTGACTCGCTGGCCTTCAAGGACAACATGGGGATTCTGTACGAATTTCCGCGCAAGGATATCGAGTCGCTCGTCTTGAGCACGGCCGGCGTGACGCCCACGCCACCGCAGGGGTCAAAGGTGATCCCGACCGGCACCGCGATCGTGATTCGCACCGAAGAGAAGATTGATTCAGAAAACGCATCTTCCGGGCAGAGGTTCTCGGCCGAGGTGATAGATGCGGTCGACGACCTGGCCGGGGGCGTTGCCATTCCAGCGCATTCGAAGGCAAAGCTCTTGATCGTGTCGGAGTCGGGCAGGGGTGCTGGGTCTCCTTACATGTACCTGGACCTAGACACCGTGAAAATCAGCGGCAAGATGCATCGCGTGTTTACGTCGGCGTTGAAGGAATCGAACGACAAGGGTTTCGGTAAGAACAAGCGCACCACCGAGTTTCTAGGCGGCGGTGCGGCACTGGGCGGATTGTTTGGCGCGATTCTGGGCGGTGGTCAGGGAGCGGCAATCGGGGCGGCATCGGGTGCAGGCGGAGGATTCTTCGGACAGCTCTTCACACGCGGGAAACAGGTAAAAGTTCCCGCAGAGACCGTGTTGCATTTTCGGCTGGAACGGCCGCTGGTTTTGCAGCCGCAATAGGCGCACACGATGACAACGGCGGAGGTGGTTGTCGTGGGAGGCGGGATTGTCGGGTCGAGCATTGCCTATCACCTGACGGCTGCTGGTTGCGGGAGCGTGCTTGTTGTTGAGCGCGAGACGCAGCAGGGAAAGGGTTCGACCGGCAAGAGCATGGGTGGAGTGCGCGCGCAGTTTTCTACGCCGGTCAACATCCAGATGTCGCTCTACGCGATTCCCTTCTACGCAAGCTTCGATGAAACGTTGGGTCATCCGGCTGGGTACCGGCCTCAGGGATATCTGTTCTGCGCGACCTCCGATAAGCACATGGCGTACCTGCGCGCGAACTACGAGAAGCAGGTTGCTCTCGGCTTGAAGGATGTGCGAATTGTTTCGGGCGACGAGATCCGTACTATGTTTCCGCTGCTGCGGGGCAATGACATTATCGGTGGAAGTTTTTGTGCGACCGATGGGTTCGTCGATCCGTACAGTGCGATGATCGGGTTCATGAACTGGGCCGCAGAACATGGGGCCAAGCTATGGAAGAACACGGATGTGACGGCGATTCGGCGCGACGCACGAGGGATATGTGAGGTCGAGACTTCGCGGGGTACGGTTTCGACGCGCATCGTCGTGAATTGTGCGGGGGCCTGGGCGGCGTCAGTGGCGAAGATGGTGGACGTCGAACTCCCCGTTGAACCGCTGCGCAGAATGTTGGTGCCCACCGAGCCATTCGATCAGTTTCCGCACACGGCGCCGATGATCATTGACATGTCGAATGGCTTTCACTTCCGGCCGGAGTCGCTGGGATTTCTGCTCGCCTGGAACGATCCGGAGGAAACGCCGGGATTCAAGAACGAGTTCGAGCCTTCGTTCATTGAAAAGATTCTGACGCGGGCCGCGGATCGCGTGCCGTGCTTTGAGAATCTGGCGGTGAATCCAAAGCGGGCGTGGGCCGGGCTGTACGAGATGACGCCGGATCATCATCCTATTCTCGGTGCGTTGCCAGAGGTGCCCGGATTTTTTCTGGCAAACGGGTTCAGCGGGCATGGAGTGATGCACGCGCCGGCTACGGGGAAGATTCTGAGTGATTTGATCCTGACGGGAAAGACGGAACTGATTGATGCGTCGCTATTGAACTTCGCGCGTTTTGGCGAGGGGCGGACTATCCATGAGACGGCGGTTTTGTAGGGCAAGCAAAGAGCTGCAACCACAAAAGCTTTTCACCGCAAAGAACGCAGAGTAATGGCGCTAAGTTCGCGAAGAATTTCAAGCCCAGTGCGACCGCGGCTGCTTGTTCCCAAGCACCGCTCCACCAAGGCAATTCAGACCCTCTTAGCTGTCTGGGCGGCGGACACCTTGCAATTGTCGCCGAAAGTTGTTTATCGCTAGGTGTTCGTGATCTCTAATCAACTGGTAGTCCGATGCGCTTGACCAAGTCGGCATAGCGTGGGTCGGAATGGTATTTATCGAGACCCTTGACGAGTTTTATGAATTGCAGGGCTTCACCTTTTCCCGCATACCCCTTCTCGAGCCATTCGAAGGTCTTCTCTTTCTCATCCAGTTCTGAATAGTTGTAAGCAATCACGGTCGGATCCAAATAGCGGTGTTTTGACTGCTGGACCTCCAGTTGGATCAAGCGCATCATCGCTGGGCGGTAGCCTGATTTCGCATAGACGGCGGCGACCTCCTTGGCAACCGCGAGGTCTTCCGGGTCTTTGTTAATTTCGGCTGATTTTACGTACTCCTGGATCCACAGATCGTAGTTGCCCATGTCCTGCGCGATGATCGCGAAATTCCCACGGACGGGGGCATCGGGATCGAGTTCAAGAGTCTTCTTGAATTGTTCCACGGCGAGATCGTACTGCCGGGCATCTCCATAGGCCGTCGCAAGATTGCCGTTGAAGACGAGATTCAGAGGGTCAACCGCCAGGGCACGTTTGAAGGTAGCAATCTCCTGGGCATGGTCGCCCATCATCCCGTGGAAAAGCCCATACCATTGCAGTGCAGTGCCATTGTTGGGATCGAGTTCAAGTGCGCGGCGATATTCGCGGTCGGCGTCATTCCATTGCCAGAGATTCTGATATGCGCCCCCTAATACGGCGTGAGCCTCCGAAGACACGGGGTCGATGGCTAGGGCTTTTTGAGCGGCAGCCTGGGCTTTGGGGGCAGCTTCGACGGCGGAAAGCGGAGAGTAGTCTGGAGCGATGATGTAATAGTCGGCCATCCCTAGATAGGCATCCGCGTAGTTCGAGTCGCGGGCGATGGCCTGCTCGAAATAGGTCTTGGATTTCTCCAAAGAGTCTTCGGTCCGTTTTTGCAGGTTGTATCTGCCTTTAAGGTAGAGCTGATAGGCCTCTGGATCTGCGGTGCCACCTTTCACGATTTGCTTTTTCGACTCATCGCCCGCGAGGCGCTCTCGTAATTTCGCTGCGATGGCGCTGGTGATGTCCTGTTGCACCGCAAGGGCGTCGGAGACTTTGCGGTCGTATTGATCCCCCCAAAGGTTGCGGTTGGTGCGGGCGTCGATCAGTTCGGAGCTGATGACGAGTTGGTCGCCGTGCTGCACGATACGGCCAGTGACCACGGCTTCCACTTTCAAATCATGGGCGATCGTCTGGGGATCGACGTCTTTGCCCTTGTAATGAAAGACCGAAGCCCGCGACATCACCGAGAGATTCTTCACTTGGGAAAGGTTGTTAATCAGGCTCTCGGTGAGGCCGTCGCTTAGATAGTCGCTGTTGGGGTCGTTGGTCGAGTTGACGAAAGGCAGCACGGCGATCGAGGAAATTTCCTTGGAGCCGCCAGCACTCTTCCAGAAGAAAGTAGCCGCTCCCAGCACGACGAGCCCAACCAGTCCTCCAATGGCAGGTATGAGCCATTTCTTCGCACGCGGTTTGGAAGTCTCCGGGGCCGCTGGAATCTGTGCAGAACTCGTATCCCGCCGCAGGCGCTTCAGGTCCGCAAGCAGCTCGGCGGCGCTCTGATAGCGCAAGGATGAATCTTTTTCGATGGCTTTGCTGATGATGCGTTCGAGTTCCGGCGAAAGCTCCGGGTTCACTCGCACCGCCGACGCTGGAGCTTTGTGCAGAATGGAATCGAAGATCACCGCTGACGTATTCCCGCTGAATGCCATGCGTCCGGTGGCCATCTCATACAGAACCGCACCGAACGAGAACAGGTCGGAGCGGCGATCGAGCTCGCGCCCGCGCGCCTGCTCGGGCGACATGTAGGCTACGGTGCCGAGCGCCATACCGGGGCTGGTCAGATTGGCTTCGAGGGTCGCCATGCTGGCGCTGGCTGCGGGGGGCTGATCTCCGGTGAGCTTCGCCAGTCCGAAGTCGAGCACCTTGGCGGTACCGCGTTTCGTAATGAAAATGTTCGCGGGCTTGATGTCGCGGTGCACGATGCCTTCGCTATGCGCGGCGTCAAGGGCGTCGGCGATCTGAATGGCGAGCTCAAGAAGCTGCTCAAAGGGAATCGCTCCCGCCTGCAGCCGTTGCTTGAGTGTCTGGCCAGCCAGGAACTCCATGGCGATGAAGTTCTGTCCTTCTTCTTCGCCGATGTCGTGGATCGTGCAGATGTTGGGATGGTTCAGCGCGGAGGCGGCACGAGCCTCCCGGCGGAAGCGTTCGAGCGCCTGGGGATCGCGGGCGAGGTCGTCAGGAAGGAATTTTAGAGCGACGTGGCGGCCGAGACGGATGTCTTCAGCCTCGTAGACCACGCCCATCCCGCCGCCACCGAGTTTTTCCAGGATGCGGTAATGGCCGACGGTTTTGCCGATCAATCCTCGCTCCACGAGTCTGCCGGGCATGGTAGGCTGGCGGGCGCGCGAAGTCAATGAAACCGCTGGGCAACAGCTCGCTGCGCATGAGATCGAGGAGAAACTTGTCCCAAGCGCCCCAGGAACAAAATTATTGGTTGACCACGGTCGAGATGCCGCTCACCGATCCGGCGCGCGCTCTGCCCGAGTCTGCCGACGTAGCGGTCATCGGGGCGGGCTTTACGGGACTGTCAGCCGCGCGCACTCTGGCCACCAAGGGCGCGAATGTTGTCGTACTCGAGAGCGAGACCATTGGCTGGGGCGCGAGTTCGCGTAACGGCGGCATGGTGCTCACCGGGATGAAGCTCGGCGTCAACAAGCTCATCTCGATGTACGGCCGCGAGCGCACCCAAAGAATGTATGCGGCTTCGCTGGCATCTATTGACTGCGTCGGAAAAATCGTTCGCGACGAAAGCATTCCGTGCGATTTCGGTCGCTGTGGGCACCTTGAGGTCGCCTGCAAGCAGGCGCACTTCGATGACTACGCCCGGCAGGTGGAAGTCATCGGGCGCGAGTTTCATCATGAATTGAAGATCGTCCCGCGTAGCGAGTTGCGATCTGAGATCGGTTCCGACATTTACTTCGGCGGTATGGTCGATGAGGCCAGCGTCGGATTGAACCCGGCGCGCTATGTGGCGGGACTTGGTTTGGCCGCACTTCGCGCCGGCGCGTGCATGCGCGAGAAAACAAGGGTCGACCAGATCGCAAGGGACAGCCGGCAGGGAGGGTCGGGATGGCGTCTCGAAACTTCCCGCGGCCCGTTGTGGGCTCGCGATGTTTTCGTCGCGACCAGCGGATACACCAGCAAGACGACCCCGGTCTTGCAGAAGAAGATCATTCCGATCGGTTCGTACATCATCGCGACTGAGGTTTTGGCGGATGCGCTGGCACACGAATTGAGCCCTCGTAATCGGATGATTTATGACTCGAAAAACTACATCTACTACTACCGGCTCACGCCCGACAATCGCATGCTGTTCGGCGGACGCGCGGCCTTCTTTCCGGAGAGCGGCGACACCATCCGCAAGAGCGCGGAGATTTTGCGGCGGGGGATGATTGAGGTCTATCCGCAGCTGCGTGATACGAAGGTTGAGTTCGTCTGGGGCGGCACCCTCGACTTCGCGTTCGACATCATGCCCCATGCCGGGCAGATAGAAGGCATGTACTACTCGCTCGGATATGCCGGTCATGGCGTCGCGATGGCGACCTACCAGGGAGAGTTGATCGCTCGGAGAATTTCTGGAGAGAGTCCAGACAACCCATTTGACGGGATTCCGTTTCCGGGGGCGCCGCTCGGTCTGTACAACGGGAGACCATGGTTCTTGCCGTTCGCCGGGGCTTATTACAAGTTTCTGGATTGGGTCAGTTAGTCGCTATCCTGAAAATCCTAAGATCGACGCAGTCGTAGGATCCCACCCTAACGTCGTAAAGGACGCGACCTTAGGATGGGGAACCCTCGGTTCGTATCGCTCCAGAGAGTGCAGAAGTCCTTCGCCTTGCTCAAGATGACATTGGCGTTGGGCTTTGTGCTCGACGAAACCGGCGCAACGCGAGGTAGATGATCGGCCCTGCTGCCAGCGCCACCGGTCCCCAGCGCAGCCCGTAGAGATCGCTTCCCAGCAACGCGACCAGACTCATCAGAACGACGGCTACCACTGCCGCGATCAATCCGAGCGAACCACCTGGGACCACAAACGACCGCGGCAGTTCGGGCATTTTGCGGCGTAGTTGCCAGGCCGCGAGCACGGTGAGGATGGTGGTGCCGACGCGCAGCCAGTTGTAAACCGTGATGAGTTGCGTCAGGGAGTGAATGGCCAGCAATCCGTAAACCAGGCCTGATACGACGATCGCGATCCAGGGCGTGCCGAAGCGAGCGTGCTTGCCGGTAAAGAAAGCCGGGAGATATCCATCTTCCGCCATGCTTGAGGGCATGCGCGTGGATGTCAGCACGGTCGCGTTGAGCAGGGAGAGATTCGTCACCATGGCAGCGATCGTCATCCAGGAGCCAAGCCAAGGGCCTCCGATCAGCTGCGCCGCGTCGGAGAAGTAGCGCGTGTGCCATTGCTGCCAGTTGCCCAAAGCGGCCAATGACGCCAGCGTTGGCAGGAAGTAGACCGCGATCGATAGCGGGACCACGATGGCGAGCGCGAGCGGATAGGTCCGACGCGGGTCTTCGACCTCTTCCGCCACGCTGGAGCTCTGCTCGTAGCCGGAGTAAAGCCACAATCCCAAGGCGAGGCCGACGCCGAAGACGTTGTAGAACGGTTGATGCGGAGGCACGATGGGCACGAATGGATTGTGTTTCCACTTCGCCAGCCCCATCACCACCATCACCAGCACCGGCAGCAGAATGAAGATTTCCAGCGCGGTCGCGAATTTTCCCACGGCGTCAATGCCGCGAACGTTGATCCAGGTGATGAGGGCCACCACCATCAACGAGATCGCGTAATGCTTCCATCCCGTCAGCCAGGGAAGGTAGAAGCCGAGGTAGTCAGAGAACTGCACCGCATACACCGCACCCAGCAGGAACGATGCGCACCAATTCCACCAGCCCGCAAGAAATCCCCAGAAATCGCCGAAGGCCGCGCGCGACCAGCGGTAGAAGCCGCCTTCGACCGGCATGGCCGTCGTGAGTTCCGCGGAGACGAGCGAGACCGGGATCGACCAGAAGAAGGGAATGATCAATAGGTAGATCAGCGTGAGGCCGGGGCCGGAGGTGGTGACCATGTCCTCAAGTCCGAATGGGCCTCCGGTGCAGTACGAGAACATGACCCAGACGAAATAGAAGAGACCAGCTTTACGGATGGCGGATTTAGCGCGGTTGTCGGTGGCCACGGGTCGGGGCGATGCGCGGCGATTATACGTGGGGTCGTGCGCGGCTGCGATCGAAAGCGGCTCGTGGCAACGCGGGCACAATTCACGGCGCAGCTTAAGGCAGCGGGCGGAGATGCTCAGCTGGATTTTTGACGTTCCCAGCGGGTGAGCATTGTGTTGAGGGCATCTCTCGCAAAGAACTCCAGAGCGTCGTGCGCGTCAAACGGCGGACCGGCGGTGGATTCGCCGACGGAATCCATCACGATGGCAACGCGGGTCGTGCTGCTGTTGAGGCGAATGAATGTGACCTGCTGTTGCACGGTGATGCCTAGAGCGTGATTCAATAAGCCGATTTTGGATGGTGGCTCAAAAGCAGTGACCACGACAGACACCGTGGTGGCAACCGGCTTCGCAATCACATATCGCAGTCGACTGCCGACTTGCCAAGGTGCGCCTTCAGTCCAAGCTGCCTCGGAGTAGATTCCCCGTCCCAGCAAGCGGTTGAGATCGCAGAAAGCCGCGCATAATTCCTCAGGCGTGGCTGGAGCGGTGACCGCGTATTCAATTCGGGGCAGCATATCGGCCTTATGCGAACCCGGGCGGATTCGCGTCCCCAGGAAATTTCGACAAATCTAGGCCTGCAGCCGTTGAAATTCAAGCGCTGATTAGTCAAGCAGCGAGAGTGCCGGAGAGAGCGCCTTCCAGCTCGAGCAGCCGGCGCTTGATGTCGAGGCCGCCTCCGTAACCGCACAGCGTCCCGTCGGAAGCGATCACGCGGTGGCAAGGGACGACGACGGCGATCGGATTGCGGTTGTTGGCCATCCCAACGGCGCGGAAAGCCTGCGGCTTGCGCACGGCGCGGGCAATGTCGGCGTAGGTACGCGTCTCACCGTAGGGGATGGCGATCAGGACCCGCCAGCACTGCAGCTGGAACGGAGTGCCCCGGAGATCGAGCGAGAATGTAAAGTTCCGACGCTTGCCCGCGAAGTACTCGTTGAGTTCGCGTGCGTAAGGCTCGACTTCGTCGGGCGCGCTTTTCCAGGAAGTCTTTTTGTCTTTTGTTGGCGGGAAAAGGCGGCGGTCGAATTCGAGGGCGACCATGCCGATTTCCGACACCGCGAGGTTCAGTGGGCCGATGGGCGAATCAATTTTTGCGTAGTAGAGAGTTTCCATTTGAGGGTCTCCGGGAGATTAGATTCCATGCTCCATGAAGAATATGCAAGGTGGGCTTGGGATGATGTCCGAAAGTGTCTGCGAATGGCTGCCCGGAATCTCAAAATCCAGGCAGTCGTGGAATCCCACCTTTACGCACAATACACGCAAAGATGGGGCACCCGAGCTTGGGTGCCGAGGGGCGGAGCGTTACTTCGCTCACCAAAACAAAACCCCTCGCTTGCGCGAGGGGTTTTTGGGAGAGATAGCGGGAACTTGTCCCGCCGTAGTTGCAAAGTTATTTCGCGGGCGCCTGCTGCTGATCCTGAGCTGGAGCAGCTGCGGTCGAGCCGGAAGCCAGCTGATCCAGATTGTTCTTCAGGAGGCTGATTTCGACTTTTCCACCAGACGTACGCTTGGTCTTGCCGTCGCCTGCCGTCGCCTGCTGGGGCGCGTTGCCCATGCCGACGAGGTAGATGCGGTAGACCGGGATGTCATGGTTGAGGACCAGGTAGCGAACCACCGACTCGGCCATCTTCTGCGAGTTGGAGATTGCGGTCTGTCCCTTGCCAGACGAGAAGCCCTGCACTTCGACGATGTAGCCGCGCTGACTCTTCAGCGGGGTCGCCATTTCGTCCAGCGCGTCCTTGGCAGCCTTGCTCAGCACGGTCTGGCCGGGCTTGAAGCGGATTTCAGTCTGCGTCGACGGCGTGTACTGGTCGATGTTGCCAACCACCTGCTCGACCGTGGTCAGGCGCGTGGTGGCCTGGGTCGCGGTCTGCTGGGCGGCATTGGCACGGTTGCCCGCGTCGACGGCGTGCTGGTCGGCTTCGTTAGCCTTGTTGGAGGCCAGCGTGATGCCCTGCTGCGCGCGCGAATCAACGTCCTTAATCATCTTGCCGTTCGCGGCTGTGAGTTCGTCGAGTTCGTTGACGCGATCACGGATGGGCGCGGTCTGGCGCTGAACGTACTTCTTGCGGGCAAAGGGATTCAGCTTGCCCCAGAATCCTTCGTGGGTATCCGGCTGCAATGGATCTTTGCCGGTGGCGGCGTCAGCCTTGGTAGGCGCGGGCGCGGCCTGGGTCGTTCCCTGTGCGGGAGTGGTGGACGTGGTCTGCTGGGCGAAAGCCGGAATCGCAAGTGCGCCGGCCACAAGCAATGCAATGAGGCTTTTTTTCATTTGAACTTCCTCCGATTGGGGGAGCGTTTGGGGCTCCACTCCAGCACGCCTGAGAGCGTGTTGCGTGATTTTTTAATTGCGTCCCCTAACGGGTGAACAAGAGCAAGATGTTGCTTTGCCGGCATACGCTGACGCAACGTATGCACTGAAACCGTTACTGAAGCGCGCCGCCGACTGCCGCGGCACCTGTGCTAGTTAATTACAGGTTGCTTGCCAAACCCGTATTCCCAACGACTACGCTAAATCCTTGAGTCGGAAGGACATTGTACAACCGTTTGGAGCATCAGTGTGAGACGGGCACGATGGCAGAGTAATTTTGGCAGAACCTGCTATAAAAACTACGTTGGCCGACCTCAGGTAACTCGCGGGAATTGAGGGAGAAACGAAGGATGCTTCGAGACGATGTGCAACAAACTTGCACTACTCGTGCAGCACTCTTCTTCATCACGGTTGTGGCGGTGATGATGCTGGAAAGCGCGATTCTGGCGCTTGCGGCGCAGCCGGACTCTTTACCTATGCCGATGGCTTCGAGCCGCGTCTCTCCCGATCGTCTAGCGAGCTACTCGGATCAAGCCGTAGATTGGCTCGAACAGTATTTGCGCATCGACACCACAAATCCCCCCGGCAACGAAATCCAAGCTGCGAAGTTCATCAAAAGAATTCTCGATGAGGAGGGCATCGAGAATCAGATTTTCGAGTATCAGCCGGGCCGCGCGGACGTCTGGGCCAGGCTGCCGCACACTTCGGCCCAGGCTAAGCGGCCTTTGATTCTGCTCAACCATATGGATGTGGTCACCAGCGACGCCGCTCACTGGCGAGTGCCTCCCTTCAGCGGGCAGATGCTCGATGGGTCGATTTACGGCCGGGGCGCGCAGGACATGAAAAACGAAGGCATCGCCCAGTTGATGGCGATGGTCATGGCAAAGCGTGAACACGTCGCACTGAGCCGGGACATCATTTTCCTGGCCGTGAGCGATGAGGAAGCAGAAGGTACCGGCACGGACTGGATGATCGCCAACCATCGCGACCTTCTGGGGAATGCCGAATTCCTGATCAACGAGGGCGGCGAGAACCTGGTGGAGAACGGCCGGGTGCGCTTCATCGGCGTAGACGTTGGAGAGAAGACGCCGTTCTGGCTGCACATGGTCGCGCGCGGGCGGCCGGGCCACGGATCTCGTCCGATTGCCGACTCGGCTCCCAACCGGCTGGTCCGGGCGCTCGACCGCGTTCTGGCGTACCGCACTCCGTACAAGGTCCTGCCGGTGGTGGAGGAATTCCTAAGGGAGATGGCTCCATACGAGCCGCCGGAGCGGGCGAAACGGTTTCGGAACGTGCGCCAGGCATTGCAGGATCCCCACTTCGAGGAGCAGGTGGACCACGACGAGTCTCTCAATTTTCTGGTCCGCAACACGATTTCCCTCACCATGATGGGTGGGTCGGAACAGACGAACGTCATACCGTCAGAAGCGTGGGCCAACCTGGACGTCAGACTGCTCCCGGGAGAAGATCCGAATAAGTTTCTGGATACGATTCGGAAAGTCGTGAATGACCCTGACGTAACCGTGGAACCTGTGCCCGGAAACTTCCGAACTTCCAATGCTTCCCGGACGGACACGGCGCTGTACAACGCGATCCGGCAAGCATCGGCTGAATATTTCCCCGGCGTTCCAGTGGTGCCACGTTTGACGAGTGGTTATACGGAGAACCAGCGCTACCGCCCGCTGGGAGTTGATGCGTACGGCTTTACCCCGTATACCGCCACCGACGCCGAAGGCAGTTCCGAGCATGGCAACGATGAGCGCATCCGGGTGGAGGAAGTCCGGCGCGGACCTCGAATTTTGTACGACGTGGTAATGGCAGTGGCTGGAGAGTAAGTCAGCGAGTTTCTGATGTGGAGTGGTATTCGAAAAAGTTACGACGCAGTTGCGCGGCAGTACGCCGACCAAATTTATGGTGAACTGGCTAGCAAGCCGTTCGACCGCGACCTTCTGGACCGGTTCGCCGAACGCGTTCGCGGACGGGGCCCGGTCTGCGATCTCGGATGCGGTCCCGCACAGATTGCCCGGTATCTGCGCGATCGAGGGGTAGATGCTTTCGGGGTCGACTTGTCAGCAGGTATGTTGGCGCAAGCGCGGCGCCTGAATCCCGATTTACAGTTTGTGCAGACTTCCATGCTCGGGCTTGGAGTGCGCTCGGGCCAACTCGGTGGCGTGGCCGCGTTCTACTCGATCATTCACATCCCACGATCGAAAGTTGTAGAAGTGCTAGCCGAAGCCCGCAGGGTACTGCGTCCGGGCGGCGTGTTTCTGTTTACGTTTCATCTGGGCAGCGAAGACAGTCATCACGAGGAATTGTTCGAGCGTCCGGTCAGCCTCGATATCGCGCTGTTTACCGCCGACGAAATGTGCGGATATCTGCAGGCGGCGGACCTGGCCGTCGAACAGGTTTTGGAGCGTGGTCCTTATTCTCCAGACGTGGAGTACCAAAGCAGGCGTGGATACATTCTGGCTGCGCGTCCGCAGGGATGACACCTGTGGAGGCGGTCCACTCAGTGCATTACAATGAAGGGTTTGGCGCCGGATTTTTGAGCCAGGAGAACGGGGGTTCCTTTGACGCGCGTGATCGCATCATTCCCGCACTTGACGATGACGAATGTCATCGACATTTTGCTGGTCGCGTTCGTCATCTACCAATTTCTAATGCTGGTGCGTGGTACGCGCGCAGCGCCCATGCTGGTGGGAGTCGGGGCGGTGGCGCTCGGCTTCTACATCGCGCGCGTGGGGCGGCTGACAACGCTCAGTTGGCTGGTCAGCACGCTGCTTCCCTATGTGGTATTCGCGTTGATCGTGGTTTTCCAGTCGGAGTTGCGGCATGCGCTCGCGAATCTGGGCAGCAGACTTACGCTGAGCCGGGCCCCAAGTTCAGAGTCGGATGCGTATGACGATATCGTCCTCGCGGCGAACTTGTTTTCGCAAAACCAGACGGGCGCCCTCGTGGTAATCGAGCGGGAGATCGGACTGCGAACTTACATCGAAAGTGGCGTTCCCATGGATGCGCGTCTTTCCTATGACTTATTGGCTACGATCTTCCGGCCGAGCGCTCCCCTCCATGATGGCGCAGTGATCGTGCAGAAAGACCGGATAGCGGCCGCGGCGTGTTTTCTGCCTTTGTCAATGAACCCGGTGCTCTCGACCCAGATGGGAACGCGGCATCGCGCCGGCATCGGCATTACTGAGGAGACGGACGCCATCGCCGTAATCGTATCGGAGGAATCGGGCGCGATCAGTTTGGCAGTGTCTGGCAATTTCGAGCGCGACCTTACGGTGGAGCAGCTACGCGAGCGTCTGAGCACATTGCTACGGCGCTACGTTCCGCCTTCGACTCTACCGACTCCGATCGTGACCGAGGAAGAGAAGGAGGAAGGCGAGCGTCCGGCCAGCGTGCGCAATCCGGAGAGTTATTCGCCGGAGGTGGACCGGTGAGTGGAATGTGGAGACCTTTCGGTTTCAAGTTGATGGGCGAACACGCGGGCGGGGGCGCCCGCGCTACACGACACTGAGATGATCGATATCCTCCAGCGTTACGTCTTTGCACATTTCGGGTACAAGGTGGTTTCGCTCGCTCTTGCCCTTGGGCTGTGGTGGGCGGTATCGCACGATCCGGTGGCGGAGGTCGAGGTCAGCATTCCGATCGAGTTTCATCGCATTCCCGCAAGCCTGGAAATCAGCTCAGTGAATATCCCCGAGGCGCAGGTGCGCGTGCGCGGACCCGAGCGCATCATTCACGACATGCGAAGGCAGGATGTGCACGTCGAACTCGACCTTTCCGACGTGAAGCCCGGGGACAGGACTTTCGACCTGACCGCGCAACAGGTGCGTTTGCCGTTCGAACTGGAAGTCATGCAGGTGGTGCCGGGCCAGGTGCGGCTGAGTTTTGATGTGAGCATGACGCGCGAAGTCGAAGTGCGACCGCGCGTGATCGGGGCGTTCGCGCCGGGCTATCGGATCGCCGACGTGCATGCCGACCCTGCCAAGATTTCGATCGTCGGTCCGAAGCAGCGGGTGCAGGCGGTCGAGGCAGCAACAACGGACCCCGTAGACGCTTCCGGCACCATGGTGCGCGGGAGTTTCGTGACGAACACTTTTGTGTCGGACCCGCTGGTGCAAGTAGTGCGACCCGCCCCCATCCGGGTGACAGTGATCATGGGAAAAACTGAGGTCGAGCCCCGGTGAACAAGCCATCCGAATGAGCCAACCTACAAGACAACTGTTTGGAACCGACGGAATTCGCGGCGTGGCGGGGGAGTTCCCCCTGACGCCTGAAAGCACGTATGCCATTGGACGCGCGTTGGGACACGACTTGCTGCGCGCCAACGCAAACCCGCGGGTAGTCGTGGGTTTGGATACCCGCGAGTCGAGTGGCTGGATCGCCGACCGAGTGACGCTGGGCCTCGCATCGCTGGGAGTGAAGGTCGAGAGCGCAGGCATCATCACGACACCGGGTGTCGCGTACCTGGCGCGCTCGCGCGGAATGGCCGCGGGCGTGGTGATTTCGGCGTCGCACAATCCGTGGACAGACAACGGGATCAAAGTGTTTTCCGGGGACGGCTACAAACTCCCCGACGCGCACGAGTTGGCGATCGAGCAGGAGATCTTTGCTCTCCTACAGAATCCCTCGACAGATCGCGAGCCGGCCGCGCTGCCGACGCCAAGCTTGCCGGGCTCGGCAGAGTTACGCGAGGCGTACGTGCACTGGCTCGCGCAGAACGTTGCGACCGACCTGAGCCGGATGCGGGTGTTGGTTGACTGTGCCAATGGCGCAGCTACCGCGGAGGCACCCGAACTATTTCGCGCATGCCGCGTGCGAGCAGAGTTTGTGCACTGCGGCCCGGATGGGAAAAACATCAACGAGAAGTGCGGAGCACTGCACCCTGCGACGGTGGCAAAGCTCGTGGCTGAACGCAGAGGTGAACTCGATTTGGGCATCACATTCGATGGCGATGCCGACCGCGCCTTGTTCTGCGACGCTGAAGGCAGCGTAGTGAATGGCGATGCCGTGCTGTTGATTGCGGGGCGAGATATGCAGGCCCGAGGTGCGCTGATGGGAAACACTGTGGTGGCGACGACGATGTCGAACATGGGACTCGAAGTCGCACTGAAACGGAGTGGCATCCACATGCTGCGAGCCAATGTCGGTGACAAATATGTGCTGGAGGAAATGCTGAAGACGGGCGCGACCTTGGGGGGCGAGCAGTCCGGGCATATCTTGTTCCGCGACGGGGATGCCACGACTGGAGATGGCTTAATGACAGCGCTCCGTTTGATGGAGATCATGGCCCGCAGCGGCAAGAGCCTGGCGTCGCTGGTGGGCAATTTAAAGGTGTATCCGCAGACGATTCAGAACGTGCGCGTGCGTGAAAAGGTTCCATTCGCGAAGGTGCCCTCGGTACAGAGTGCAATCGACGATGCCGAGAAAGAACTGGATGGGAATGGTCGCGTGGTAGTGCGCTATTCCGGCACCGAGGCACTGGCACGTGTGATGGTGGAAGCAGAGTCGGAAGAGCGGATGAAAGCGATCGCGAATCGGATTGCCGCGGCTATTCAGAGTGAGTTGGGATTGTGACGTTGCAGGCCTAGTGCTCTCGAGCCGTGGAACCCCACGGTCACCATTATCCCGATCAGACTGAGATCGAGAGTTCACCTAGCGGTGAAACTCGCGTTCGCGCGAAGGCGCAAGGCCGGCGAGCCCATAAGTCGCTCAGTGCGCGAGTTGTGCGATCTCCGCCTGGAAGTTTTCCTGGCACCGCTTGGCGGTGGAGAGCAACTGGGCGTACTCGGAAGTCGAGCGGATCGTTGCAAGCATCGGATCTTTCTGCAGTGCCTGGTAGGCGCAGTACTTTCCATCGATGGCGGACTTGAGGAGGCGAAGAGCTGCGTCTTTCTGGCCGCAGGCTGCCAGAAAAGTAGCGGCCAGGTAGCGATTTTCCGGATCCGGGTTTGCCATCATGTGCGGCTCAATCTCCTGGCTAGCGCGGTTCAATTCCGCCGAGGGCGGCTCCGTCAGGGAATTCCGACTCATGCAAACCTTATAGAACGTGTTGGGGCCAACGTCAGGCGGGAGTTTCGTGCCGAGTTCCCGCGCCTCGGCGAGTTTGTTTTCACCCAGCAAAACGCGAATGGCGTTGCGATTCGACCACTCCGAACCTGGCTCGACATGCAGGAAGTCCATGGCACGTTGTGGATTGCCCAACTCGGAAAAAGTAAACGTGCAGCTTCTGATCCGGCTGTCCCCTGCGTCAAGAGAGATCGCCATGTCACATTCGCGGGCGGATTCATCGAGCAAGCCGCCATAGCG
>Ga0073909_10000122_pt1 | contig 29317 bp, 31 predicted proteins | sample Coa_R1_6_FD_66439 | JGI IMG/M metagenome (GOLD analysis project Ga0073909, IMG submission 66439) | Surface soil microbial communities from Centralia Pennsylvania, which are recovering from an underground coalmine fire. - Coalmine... | ecosystem: Environmental > Terrestrial > Soil > Unclassified... | reverse complement strand
CCGGCACCCACTCCAGCCCGAACAGCCGCCCGGTCACGTCGAGCAGCCCCTGCCGGACCGTGTCGAAGGCGAAGTAGCGCCGCACCTGCTGGGCGTCGACGTCGTGCTGCTCCTTGCGCACGACCTCGCTGTAGTAGGTCACGTCGAAGCGACCCACCTCGGTCGCGCCGGGCTCGTCCTGCTGCTTTCGGGCGAGCAGGACCGCCTTGTCCCGCTCGGCGCTCTCGGTGGCCAGATCGCGGATCCGGTCGACGAACTCCTTGATGGCGTGCGCCGACCCGATCATCTTCACCTCGGCGTCGTAGTCCGGCCACGAGGGGTAGCCGAGCAGCTCGGCCTGCTCCCGACGACCGGCGAAGAGGCGCTGGAGCACCGGGTCGTTCGCCGGCCAGGCCACGGTGAGGAACTGGCGCATGAGCGCCTCGCGCGCCGCGGCATCATGGGCGAAGGTGAGGAACGGTATGAAGTCGGGGTAGTCCGTCGTGACGGTCACCAGCCCGTCGTCGGCCGCCGGGTGGGCCGCCACCCAGTCCGCCGGGAGCCCGTCGAGCTGCTCGGGGCGCAGCCGGACCGACCGGACGTCCTCCCGGATGTTCTTGCTGAACTCCTGGCTGGTGAGGACCCCCTCCTCGCTCAGCGCGCGAAGCCGGTCGCGGGTGGCCTCGTCGCGGTCGACGCCGGAGCGGCGGAAGTCGCGCAGGGTGCGCTCGAGCAGCCGGCTGGCCACTGGGTCGAGGCCGTCCGCGTCGAGACCGGAGAGAACGGCATACAGCTCGGCGTCCAGACCGAGGTCGGTCGAGAACCTCTGCACCTCCTGGACGACCTTCTCGGCGTGCTCCCGGACGGTGGGGTCGGGGTGGACCTCCGAGAGGAGCGCGCCGGTGGCGGCCGCGTTGGACAGCTCGGTCTGGGCGCGGTTCCACTCGTGCAGCGCGTCCAGGGTGGTCGGCGGCGGGGGCGTCTTGAGCCCGTCGACGACGGCCCGGGCGGCGCTGAGGGCGGCCGTGCCGCGATGGGTCACCCACTCACCCCAGTTCGCGGTGCCGGGCAGGGTCAACGGGTCCAGTTGGGCGCTCACGCCCAGACTGTATGCCGGGTGGAGCGGCTGCGTGGCCCTGTTGCCCGAGCCGCTGTCGGTGGCTTGGTGGACAGTGGGGGCATGACGACGAAGGCGACGGGCACGGTTCGCACCACTGAGGTTCGCTGGCCCCTGCTCGGGCCGTTCTCGCTGCGTGAGGCGGCGTTGTTCGGGTTCGGGCACCGCCGCGAGAGCGACTTCGACGGGGTCATGCGGCTGGCTTTCTGTGTGGACGACTACTACGAGTCGACGGCCGGTGTGGCGCTCCGCCAGGACGGCGACGCCCTGGCCATGACGATCGAGTCGGCCGCCGACCCGCAGGTGGTCGCGGCCCAGGCAGCCCGGGTGGTCAGCGCCGACCACGACGGCCGGGGGTTCGCCGAGCTCGGCGAGCGCGACGAGGTGATCGGAGCGCTGCAGGCTGCGGCGCCGGGCCTGCGTCCGGTGCTCTTCCACTCCCCCTACGAGGGCGCCGCGTGGTCCATCATCAGCGCCCGGCGTGGGATGGCCCAGGGACGGGGCCTCCGCGAACGGCTCAACACCCAGTGGGGCAGCACGTTCACCGTCGCCGGCCAGCCGGTGACCTGCCTGCCGCCGCCGAGCCGGCTCCGCGAGATCACGACGGTCCCCGGGCTACCCGCCGACCGGGTCCCGAGACTGCACGCCATTGCCGAGGCCGCCTCGCAGGGTCGACTCTCGGCCCGCCACCTGCAGGAGATCGGCGCCGACGCGGCAGCGGCCGAGGTCCAGCAGCTGCCGGGCATCGGCCCGTTCTACAGCGGCCTCATCGTCGTGCGCGCCACCGGGTTCGCCGACGTCCTGCCCCTCATCGAGGCCAGGGCACGAGCGCTGGCGCACGAGCTGTACGGGCTGCCCGAGCCGCTCGACGACGCGGGCTACCTCGCCTTCGCCGAGCGCTGGGCACCCTGGCGCACCTGGGCCACGGTGCTCATCCGGGCCGGGTCCGGGCGACTGCCCGCGTCTGGCATCCTGCCGAGATGAGTGCCGTCAGGAGCCTGCGTGAAGTATGGGTCGCCGACGAGGGCGCGACAGTGACGGCCTTCGTCGACGCCCAACGGGCCGCCATCGCCGCCCTGTGCAACGGGCTGACCGAGGAGCAGGCTCGTCGGCGACTCGTGCCCTCCCGGACCACGGTCCTCGGCATCCTCAAGCACGCCATCCGGGTGGAGAAGGTCTGGTCCCTGGAGGCCGTCACCGGGGTCGACCGCGACGCGCAGGGGCTCCCCGCCAACGACGACTCGTTCCTGCTCGCCGACGACGACTCGATCGGGTCGGTGCGCGCCGCGTTCGAGGCCGCCGTCGCCGAGTCCCGCGCGGTCTTCGACGGCCTGGCGCTGGACGACCTGGCCCCGCACTGGGTCAACGGCGGGCCGGTGACGATCCGATGGGTCCTCTCCCACCTCGTGGCGGAGTACGCACGCCACCTCGGCCAGGCCGACATCCTCCGCGAGCAGCTGCTCGCCACCGACGACGCCTGAGGATCCCCCGTCTGCGCCGGCCGGCTCGCGATGCCACCCGCCGTGCGCCCTGCCCGTTACTGAGCTGGTTACCGGACTGGTTACCGAACCGGAGTGGTTGTGGGCACAGCAACTTCGGTTCGGTAACCAGTGCGGTAACGCGCGTGGGCAGCCTGATCCGCCCCAGCGGGCGCACATGTAGCGCAGGTACCGGCCCCACGCCGGGCCGGCGACCGGTCGGCGCTTGGTGCGACCGGCCAGCGGTGGCCCCGATGGGCCAGTGCTACCTCCAGCCGGCCAGCGCGGTGCGCCGCCCGAGGTCAGCGAGGTCCTCGGCCCGAAGGCCGGGCCAGCCGTGGATCGCCTCCGACCAGCGAGCGGGCACGGCAGCCAGCCCGTGCCGAGCGCCGAGGAGGGCACCGGCGATGGCCGCAACAGTGTCGGTGTCGTCACCGGTGAGGACCGCCAGGTTCAGACCGACGACGAGCTGCCGTGGATCCGGCCCGCCATCGTGCGGCGTCCCGGCCGAATCGATCGCCGCCCATGCCGCCTGGAGAGCGGTCACGGTGAAACCGTTGGGGCGCAACGCCGCCGAGCCCGACTCGGCCTCCGCGACCCAGCGAGCCCAGGCGGACCGGCGCTCGAGCGGCAGGAGGTCCAGCCCACCGGACAGGTCGAGTCGGCCGTCGAGCACGGCGACCCGCACGGCCTCGGACCACAGAACGCACGAGTCGCCGGCGAGCGGGTCCGGATGGGTCAGCTCGGCCATCGCCCGGGCGGCAGCCGCAGTCTCGTCGCGAGAGCACAGCCGGGTGAGGCCCACGATGCCGGTCCGCATCAGCGCTCCGTTTCCGGCCGTATGCCGGGTCGCTGCGTGCCGCTCGACGGCCGCGGCACGCACCCGTTCGCCGATGGGGGCGGCGTCCGCTGCACCCATCGCCGCGGCGCGGCCCAGGACGGCCCGGGTGTGCACGCCGACGTCCCTGGCGCCCGAAGCCAACCACCCGGCATACGCCTCCGACACCTCGTCCGCTGCGTCCCCAGACGTGAGGTCGATGCCCCGAGCAGCGACCCGGGCGATGCAGATCGCCATCTCGGTGTCGTCCGACCACTGCCCGGGCTCGTAGGGGCCGAGCCCGCCGCCGATCATCTCCGGGGTCGGCGGCAGGCTGGACGCGAACTCGTATGGCACGCCAAGTGCATCGCCACAGGCCTGCCCGACGAGCACCCCTGCGGCGCGGTCCAGCTGGGCGGCGTCGAGGGTCATCGGACGAGGAGCAACCGGCTCGGGGACACCCGGGCGGTCATCCGTTGCCCCCAGGCAAGATGCAGCGCATCGGACTCCATTCCGTCGCCGAAGACGACGAGGTCCTCGCTGAAGCTCGTGAGCGTAATGGACTCGTCCCTGGCGATCAGCCCCTGGGTGAGGCTGGTGCCGGTGGCCGGCGAGGGCCAGGCCTCCCGTACGAACCAGGCCAACGCAGCATCCTCCGGCGCGGGTAGAGGGACGGGCGCCAGACGCTCCTGCACGACCGACCGGAGCCAGCCGGTGGCGCCGGTGCCGGTCCCGACCAGCAGTCCGGACGAGGACTGCCGCTCGACGCCCTCGGTGACCTGCACGGCATACCGCGCCGACTGATGACTGGCGTGACCCACGAAGACCTCGTTGAGGGCGGTGAGGACCGACCCGTCGTCGAGGGCCGCCTCGACCATCGTCCGCTCCTCCGCGTCAATGCGGTCCGCGGCGGCGGCACGCATCAGCGACCCGGCGGCGCCCGGCTCGTGTCGGACGAGAACCCCCGGGTTGGTCGACGGGTCCGGGTTGACGCCCACGACGGGCTGCCCGTCGAGGCAGCGCGCGACGTTGGCCACCAGGCCGTCCTGCCCGACGACGACCACGACGTCCTCCGGGGCGAAGAGGAACCGCCCGAGGTCCGCACGCTCGACCATCGCCCGCCGCCAGCTGGTCGGAACCTGCGCCGAGACGCGCGCCAGGACCGCGCCGTATGCCGCGTGCCGTGCGGCCGCCGCGGCCAGGTCGAGGCCGCGTTGGCGCAGGAAGAACTCGGCCTGGCCGGCCGTCCCGTGGTGGGCGATCAGCTCGTCGTACTCGGTCCGGCGGTGGACGATGACGGCCCGGGGTTCGAGTCCCATCACGACGACCTCAGGCGCGACCGGCGAAACGGCCGAGCGCCTCGGTCAGCAGGTCCGGAGTCACGGTGAGGTTGGTGATCTCGGGCAGGTTCTTCGCCAGGTCGCGCAGGGCGAGGGCGAGCAGCGTCTCGTGGTCGATATCGCGGAACGCGGCCAGCGAAGCAGCCTGCGCGGCGGCGTCGGCCTCCCCCACGATACGCACCTCGTCGGCGTGCGCCTCCCCCGCGATCCGCACCCGCTGGGCCGCGGACTCCGCCGCGATCCGGTCTGCGGCCGCCTGCTCGGTCGCGGCCAGCCGGCCGTTCTGGCCGCGCTGGTTGACCAGCTGCTCCTCGCGCTTGGCGAGCTCGATCTGGTTCTGCATCTCGTTCTCGGCGATGGCCCGCTCGCGCTCGACGGCCAGCGCCCGCCGCTCGAACGTAGCCCGGTCGGCGTCCTGCTGCACGCTCTCCCGGGTCTGGGTCGCGAGGGCCTTCTCCACCTCGGCGGCGGTGCGGATCGCGGTGACCCGGAAGTCGACGACGGCCAGGCCGCGCTGCCCCAGCCGGTCGTCCACGGCCAGGGCCGCGGTCACGGCGTCGCGGATCCGGACCACGCCGTCGGCGAGGATCCGGCGCAGGTCCATCGTCGCCGCGAGAGCGAGCGCGGGTTGCTGGACGATCTCGGTGAGCAGCCCGCCGACGACCTCCAGCGGGGTAGCGCGCCACTGCCCGGTCACCGGGTCGATGTCGAACTCGAAGCGCCCGGCGGCCGTCGCCGGGTCGGTGACGCGGTAGGTCGCGGTGGCCTGGACCGCCACGTCCTGGAAGTCGGCCGTCCGGGCGTGCAGGACCATTGCCTGCTCGCGGTCGCCGATCGGCACCTCCGCGAGAACCGCCGTGCGGGGGCTGAACCAGAACCCCGCGGCGGCCCCGGAGTGCCGGAGCTCGCCGCCACGCACGTGCTGGATGTGCATCGTCGTGTCGGATCGTAGGTAGCTGATGAACGGGAACCGGGTCACAGTGGCCATGGTCCCCACCTCCTCTCTTGTTGTCGTCGCAATGACGATAACTCACCTTCTTGATTGTCGTCAACTCGACGATTACTCTGTCCGTATGCCGCACCAAGACGTCAGCGTGACCGTCGACCTCGTCGTCCTCACCGTCCGCGACGACGACCTCGCGGTGCTCCTCGTCCGCCGGGGAATCCCTCCGTATCGCGGGCGGCTGGCACTGCCGGGTGGCTTCGTCCACGCCCAGGAGGACCTCCCCGCGGCTGCCGGCCGGGAGCTCGAGGAGGAGACCGGCATACGAGGCCTCGGTGGGCACCTCGAGCAGCTCGCGACGTTCGGGACACCCGGCCGCGACCCCCGCGGACGCGTCGTCACCGTTGCCTACCTTGCGCTGGTTCCCGACCCCGGGCCGCTCGTCGCCGGGTCGGACGCCGCCTCGGCGTCCTGGAACTCGGTCGGCGAGCTCGAGACCGGCGGCCGACGCCTCGCCTTCGACCACTCCCAGATCCTCACGGCGGGCCTCGAGCGGGCTCGGGCCAAGCTGGAGTACTCGACCCTGGCCACCAGCTTCTGTCCGCCCGAGTTCACCATCAACGAGCTGCGCCGCGTCTACGAGGCGGTGTGGGGTCAGCCCCTCGACCCCCGCAACTTCCATCGCAAGGTCACCGGGACCCCGGGGTTCGTGGAGGCGACCGGGACGACGACCGGGCGCCAGGGCGGGCGCCCGGCGCAGCTCTTTCGGCCCGGCGGTGCGACGGCCCTGCACCCGGCCATGCTCCGTCCCTGACGTGGCAGGCTGGCCGACATGAGTGGACCCCTCGACGACGTCGTCGTCATCGACCTGACCCGAGCCCTCGCCGGCCCGCACTGCGGCATGATGCTCGGCGACCTGGGGGCCCGGGTGATCAAGGTCGAGTCACCCGAGGGTGACGAGTCCCGTGGCTGGGGGCCGCCGTTCGTCGGCGAGGACGAGATCTCGACCTACTTCCTGTCGTGCAACCGCAACAAGGAGTCCGTCACCGCTGACCTCAAGTCGGACGAGGGGCGCGACCTGCTCACCCGGCTCGTCGGGCGGGCCGACGTGCTCCTGGAGAACTTCCGCCCCGGCGTCCTGGACCGGCTCGGCTTCACCATCGAGCGGCTGCACGAGCTCAACCCCGGCCTCGTCGTGCTGCGGATCAGCGGCTTCGGCCACGACGGCCCCCAGGGCGGGCGCGCCGGATACGACCAGATCGCCCAGGGCGAGGGCGGGCTCATGTCGCTGACCGGCACCGACCCCGGGCACCCGCAGCGCGTCGGCGTCCCGATCGGCGACCTCCTCGCCGGCATGTACGGCGCCTACGGTGTCGTCGCCGCCCTCCACGAGCGCGACCGGACCGGCATCGGGCGCGAGGTCCGCACGTCGCTCCTCGCGAGCATCGTGGGCGTGCACGCCTTCCAGGGCACCCGCTACACGGTGGCCGGCGAGGTGCCCCATGCTGCGGGCAACCACCACCCGTCGATCTGCCCCTACGGCCTGTTCTCCTGCGCCGACGGGATGATCCAGCTGTCCTGCGGCAGCGAGGGACTGTGGGTCAGGCTCGCGACCGGCTTCGGTCTCGACCCGCTCACCCCGGAGATGGCGACCAACCGTGAGCGAGTGGCGAACCGCGACGCTGTCGTCGACGTCCTCAACGCCGCCTTCGCCGACATCCCCCTCGCCGAGCTGCTCGTCACGATGGCCGAGCTCGGCATCCCGGCCGGCGAGGTCCGGAGCCTGGACCGGGTCTATGACTGGGACCAGACCCGCAGCCAGGGTTTGGTCATCGAGGTCGACCACCCGAGCCTCGGCCGGATCGAGGTCCCCGGGCCGCCGCTCCGGCTGGACGACAACTCGTATGCCGGTGGGCGCAGCGAGCATCTCGCTCCCCCGACGCTCGGCCAGCACAACGCGTCGGTACGCGACTGGCTCGACGCCACCGAGGCCTGACCAGGGTCTGGCGTCACCGACCTCGCGCGCCGGCCGGGCCGGCGTGTGTCGTTGCCAGGATCGGCGACTCGAGCGGGCGCTCGAGCGGCACCGCCGCGACGGCAACGGCCGTGCTGACCTCCAGGACGATGCCGTCGACGAGGATCCGGACCGGTTCTCCCGCCGGCGCGCAGGGCAGGGCCACCACCCGGTCGCCGGCCGAGACCACAAGGGTCCCCCCGTCGACCGAGAAGCTGGCCACGGCCGGGCCGGCCAGGTCGAGCAGGGCCGCCGTGTCATCGGGTCGTTCCGGCAGCCACTCGAAGGCGGCCCGTCCCGGCGCCGGCTGTGCGAACGCCTCCAGCACCCGGGGGTGCGGCTGGACGTGCACGACACCTGCATGGACCGACAGGACGTAGGGAACCGACAGCACGCCGGCCCACCCCTCGTTGTCGCTCTGGACGCCCCGGATCCAGAACATCGCGCAGGCCCTCCCGTCCGCGTCGGTGAAGGTCGTCGCGGCATACGGACCGCCCCCGAACGAGAGCTGTTGCCACGGGGCGCCCGCGAAGCCGCCGGCCGGCGATGCCACCGAGACAAGCAGCTCTCCGGTGACCCCGTCGTTCCACGTCCCGACGATGAGCACGTCCTCACCGTCGACGTGGACGACCTGGGGGCACTCCCACCCCGACCCGAGCTCCAGAGCCTGCGCGCCGGAGTCGCCGATGGCGACCACGCCGTCGAACGCCCACTCGCACAGATCGGTCGACGACCACCCGAGCACGACCGGCCGGCCGTCGCGAAGGCCCGCGCCCATGACCATCCGCCAGACGTCGCCGTCGCGTCGCACCTGCGGGTCGCGGAAGACCGCGACATCGAATCCCCTGTGTGACAACGGGACCCGCTCGGCCGGCACCCACCTGTCCCAGGAGGCATCGACCGGGCGGGCAACCCGCACCGTGCCGAGATCGAGGCCGGACGTGACCACCGAGGTGTAGAGGATGAACGGGGCAGAGTCCGGCGGGGCGACCAGGCAACCCGTCCAGCAGCCGGCCTCGTCAGCAGCCGGCTCCAGGGCGACTGGGCGGTGGGACCACGTCACCAGGTCGGAGCTCGTCGCATGGCCCCAGCAGATCTCCGGCCGCCAGTCCATCGACTGCGGGATCGCTTGGTAGAACAGGTGATAGAGCCCATCCCGGTAGCTGACACCGTGCGGGTCGTTGAGCCAGCCTGTGGGCGGGGTGACGTGCAGGGAGGGCCGAGCGACCCCGCGTGAGAGCGTCCGCGGGGCCTGCTGATTCGAATGAGGTGCCACCAGCAAAAGACTAGTCGTTCGTCCAACAACCTACCGACCAGGCCACGACTCGGTCAGTCCCCCGGCCGACCGGCCCGCACCCGTGCTGGAGTCACAATCCGGGCCTCCCGGTTGGGCAGGACCTGCCAAGGCTCGCGGACCGTGCGCGTCCCTAGGCTCGGCAGGGTGCGGATCCTCATCGCCCTTGGCGGCAACGCCATGACCGGCACGGACGGCAGCGCGACGCCGCGCGCCCAGCGGGCCGCGATCAGCCGCGCGATGGAGTGTGTCGCCGAGGTCGTCACCCGTGGTCACGAGGTCGTCCTCACCCACGGCAACGGACCTCAGGTAGGCAACCTGCTCGTCAAGAACGAGCTCGCCGCGGCCGTCGTCCCACCCGTCCCGCTCGACTGGTGCGGCGCCCAGACCCAGGGCACGATCGGCTTCACCATCCTCGACACCCTCGAGAAGTCGTTGTCCGACAAGGGAGTCCAGCGACCGGTGGCCGCCATCGTCACGCGCACCCTGGTCGCCGCCGACGACCCCGGGTTCGTCAGGCCCACCAAGCCGATCGGCCGGTTCCTGCCGTATGCCGAGGCCAAGGTCCTCATCGACCACGGCCAGACCTGGGAGGACCGCGGCGAGAAGGGCTGGCGTCGGGTGGTCGCCTCGCCCGATCCCGTCGAGGTCCTGGAGACCCACACCCTGCTGACCCTCCTCGGCGCCGGCTACGTCGTCGTGGCTGCCGGCGGGGGCGGAATCCCTTGTGTGCGGGACGAGTCCGGTGCTGTCCACGGGGTCGAGGCTGTCATCGACAAGGACCTGACGGCCGCGCTGCTCGCCGGCGCCGTCGGCGCCGACGTCCTCGTCATCGCCACCGACGTCGACCACGCGGTCGTCGGCTTCGGAACCCCCGGAGCCAGACCGCTCGGCGCCGTGACCGTCGAGGAGGTCGAGACGTATGCCGCTGACGGCGAGTTCGCGTCCGGCTCGATGGGCCCCAAGGTGGAGGCGGCGCTCCGGTTCGCCCGCGCCGGAGGCACCTCGGTGATCACCTCCCTGGCCCGCATCGCCGATGCCATCGACGCCCTCGACGCCGTCGGCATCGAGGTGGGCACGGTGATCATCGCCTCCCGGATCGTTGCGTCTGCGTTTCTGAGGGCTCCCACCGCCGAGCCCACGCAGACGTTGGCGACCTCCCCTCCACAACGTCCGCCTGCCACGGCGGGCTCAGCCCTCAGATCCGCAGACGCAAGCAGCCCAGACGAGCCCCACGAGAGGTGAGCAAGATGCCCGAGCCCATCGAGGTCCGCAAGGTCCCGATCCACTCCGTCGCCGACGCGTCCGAGCTGCAGCGACTGCTCGACGACGGCGTCATGGACGCGAGCCGGGTCGTGGCCATCATCGGCAAGACCGAGGGGAACGGCGGGGTCAACGACTACACGCGGATCATCGCCGACCGGGCCTTCCGTGAGGTGCTGGTCAAGAACGGCGCCCCCGCCGACCAGGTCAAGCAGGTGCCGATCGTGTGGAGCGGCGGCACCGACGGCGTGATCAGCCCGCACGCGACGATCTTCGCGACCGTCCCAGTCGATCGAGCCGAGCAGAGCGAGGAGCCCCGGCTCACAGTGGGATTCGCGATGAGCGAGCCGATCCTGCCTGAGGAGATCGGCTACGTCGGTATGGTCGACAAGGTCGCCGACGCCGTCAAGATCGCCATGGAGCGGGCCGGGATCACCGACCCGGCCGACGTTCACTACGTTCAGACCAAGACTCCGCTCCTGACCATCCACACGATCCGCGACGCCAAGTCCCGCGGTAAGGAGGTGTGGACCGAGCACACCCACGAGTCGATGGACCTGTCCAACGGCACGACGGGGCTCGGCATCGCCAAGGCCCTCGGCGAGGTCGACGAGGTGACCGACGCCGACATCATGCACAACCGGGCGAAGTACTCCTCCGTCGCGTCCTGCTCCTCCGGCGTCGAGCTGGACCAGGCGCAGGTCGTCGTCGTCGGCAACGCCCGTGGCGTCGGTGGGCGCTACCGGATCGGGCACTCGGTCATGACCGACGCGCTCGACCAGGACGGCATCTGGGCCGCGATCCGGGACGCCGGGCTCGACCTGCCCGAGCGGCCACACTCCGCCGACCTCGACGGTCGGCTGGTCAACGTGTTCCTCAAGTGCGAGGTGAGCCAGGACGGCGCCGTCCACGGCCGGCGCAACGCGATGCTCGACGACTCCGACGTGCACTGGCACCGCCAGATCAAGTCGGCCGTCGGCGGTGTCACCGCTGCAGTCACGGGCGACCCGGCCGTGTTCGTGTCGGTCTCGGCCGCCCATCAGGGCCCGGACGGTGGTGGCCCGGTGGCGGCGATCGTCGACCTCGGCTCCGGAGAGCCGACCGGCTACCGCTGGACCGCTCCGGCCTGACCGGGCTGCGCTCTGGGCTCTGGGCTCGCCTCGGCTGCGGCGCAAATGCGGTTCGGACGGGGATATTTCTCCGGAGGGACCGCATTCCTCCAGCATCACCTCGAGGCCGGTATGCCGGGCGCGCGACTTCCCGATCAGGGAGACGCGCGCGCCCGGCATACGGGAAAGGCGATCAGTACTCGCCCTTGATCACGAAGAACGAGCCGCGGATCGTCCCGGCCAGCTTCGACTTCTGCCTCGCGAACTTGAACCGCGTCGCGAGCTCCACGGGCAGGTCCATGCCCTCGGAGAGCTTGAACCCGACAGCCCGTTTCCCCGCCTCCGCGATCGTGTACATCACATTGATCGACAGCCCGGACTCGTAGAAGACGTACGCCATCCGGATCCCGTCGACCTCGAACGCCGTTGCTTCGAGCGGTCGAGAGGCGATGACGATGTCGCGCTCGTCCTTCAGGATGCGGTGAACCCAGTCGACGGCCTCCGTCGCGTCGCTGGCAGGCTCGACGGTGAAGACGTGTGAGTACTTGTTCCTGAAGTACCGGGCCTCGTTGGCCCGGAGCCCGGCCAGCGCCTCGGCGACCGGTGAGGACTCCAGGCCCTCCGTGGAGACCTGCACGAAGTCGACGACATAGGGCATGGACGTCACGCTAGCGGGCTCAGCCAAGGATCAGGCAGGTCGTCGTGCCGTGCGAGATCAACCGGTCTCGGCTGTCGAGGAGCTTGCCCTCGGCGGTGCTCTGCGTCCGGCCACGATGCAGCACCGTCCCGACTGCGCGCACCCGCCCCATCCCGGGCTGCATCGGGCGCAGGTAGTGCAGGTTGAGCTGGGCGGTCGTGTATCCGACACCCGGCGGGAGGGTCGTGTGCACGGCACACCCCATGCACGAGTCGAGGAGCGTAGCCGCGATGCCACCGTGGACGGACCCGATCGGGTTGAGCATCCGCTCGTCCGGTTCAAGACTGAACGTCGCGTACCCGTCACCGACCTCCTCGATCTCCATGCCGAGCAGCTCGGCGATCGGCGGTGGAGGGAGCTCGCCGGCGACGATGAGCCGCATCACCTCGAGCCCGGAGCGGGGAGCGACGTCGATCGCCGCCATCATCCCTCGGCTCCGACGGTGACGGGGCCAGACACGGGGCCGGTCACGGGCTCGACCGGGCGCGGCGGTCGCGGCAACGCCAGGGCGGCGACCGAGGTCAGCACCCCGCAGATGAGGAGCATCCACCAGATCCGCTGGAAGTGGCTGACCGCGTCGAGCGGCGTGACCGTGCCCAGCAGTGCGACGGTGAGGGCAACGCCGAAGGTGGCGCCCAGCTGCCGGATCGCCTGGTTCACCGCCGCCCCTGCGCCGAACTCGTCGGGTGGCAGGCCCTGGACGGCCGCGCTGGTGAGGTGCGGGATCACCATCGAGACACCGAGCCCGGCAACCAGCCCGGCGGGCAACAGCTCGGTGGCGTACGACGGCTGGCTCCCGGCGGACGTGAGCAGCCAGACACCGGCGGCGGCATACACGAGACCGCCGGGCACCAGCAGGGTCCGCTGGCCGAACCGCGCCGCGACCCGCCCGAGCAGCGGAGCGAGAACCATGACCACGACCGGACCGGGCATCATCGCCAGGCCGGCGCGGACCACGCCGTAGTGCCACACCCCGATCGTGAACTGGATCATCGCGAAGAACATCGCGGTGAAGCCGATCGTGAATGCGGCCGTCGCGATGTTGGCCCAGCGCACCGAGGGCCGAGCGAAGATCTGCAGGTCCAGAGCCGGGTGCGGCACCGCGAGCGACCGACGGACGAACCAGCCGACCACCACCACCCCCGCCGCGAGCACCCCCATCGTCCGGACCGACAACCACGCCCACTGGTCGCTCTGCACGATGCCCAGGGCTAGCAGCGTGAGCGACCCGGCCAGCAGCAGGATCCCGACCGGGTCGGGGAAGCGGTCGCGGGTTGCTTCGCGCGACTCCGGGAGCAGGCGCAGCCCCAGGATGAGGGCGCCGGCTCCGACCGGCACGTTGGCGAGGAACACCGCGCGCCAGTCCCACGCCTGGACGAGGAGGGCACCCGCCGTCGGGCCGACGGCCGCGGCGAGGGCGGCGATGGCGCCCCAGACCGCCACTGCGACCGGGACTCGAGCAGGTGGGAAGACGGAGAGGACGACGGCGAGGGAGGCGGGAACGAGCGCCGCCGCACCGAGGGCCTGGATCACCCGGAAGGCGACCAGCAGGCTGGCGCTCGGGGCGAAGGCACAGAGCACGGAGGCCAGCGTGAAGGCGACCAGACCGATCAGGAACACCCGACGACGGCCGAACCGGTCGGCCATCCGTCCCGATGGCACCAGGGCTGCCGCGAGCGCGATCGTGTATGCCGACAACGTCCAGGACATCGTGGCGAAGGAGACCGCGGGGAAGCTTGCCCGGATGTCGTCGAAGGCGACGAAGAGGACCTGGGTGTCCAGGAACACCATGAAGGCGGCGAGGCTCGCGACAGCGAGCACGGCCCAAGGGTTGACCTGGCGTGGCTCGGTCGACCGAGACGAGGGCGGTGGGGTCATGGCCAGAAATCTAGACGGCATACTTTAAAATCTCAACTATTTGAAGCATGAACTCAACTGAACTATCCTCGACGCGTGTCGAACAAGAGCTACCAGCAGTACTGCGGCATCGCTGCCGCGCTCGACGTGGTGGGTGACCGCTGGACGTTGTTGATCCTTCGAGAGCTCTCCTTCGGCCAGCAGCGGTTCACTGACCTGCGCACCTCCCTCCCCGGGATCGCGTCCAACCTGCTCACCGAGCGGCTGCGCGACCTGGAGGGCGCCGGCCTGGTCGAGCAGCACGAGCTGCCGCCGCCGGCGGCCCGCACCGTGTATGCGCTCACGTCCGACGGCCGCCGGATCGTGCCGGTCCTGCGTGCACTGGCGCGCTTCGGGCTGCCCTACCTGGGCGATCCGGTGGACGGCCTGATCCGCCCACGCACTGCGGTCTACGGCGGGCTGGCCGCGCTGCTCGAACCGGCCGCCGCCGCCGGTCAGGACCTGCTGGTCCGCTTCGACCTCGACGGCGAACAGCACTGGCTCAAGGTGCACGACGGAAGGATCGTCCGGCCTGACCCGGATGCCACGCCCGACCTCACCTTCTCGGGCTCGGCGGCCGCGCTGATCGAGCTGTGCCGCGGCACCTCGGACCTCACCGGTCTCGCGCCGCGCCTGCGCGTCCAGGGCACCCGGTCGTCCCGGAAGCTCTTCGCGGCGATGTTCCCGGTGCCCGCCGCTGTGGGTGGGGCGGACCGGTCCCCCGTGGGGCGACCTACCGGTACTCGGGGTTGACGAAGTCGAACCGGGTGCCTGCGTCCCACTCCGAGCGCTGGTTGCCGAAGGCGGGGACTCCGCCGGCATCCTTGAGCAGCTTGGCGAGGTGCATCAGGTTCCATGTCATGAAGGTCGTGTTGCGGTTGGTGAAGTCGTTGTCAGGACCGCCGCTGCCGGGGTCGAGGTACGACGGTCCGGGCCCGGCCTCGCCGATCCAGCCGGCGTCGGCGTTCGGCGGGATCGTGTAGCCGATGTGCTGGAGCGAGTAGAGCACGTTCTGCGCACAGTGCTTGATCCCGTCCTCGTTGCCGGTGATCAGGCACCCGGCCACCCGGCCGTAGAACAGGTACTGACCCTTGGCGTTCTGCATCCCCGAAAGGGCATAGAGCCGCTCGATGACCAGCTTGGTCTGGCTGGAGTTGTCGCCCAGCCAGATCGGTCCGGCAATGACCAGGATGTCGCTGGCCAGCACCCGCGGGTAGATCTCCGGCCACTCATCGGTGGCCCACCCGTGCTCGGTCATGTTCGGGTACACGCCGGTCGCGAGGTCGTGGTCGACCGCCCTGATCACCTCCACCTCGACGCCGTGCTTGCGCATGATCCCGGCACTCGCATCGACGAGCCCCTGGGTGTTGCTGATCTCTGGTGAGCGCTTCAGCGTGCAGTTGACGAACATCGCGCGCAGGCCGGTGAAGTCGAGGTCGGTCATGGCCCGACTCTTCTCGTCGTCCCACCTCTCCACAAGGGCCCGTTCTGGGGATACACGGTGTTGGGGTTGGTGCGGCCCGGTGGGCGTAGCGTCAGAGTGTGGGTGAGGTTGAGACGTATCTCGGGACGGTCGACAGCGCGGATCGCGCCGCGCTGGAGCGCGTCTACTCCGTCGCCAAGGACGTCGTGCCCGACGCGGTGGAAGGCACCAGCTATGGGATGGCTGCGCTCCTCTATCGAGGTAAAGGACTCATCGCGACCGTGCGCGCCAAGTCGTTCCTGTCGCTGTACCCCTACAGCGGTGCCGTGATCGCCGCTGTCTCGGACGCGCTCGGTGACTTCGAGACCACGACCGGGAGCATCCACTACTCCGCAGAGCACCAGCTCCCTGAGGCTGTCCTGCGGTGCATCGTCGGCGCGCGTCGAGCCGAGATAGACCGCACCTCCAGGTTCTGGAGGGGTAATGACAGTCCCTCCCTGGAACAGGAGTAGCGCGCCTAGTGTCGACAGACATGACCGAGAACCTGACGAACCTGACTCTCAACAACGGCCTGGAGATGCCCGCCCTGGGACTTGGGGTGTTCCAGACGCCGCCGGAGGAGACCCGGGCGGCGGTGGAGGCTGCGCTCGGTGCCGGCTACCGGCACATCGACACGGCAGCGGCATACGGCAACGAGCGGGAGGTCGGCGAGGGCATCCACCGTTCCGGGATCGCGCGCCGTGAGGTCTTCGTCGAGACCAAGATCTGGATCAGTGACTACGGCTACGACGAGACGCTGCACGGCTTCGACACGAGCGCCGCCAAGCTCGGCGTCGACCAGATCGACCTGCTGATCCTGCACCAGGCCCTGCCGACCGACTTCGACAGGACGTTGGCGGCATACCGGGCTCTGGAGACGCTGCTGGCCGACGGCAAGGTACGCGCGATCGGAGTCAGCAACTTCATGGTCGACCATCTCACCGCACTCCTGGAGACGGCAACGGTCGTGCCGGCGGTGAACCAGATCGAGGTCCACCCCTACTTCCAGCAGCGCACGGTCCAGGCGTTCGGTGCCGACCACGGCATCCTGACCCAGGCCTGGTCGCCCCTCGGCGGCATCACGTTCTACCGCGACGGCAGCCACGGCAGCACCCTGGAGGACCCGGTCATCGGCGAGATCGCGCGAGCGCATGCCAAGACCCCGGCCCAGGTGATGCTGCGCTGGCATCTGCAGGAGGGCCGGTCGGTCATCCCGAAGTCGACCAAGCCGCACCGCATCGCGGAGAATATCGACGTCTTCGACTTCGACCTCACCGACGACGAGCTGGCGGCCATCGACGCCCTGGACACCGACCGGCGCGGCGGGCCGGAGCCGGCCGACATCACCCTGGCCGGCTACGGCCGACCGATCCCCGAAGCATGAGCCCCCGAAGGAGCGCCATGAAGACCCGAACCCTCGGCAGCCCAGGACTGCAGGTGTCCCCACTCGGCCTCGGCTGCATGGGCATGAGCCAGTCCTTCGGTCCCCCACCACCGCGGGAGGAGATGATCGCCTTCCTCCGCGCGGCAGTCGACCGCGGCGTCACCCTGTTCGACACCGCAGAGGTCTACGGCCCGTTCCACAACGAGGAGCTCGTGGGTGAGGCGCTCCAGCCGGTCCGCGCGGACGTCGTCATCGCCACCAAGTTCGGCTTCGCCTTCGACGAGAACGGCAGGCAGACCGGCGTCAGCAGCAGGCCGGAGGCGATCCGCGCCGCGGTCGAGGGTTCCCTGCGTCGGCTGCGGACCGACACCATCGACCTTCTGTACCAGCACCGCGTCGACCCGGCCGTCCCCATCGAGGACGTCGCGGGCACCGTCAAGGAGCTCATCGACGCCGGCAAGGTCCACCACTTCGGCATGTCCGAGGCCGGCGCCCGGACGATCCGCCGCGCCCATGCGGTGCAACCCGTCACGGCGCTGCAGAGCGAGTACTCGCTGTTCTGGCGCGAGCCCGAGGACGAGATCCTGCCGACCCTGCAGGAGCTGAACATCGGCTTCGTGCCGTTCAGCCCGCTGGGCCGCGGGTTCCTGACCGGTCAGGTCACCGCCGCTACCCGGTTCGGGGAGGGCGACATCCGCGCCACCCTGCCGCGGTTCGAGCGTGCGGCGCTGGAGGCCAACCTCGCCCTCGTCGACCTGGTCGCCAAGGTCGCCGAGCGCAAGGAGGCCACGCTCGGCCAGGTGGCCCTGGCCTGGCTGCTGGCGCAGAAGCCGTGGATCGTGCCGATCCCCGGGACCCGGCGCCTCGAGCGCCTCGACGAGAACCTGGGGTCGACCGCGCTGGACCTCACGACGGAGGACCTGGCCGAGCTGGATGCCGCATCCGCCAGCGTGCAGGTCCAAGGCGAACGCTACCCGGAGGCCCTGCAACGGATGGTCGACCGCTGACTCCGGCGGTCATGAAGAACACGCGGAACATCAGGAAACCGTATGCCGTGCGGCGGCGGTCCGGCCTTCAGCGGACCGGCTCCACCTGCGTCACGGTCTGTCATCCTGCGCCGCGGGAAGATAGGGGATGAGCCCGAGCTGGAATGCCTGGATCTGGAGGTGCAGGGGAGCCCGCCGGATGTCGACCGGGATCCCGTCGACCTCCAACAACCAGGTCAAGGGACTGGCATCGACCAGGTCTCGGCGCACGTACTCAATATCAAAGTGACTCAGCTTCAGAATGTCCCGGATCAACCCGGCCTTGTTCGCCATCGTGGTCTTCTTCACGCCGAGCCACCCACTGAGTTCTAGGGCGGTCGTATGCGGCGTCTGGGCTGGGTCGAACAGGAAGTTGTGCTGGCCGACGGCGTAGACGACTCCGGCGGCCCAGATCCTGAGATCGCCGCGAACCAGCGGCGTGGGCCGCTTCCGACCGAGTTTGCCGATCATGACGCGGCACAGCTCGGCGTACTCCTGATCCAAGTGCTCCAGGCAAATTGCGTCGGTCACCGCGACTATCTGATCGGCATACGTCTGCACCGCGCGGGGCACGTTCACTTGTTTCATCCTCGGTCCTTCCTCGCCAGGCACATGGCGTCGGCTCCACTCGCTAGTCCAGCATGCCTGGCTTTGCGGCCTTCGGGTTCCTCGGTCCGTTGCGCGGCGCTGGTGTCTGGTCGTATCCCTGGTTGCTAGTGTCGCGACCAGGGTCCACGCCGGTCGGAGGTGGTGAAGGTGCGCAAGGTCGTCGTCTACGAGCTGCTGTCCCTCGACGGGGTGGCGGAGCGGCCTGACAGTTTCTTCGCCGACTGGGACGAGGTGATGGATGCCAACCTCGACGCGGTCATCGCGGCCCAGGACGCCGTCATACTCGGTCGGCGCAGCTACGAGGAGTGGGCCGACTACTGGCCGGGCAGCGACATCGAGCCGTTCGCGACGTTCATCAACGGGGTCGCGAAGTACGTCGCCACCTCCACGCCGCTCGACCGGGACTGGGCCAATGCGACGGCGGTCGACGGCGACCTCGTTGAGTTCGTGCGGGAGCTGAAGGGCCGACCGGGAGCCGACATCGGCGTGCACGCGAGCATCTCGGTCGCCCAGGCACTGCTGGCCGCAGGTGTCGTCGAGGAGGTCAGGCTGGTCGTCGCACCGGCGATCGCGGCCAGCGGGCGCAGGCTGCTCGAGGGTCTGCCGGCCGGCCGGCTTGAGCTGACGCATGGCACGACCTCGCCGAGTGGTCACGTCCTGCTCGATTACCGCGTCCTCGGGTAGTCGAGCAGTCATCCTGTAGGGGTGTTGTGGGACTGCGTGGTCGTCGGCGCCGGGGCTGCGGGTGTGGCCGCTAGCCGGGCGCTGACCGAGGCCGGTGTCGAGCATGTCGTCCTGGAGCGGGGTGGCGTGGCGCACGCCTGGGCGACCCAGCGCTGGGACTCCTTTCGGCTCAACACCCCGGGCTGGATGAACCCCGTGCTGGGCACCCTGGAGCCCCACGACTACTCCACTCGCGAGGAGACGGTGGCCCTGGTCCAGCGACAGGCCGAGGGCCTCCCGGTCCGAACCCGGACCAGGGTGTCCGCCCTCACCGCACAGGGCGGGACGCTGGTCCTGCGCACCGCGGACGACGAGCTGCGAGCCCGGACCGTCATCGTCGCCAGCGGTGCGAAGAACCGTGCCCTCCTGCCCGACCACGCGGCATACCTCTCCCCGCACCTGACGTCGATGCACGTGGCCGAATACCGTTGCGCTGCAGACCTGTCCGACGGCGGGGTCCTCGTCGTCGGCGGGGGCCAGTCCGGCGCGCAGGTCGCCGACGACCTCGTGCGTGCCGGTCGCCGGGTCTGGTTCTCCACGAGCCGGGTCGGGCGGTACCCGTCGCACTACCGAGGCCGCGAGCTGCTCGCGTGGCACGTCGACGCCGGGTGGTGGGCCCAGGGCGCGGACCAGCTGGGCGACCCGGACGCGAGGTGGCTCCCGACCCCGCTGCTGGCCTCCAACGGGCGCGACATCGGCCTGCCCGCGCTCGCGCGGATGGGTGTCAGGCTGCTCGGCCGGCTCGCCTCCGTGGACGGCAGCCGGCTCGACTTCACCGGAGACGTCTCCGACGTCATCTCGTATGCCGATGAGGTCGCCCACGGCCTGCAACGCATCGTCGACGACTACATCTCGGCCGCGGGCATCGACGCGCCCCCGGCAGCCGGCGACGACGGCCGCGGACCGCTGGAGGTGCCGCCCTGCCCGACGCTCGACCTGGACGACGCCGCGATCTCCACCGTGGTGTGGTGCACCGGCTTCGGCCCGGACCTCTCCTGGCTGCCGGAGTCGGTCCTGGGCAGTCGGGGCCTGCCTTTGCTGGCCGGCCCAGCCGCGGTCGGCCTGCCGAACCTGATCTTCGTCGGTATGCCGTGGCAGTCGACCCGCGCGTCGGCGATCCTGTACGGGATGCCCCTGGATGTGCAGCGGGCGGTCGCCGCCGTCACCGCCCAGCTGTCAGTCCGAGCGGCCCCGTCCTAGATGAGGTTTCGCCGGCGGAGCTCACGGGGTGTGATGCCGTAGTGCGCCCGGAACTGACGGTTGAAGTTGGACAGGTTGGCGTAGCCCACCCGGTGCGAGATCGACGCAACCGGCAGGTCCGTGTCCTTGAGGAGCTTGCACGCGTGCGTGAGACGCAGCTTCTGCACGGTGTCGCTGAACGTCTGGCCGCTGACCCGCTTGAAGTACTTGGAGAACGCCGACTCGGACAGGCCCACATGGTGCGCGACCGAGGCCAGGCGTACGTCGTCGGTGAGGTGGTCCAAGATGAAGGTGAGCGCCCGGTCGATGGTGTCCGCGGCGGACTCGTCGGTGAGCGGCGGGAGCCATTCCTTGGTGAGGGTGTGCTGGTCCGCATCGGGTGAGTCGGCAAGCAGGCCGAGCAGTCCGAAGATGTGCTGCAACCGTCGGGGCCCCTGGTGGTCGCCGATGGCGTGGAGGTCCTGGGCGGCCCGGAGCGCCGTCTCGCCGGTGAACTCGATGCCACGAGCCGACTTCTTGAGGAGCGCCTGCAGACCGCTCAGCTCCGGCAGGACGTCCTGGCACTTTTGCACCCACTGCGGGTGGAACTGGAAGACCACGTCGCGGTCCGGGATGACCTCGCCGGGCGCCAGGTCGCTGATCCAGTGGTGGGGCAGGTTGGACCCGACCAGGACCAGCTGCCCGGCGGCGAAGGTGTCGATGTGGTCTCCGACGATGTATCGGCCGGTCCCTGAGCGGATCAGGTGAATCTCGTACTCGGGGTGGTAGTTCCACCGCGAGTAGGGGCTTGGCACACCGTGCATGTGCCAGCGGGCCGACAGACCCGGATCGGTGGGCACCAGCTCGCGCGCCGCGGGGACGGTCGCGAGCCGCCGCGCGACCACGACCGGCAATGGCCGTTCGGCCAGGTCGCTGCCCATCTCGTCATCCCCTCAGCTCCGTGTCGTCGGTGGCAAGAAAGTATCACTGTGGGCCATGGCGCGGGCTATTTCGCGGGCTGACTCCTCCCTACCGTGGGGGTTAGCAGGGGTCGCCGGCAGGGATCCCGAAACCGGGAAGGTACGATGATGCAAAATCTCAGCGCAGTGCTCAACGCAGCCAAGACCCTGGAGGTCGTGGAGCGACCGGTGCCCGTGCCCGACCCGCACGAGGTGCTGGTCGAGGTCCGAGCCGTCGGCATCTGTGGCTCCGATGTCCACTACTACGAGCACGGGCGGATCGGGCCGTATGTCGTGGAGCAGCCGATGGTCGTCGGCCACGAGGCAGCCGGGGTGGTCGTGGCGGTCGGCGCGGACGTGGCCGACCACAGGGTGGGTGAGCGCGTCGCCCTGGAGCCCGGCGTCCCGTGCCGCCGGTGCGCGCAGTGCCTGGCGGGGCGCTACAACCTCTGCCCGGACGTGAGGTTCTTCGCCACCCCACCGGTCGACGGTGCGATCTGCCAGCTGGTGGCCATCGACGCGGGCTTCGCGCACCCCGTCCCGGAGGCCCTGACCGACGAGCAGGCCGCAATGGCGGAGCCGGTCTCGGTCGGGATCTGGGCAGCCCAGAAAGCCCACGTCGGACCCGGCGACCGCGTCCTGGTGACCGGAGCCGGCCCGGTCGGGCTCTTCGCGGCGCAGGTCGCCCGCGCCTTCGGTGGCATCGAGGTGACGATCAGTGATCCCAGCGAGTTCCGGCTGTCCGTCGCCGAAGACCTCGGACTCGTGGCTCACCGTCCTGGTCAGCCCTTCGACGGCGAGTTCGACGTCGTCATCGAGTGCTCCGGTGCGCAGGCCGCGGTGTCGGCGGGCATGTCCGCGCTGGCCCGGGCCGGCCGGCTCGTCCTGGTCGGCATGGGCGCCGACAGCGTCAGCATCGACGTCCCGCTGCTGCAGGGCCGGGAGATCACCCTCACCGGCACGTTCCGGTACGCCAACACCTACCCCCTCGCGCTCAGCCTGATCGCCTCCGGAGCCGTACGCGTCGATGGCGTCGTCACCCACAGGTTCGACATCGCGCACACCGAGGACGCCCTGACCGTCGCCCGGCGCGACCCGAAGGCGCTCAAAGCGGTGGTCACCCCGTATGCCGCTGGTGGGGGCGCGCGGTGACCTCACCCTTCGACCTGACCGGCAGGACCGCCCTGGTGACCGGGGCCAACCAAGGTCTCGGCAAGGCGTTCGTGTTCGCGCTGGCCGCAGCCGGCGCCCGAGTCGCCTTCTGCGGACGGCGACAGCAGGCCAACGAGGCGGTCGCCGCCGAGGGCGCGGCGGCCGGCCACGACCTGGTCCCGATCACCGCCGACGTCACCGACGACGCCAGGGTCGACTCCATGATCGCCCAGACCCTGGACGCGTTCGGCGGCCGGCTGGACGTGCTGGTCAACAACGCCGGACGGTGCTACCACGCCCCTTCCTTCGAGCTGACCGACCACCAGTGGTCGACCATCTTCGACCTCAACGTCCGGGCTGTCTGGAAGACCTCCATGGGCGTGGCCGAGGTCATGCGCGACCAGGGCTCGGGGTCGATCATCAACATCGGCAGCATCTCCGGACTGATCGTCAACCGGCCACAGTTCCAACCGGCATACAACGCATCCAAGGCGGCGGTCCATCACCTGACCAAGTCCCTCGCCGTCGAGTGGGCGCCCTACGGCATCCGGGTCAACGCCATCGCCCCCGGCTACGTCCAGGCCGACGGCGCCCCCGTCGACCGGCCCGAGCTCCGTCGGAACTGGCGGCCGGAGTTCCGCCGTCACTGGATCGAGGACGCGCCACAACAACGCTTCGCCCTCCCCGAGGAGATCGCCCCGAGCGTCGTGTTCCTCGCCAGCGACGCGGCCAGCTTCATCACCGGCTCCGTCCTCGTCGCCGACGGTGGATACACCGCCGTCTGACCCCGGCCCGCTGACCCCGGGTCGTCGCGGGAGTTCTACCGAATCCGGCTGAGTGCCAACACGACAGGCATCTCGGTCTACGTCCTGGGCCTTGGGGACAAGACCTTCCTGGCGCACACCTACGGGACCTCGATCGGCAGGGCCACCGTCACGGGCTACTGCATCAAGTTCAGGCGCCTCTCGGTCATCAACGTCGACACCCTGATGGCGGCCATCCGTCACGGCATGACCCTCGACCAGACTGGCTGAGCCTCAGCCAGCTCAAGGCGAGCGGACCCCTTGAGTGAGTCAGGCGAGCTGCTCGAAGAGGGACACAACGATCCCCTCCGGCCCGCGGATGTAGGCCATGCGCACGCTGCCCTCGTACTCGCCGACTCCACCGACCAGCCCGTACCCGTCCGCGGCCACCGAGTCCACGGCCGCCTGGAGATCGCCGACCTCGAAGGACACGTTCCGCAGCCCCACCTCGTTGGCCATCGCCTCGGGCGATCCCGGGGTGTGGCCGGGCGTCACGAAGCTGGATAGCTCCAACCGGGCGCCGTCGGGCGACCTCAGCATCGCGATCCGACAATGCGCGCCCGGAATGCCGCATACGGTCTCCACGAAGGCACCCTCCACCGACCCGGTGCCCTCGACCTCGAGGCCCAGGCCGACGAAGAACGCCGTCGCCGAGTCCAGGTCCGCGACCGTGATCCCGATGTGGTCGAAACGTCTGATGTGGGTCATGCGACTCATCCTCCCTCGGGACTCACACGGCTCCGGCGTCTCTGGTCACGACTTCGCGAGGGCGCGCACGGCGCGCCCGATGGCGGGGCGCAGGTCAAGCTCGGGGTCGTCGGTGAGCCGGTGCAGGATCAGCCCGTCGCCGAGCGCCATCAGGGCTCTGGTCGACGACACGGGGTCGGCGATCCCGACCGCGATCACGATCCGCTCCGTCCACCGCTCGAACTCGCGTCGCTGCCGGCGCAGCGGTTCGCCCAGCACAGGGTCTCCGGCGAGCTCGAGGAAGAGGGCGTAGCGCGCGCGGGTGCGCGCGGCGAATGGGCCGGTCTGCAGCTCGGCCATGGCGCAAAGGCCCCCGATCAGCTCCTCGACCCCAGAGATCGGGGGCTTCGCGGCCGGGTCGAAGTCGGCGCGCTCACGCTCGGCGATCCAGTCCACCACTCCGGCAAGGAGCGCCCGGCGGGTGCGGAACCAGTTCGAGGTCGACCCGGGCGGCAGGCCCGCTCGTTCATCGACCCGAGCATGGGTCAACGCGCGCACGCCCTCCGCGCCGAGCAGCTCCACAGCCGCCTCGAGTCCGCGCTGCCGAGTAGCCGCAGGCATGGACACCCCCTTCGCAGAGATCTACTATGAACATAGTAGAAGCACCGCCGCGTGCAGGAGGTCGACATGCCCACGCCCACCCCGACCTGGTCGCCGCTGCTGCCGGAGGCCTCCGGCTTCGACCATCTCCTCGTCGAGACGCCCGGCCTGCGCACGCACCTTGCCGCGATCGGCGAGGGCGAACCGGTCGTGCTCCTGCACGGGTTCCCGCAGCATTGGTGGCAGTGGCGCGCCATCGCTCCGGTCATCGCCGCACGGGGCTACCGGGTCTACTGCCCCGACCTGCGCGGGGCCGGGTGGACGGTGGCCGACGACCCACGTGTCGGACGCGAGACTCGACTCCACGACCTGCTTGCCCTGTTCGATGTCCTCGACATCGGGCGTGCCCACCTCGTCTCCCACGACATGGGTGCGATCACGGCGATGCAGCTGACCTACGACCACCCCGAGCGGGTTCGCACGGCAGTGGAGCTCTCCGTGCCGCCGGGTTTCATGACGTTCAGCCCGCGGGTCGCCCCAGGCTTTCGGCACCTGCCCCGGTTCATCTGGCACCGCCGGGGCGCCTCGCTCCGCGGAGTCTTCTCCGACGCCTACGTGGCCCACCCGATGTCGGAGGCGACCGCGGAAGCCCACCTCGCCCCGCTGAGTCGGCCCGAGATCGACGGCGCGGTCCGTCCGCTGACCCACGGGATGATCCTGCCCGAGGCGATGCGCCTGAGTCGCGGCGTCTATCGCCGCCGGCAGCTCACGGTGCCGACCCTCTCGTGTTCGGCCGCCGCGACAGACCCTGGACCGAGGAGAACCTGGCGCGCGTCTGCGGCAAACCGCAGCAGTATGCCGATCTCGTCGAGTTCGCTTACGTCGACGACGCGGCCCACTTCATCACCGACGACGCCCCGACCGCGGTCGCCGACCTCGCGATCGACTGGTTCGCACGAGCAGCGTGACGAAGGGCGCACCATCTGCGGCAGATGAGGACGGCGGCTGCGGATGATCAGGCGTGGTAGATGTCGCGGCGGTGGCCGATGGCAAGAACAGTCACCGTTCCGGCCTGATCGTCGATGCGGTACAGGATGCGATATGTGCCGCGTCGCGCGCTGTGCCGGTCTGCCAAGGGCGGGCGGAGCTGTTTCCCGACCCGGTGCGGGTTCTCGAGCAGCGGGCCGGTGATGAACTCGAAGGCGGCGGTGGCAACAGCTTCGGGGAGGTCTTGGGTGAGGTGCCGTCGAGCCGATGAGACGATCTGCAGTTGGTAGCGCCGATCGTTCACGCCGAGGTCCGGCGTAAACGCATCGCCGCCTCAAGGTCTTCTTGGGCCTCGACCCGGCCAGCGGCTAGGTCGGCCTCGGCGGCGGCAAGCTGCGTCATGAGGTCCTGATCGCCCAGGACGGCGATGGTCTCTTCGAGCATGGCCAGGTCATCTGGGGACAACAGGACGGCCGACGGCTGGCCGTGCACGGTGACGGTGACCCGTTCGTGTTGCTTGCTGACCCGGCTGACGACGTCGGACAGATGTGCCTTGGCGTCGGCCAGTGAAATACTCGTCATAGTCACAAGTATGACCAGAACCAAGGCAGGTGTCCAGTGGTGCAACCCTCGCTGATTGCGGCATGAGCGGTAATGATGGCGACCGCTTAGGCAAGCAGCGTCGCGATCAAGATCGACTGGCTGTGGCTGGAGTGCTGCATACTCCGTGACGGCTGTGGAGGTGAGCATGGGCAACGGCGTTGGTCCCGGTGTGATGGGTGGCCGGGCGCTGCTGATGGTGACGGCGGCCGCCGTGCTGTTCGCTCGTCTTTCGCGATCAACGTGGCTCACGACGCCCGTGGACGCGGGCGTCCCGGACCATTGGATTCCCCACTCGACGCTGGGCGTTGCCTTCGTCTTCGGCCTCTTTGCGCCTGTGCTTCTGCTCCCCGTCGGGGCGTTGTCCCGGGCTCGTGAAGACGGTTCCTGCCTTACGGTGCCGACAGTACTGGGTCGTCGAACCGCCGACCTGAACGAGGTGCACGCCACCCACGTACTGGTCCCGGGACGCGGTGAAGGTCTCGACTTGATGGTCCTGCGCGACCGTTGGCGCGTGGTCGTCGTGGCTTCGCCGGGACGATCGTCGCCGCGCTGGTCCGATGCCCCGATGCTGCGCGAACTGTGGCGTTCTACTTCCCGGCAGAGCAGTCGGGCAGCGGCTCGCGGCACGGGTTGGCTCGTGATTGTCGTCTGGGCCATCAGCGCCTTGGTGCTGTTCACCATCGTCGGCGTGTTCGCCGGAATCCTCTAGGCCCAAGCCAACCAGCGCCGAGCCCGCGCACTTCTGATCGCGGCAGAACGGGCAAATAGGTCTGTGCCCTACGCGGCCACCTCCCGGCGTTCGCCGTCTTCTCGGCTCGATTCCTGGCGGCTGGTGGATACTCGATGGATGAACACGGCAGGGGCGCGACCCAGCGTGGCCCGACGGATCATCGGGGCCCTCATTCGACTGGGTCGTCGAGCGGTAGATGACAGCCCTCGATCACGAAAGCCACCGGCCGGCAACTGGATCCCCAACAGCAACGGCGACGGCGGCCAGGTCATCTCAAGCGGGGCCTCCGGCGGGGGCCATTGAGCCCTGTGGCGGCGGCACCTTACCGAGCCATTGCCGGGCGGCCAGCGCCCGAGGTTTCATCGCTTGCCCTAGCCGGTTGATGGTCCTTGCGGCCCTTTCTGGCCGGGGCATGGCGTGCCGAGACCGACGTGAACAATTTCCTCGTGGGTACCGGCGCGGACAATGAGTGGCAGACAGGCCGGTTTGGGCAGCCAGTAGCCACCGACATACGAGAACCAAGAGTCCTTGCCGGCCTCGAGCGGGCAGTCGATGCGAACCCCCACCGCCGACGTCCGGGTCTGGCCGCCCCACCCGATCGCCAGTCTCGAACGGTCGGCTTCGGGAATTTCAATCTCGATGGGCTGGCCTCGCTTGACGCTGAGACCGGTCTTGGCGAACAACCGTTGCGCGGGGTCAACCGCGTCTCCGCTGAGACTTGTTTGAAGCGCTGCGTAAGTAGGAGCTGCTGGCAGAGCGACGATGCCGCCGATCACTGTCATGTCCGGGGGTGGCGGGTCTTGGTTGATGTAGTCGTTACAGTTGATGACCGACAATGCGCCTAGGGCCGCCGTCGCTGTGGTCGTGGCTGACGACGTTGTCGTGCTGTCAGTCGATGCTGGATGCGGAGTACCCGCGGTGCATGCCGCGACCACGACGAGGGCGGCTGCAGCGCTGCTGAGCCGAGCGCTTCGAGGGCGCCATTGCCATTTCACTTGCACACCCCCAGACCTCGGACGGAATCGTCAACCGATTGGCCCCTTTAGGGTACGTCGGACCGGCTCACACCGATCTCGCGTTGTGCTGCCGAACGCGGCATGAGCGGTAACAGCTGAGTCCTACGGAGTATCGATTTGGAGTGCGCGCCTCATAGCCAGCGTCTCGGTGTCATCGAGCCACGTCAATCGGTACGTCTCGCCGATCCAGCGGAAGACTCCTTGGACCCAGTCATCGAGTTCGCCATCCAGGTCTACGGGTAGGACCCATGAGTCGGTGTCGCGATGGTCAGGGGTGATGATCCACAGGATGACAAACTCCCGGAGGGGCGACCAGCGTCGCCACCAGAGGTGTCCGGACAGCATCGTGGATGTTGCATCGGGTTGGACGTAGAAGGTCCCACTGCGCCCCGACTTGTGGGTGAAGCGTGCGGCTCGGTGACGATAGGGGTCCAGCCGTTGGTTGCGGAGGGGTGGGACGTCTTTCGGCGGACTCCAAGGCACAGGGCAAGTTTGCTGGACTGCGCGTACCGATCCCGTCGTTGGGGACATCGGCCATCATGTCTGCGGCAAATCCGGTCGAATCAGGCCACGTAGTCCTCGAGCGCCAAGAGGACGTCAAGTCGCCGACGGACGTCGACGCTCGCGATAGTCGAGCGGAGTTCTTCCGTGCTTCGCACTGGCTTGTCGAGCAGACCAAGTGGCGGGGCGACACCCCTGTACTCGTTTTCCCCGTAGCTGGCCCCAGGCTCGGCGTCGAAGAACCTGTCCTGTTCCTCTTCGATCGACTCGGCGACTGCATCTGAATGCTGGGAGACGAGTTGGTCGAGGCTGCTTCTGAAGCGGTCCGTCATGACGTCGGTTGGATCCGGCAAGGCGACGGTGTGTACGACTCCATCGGCATCAATCCACATGACGGCTAGTGTGCCCGGTCCGGCACGACGCCCGATCGCGGCGTGATAGTCCAACGCCAGCCCTCGGAGACCGTCGAGGATATGAACCTGCTGGAGGTCCCGCTCGGCGTTGGGCTAGGTCTGATCGTTGTTGGCGTGGCGCTCATTCGGCTGCCGGGCCCCGGGTTCACCGTCCTCACAAGCGGCCTCATCGTTGCCGTGGCCGCGGCGGCGGTGCTGCGCAAGCGGCCCGAACACACCTAGCGCGGCATGTGCCGCCGCCCAGAGCGTTGTCTGAGATAGTGGCGCCCGTGACCGATCACGGCTGGGTAGCGGTCCAAATTGCAGTCCTCGACGGGCTGAAAGGCACGGACGTCATGGGCCAGCCGCCTCGCGACGATCAGGAACTCGATGGGGTTGCCGACACCGTCGCCGATCATGTGATCGGTGCGATCGACCACGCGACACGGCGCATCCTGGCCAACGACGAGCGCCACCGCTGAGCGGGCCACCTGGCCAACCCTGGCCCGGGTTTGCGCAACATGCGGCATGATCGAGCGGTTCCGCAGCGTCTTGGGC
>Ga0073909_10000121_pt1 | contig 29729 bp, 24 predicted proteins | sample Coa_R1_6_FD_66439 | JGI IMG/M metagenome (GOLD analysis project Ga0073909, IMG submission 66439) | Surface soil microbial communities from Centralia Pennsylvania, which are recovering from an underground coalmine fire. - Coalmine... | ecosystem: Environmental > Terrestrial > Soil > Unclassified... | reverse complement strand
GGGGTACCCCTCATCGGCTTCGACGAGTTCGACCAGCTCGACCTGGTGATCGACGGCGCCGACGAGGTCGACCACGCCGGCACCATGGTCAAGGGCGGAGGCGCCGCGCTGCTCTGGGAGCGGATCGTCGCCGACTCCGGCACGTCGTTCCTCTGCGTCGCCGACACGAGCAAGCTCGTCGACACCCTCGGCGCGTTCCCGCTGCCGATCGAGGTCGTCCAGTTCGGCTGGCAGGCGACCGAGCGGGCCATCCGCAGGTTCCTCGTCGAGCAGTGCTACCCCGAGGACGTGGCGCTCGTCGTCCGGACCACCAGCTCCGGCGAACCCCTGGTCACCGACTCCGGCAACCTCATCATCGACGCGCACCTGCAGGCGATCCCCGACCCGTTCGTCCTGGACCGGGAGCTGGTCTGGATCCCCGGCGTCGTCGAGCACGGCCTGTTCAGCGGGATCTGCGACCGGGTGCTGTTCGCCGACCCGGACGGGGCGATCACCGTGCTGGAGACGGGCGACACCCCGCCGGCGCGGCCGTCGACCACGGTCCGTGGGCGGCGGCAAGCCGCGGGCTGAGAAGACGGGCCGGGCTCCAGGCCCACGGGCCTCCCTCACTCGACGAGGGCGGCAACCACCTCGCGGAAGATCTCGGTATGCCGGTCGACGTCGCCCACCGTCGTCATCGGGCACATGAGTGCCATGTTGTGGAACGGCGTCATCAGGATGCCCCGGTTGCACATCGCCAGGTGCATGTACGCGTCCAGCTCCTCGTCGGCGGCCGCAGCCGACTCCTCGCCGGTCCGCGGCGCCGGGCGCGCGAACCGGTACTCCGTTCGAGCGCCGAGCTGGCTGACCGACCAAGGCAGGTCCAGCTCGTCGAGGGTCTCCTGGACGCCGAGGGTGAAGCGCGTCGCCAGCGCGATCATCCGCGTGAACGCCTCCTCGGTGAGCACCGAGGACAGCGTCGCGCGCATGGCCGCCGTGGACAATGCGTTCCCGGCGAGCGTCCCGCCGACTCCGCCCACGTCGACGATGTCCGCATCGCCGGCTTCGGTATGCCGGGTGACCGCCTCCGCTACCCCGGTGGAGATGCCGTAGGCGCCACAGGCGATCCCACCACCGATCGACTTGCCGATCACGACGATGTCGGGAGACAGCCCCCACGCGCGGGTCGCCCCACCCCACCCCGCCGAGAACGTGTGCGTCTCGTCGATCATGAGCAGGGCGCCGTACTCCGTGGCGAGCGTGCGCAACCCGTCCAGGAAACCAGGCTCGGGCAGGACGATCCCGATGTTGGTCAGGGCCGGCTCGGTGAGGATGGCCGCGACGTCGCCGTGAGCGAGCTGCGCCTCGACCGAGGCGAGGTCGTTCCACGTCGCGGCTCTCGTCGTCTCGGACAACGGGACCGGGGGAGCGACGTTGCCCGGTCGCGACACCGTCGTCCCGTCCGGACCCGGAAGGGCAAAGGTCTCGTCCACCGAGCCGTGGTAGCAGTACCCGAACACGAGGACCTTCGAACGACCAGTTGCCAAGCGGGCCAACCGAATCGCCCAGCGGTTGGCATCGGTCGCCGAGAGCGTGAACGACCAGAGCGGCATACCGAACCGCCTGGTCAGCTCCGCACCGACCCACTGAGCGTCCTCGGTCGGGAGCATCGCCGTCAGCCCGCCGAGGTCGCCCATCCGTCGTTGCACCGCGGCCACGGTCGCCGCGGGCGAGTGCCCGGCCATCGCCCCGGTGTCACCGAGGGCGAAGTCGATGTAGGAATGCCCGTCGACGTCGTGGATCCGGTTGCCCGTGGCCAGGTCGAGGTAGAGCGGGAAGCCGCCACTCCACATGTTCATCCAGGTCATCGGCACGCGGCCGAACAGGTTGGTTGCGGCGGCATACGCGGCTCGGCTGCGTGGGTTCCGCTCCTCGTATGCCGCCTGCTCGGTCGCGAGGAGGGACGCAAGTCGGGTGCGGTCGATGACGGTCATGTCGCACGACGCTAGCGCCAGCCCCAAGGGCTCGTCCGGCACTCGACCCGACACCGGCTTGCGCGGCATACGGTGGGCTCCATGGCGAAGTCTCCCGTGGTTCCCCTCGCCCCCGGTATCTGGCGCATCCCGTTGCTCGGCGACTTCGTCAACGGCTTCGTCTTCCGCGACGACGACGGCCAGGTGACCCTCCTCGACATGGGGATCAAGGCGAGCGGGCCCAAGGTGATGGCCGGGCTGGCAGCGATCGGCTCGGCCCCGCAGGACGTCACCCGGCTGCTGCTCACCCACGCCCACCCCGACCACGCCGGGGGAGCGGCCCGCGTGGCGCTGGAGACCGGCCGGGCGTTCGGGATCCACGCCGAGGACGCGGCATACGCCCGCGCGGGGGTGTCACCGCCACGGGACGAGTCGTTCCGGCTCGGTCGCTTCCTCAACCGCTACGTGAGGCAGGGCTTCGACAAGGTTCCGGTCGAGGAGGAGCTGTCCGACGGCCAGGTGCTGCCGGTGGCCGGAGGGCTTCGCGCCGTGCACACGCCCGGCCACTCCCCGGGCCACTGCTCCTTCCTCCACGAGGGGAGCGGTGTCCTCGTGACCGGCGATGCGATCTTCAACGTGCGTGGGCTGCGGTGGCCGATCAAGACCTTCTGCACCAACTTCGTCATGACGACGCAGACTGCTCACCGACTCGCCGACCTCGACTACTCCGTGGCAGCCTTCACCCACGGTCCCGAGCTGCGCGACAACCCGCGCACGCACATCGGTCGGTTCCTCGCCAAGGCCGGCGTCGGACGAGGGAGCCGACCCTCCGAGCCGCTCTTCTAGAGTTGCCCCCATGGCCCCTCAACGCGTCCCCGAGGGCCCGCCCCCCGCCCCGGCCGTCCAGAAGCTGCGGATCCGCTACGCCAAGCGCGGGCGGCTCCGGTTCTCCTCTACCCGTGACTTCTCCCGGGCGATCGAGCGGGCGTTGCGCCGGGCCGGCGTGCCGATGGCCTTCAGCGCGGGCTTCCACCCGCACCCCAAGATCTCGTATGCCAACGGGGCACCGACCGGGGCCGCGAGCGAGGCCGAGTACTTCGAGATCTCCGTCGTCGAGCGGGTGGACCCCGAGTCGGTGCGTGCCGCGCTCGACGAAGCCCTTCCCGACGGCCTCGACGTCGTGGAGGTGGTCGAAGCGGGGCCGGGGGGGCTCGCCGACCGGCTCGAGGCGAGCAGGTGGCGGGTCGAGTTCCCCGGGGTCACCGCGGCCGAGGCCGAGGCCGGCATACGGGCCTTCCTCGACGCACCCTCCGCGCAGGTGACCCGTACCTTCAAAACCGGGCCCAAGACCTTCGATGTGCGCCCACCCGTCCTGTCCGCCGCGGTCGACCCGGTGGACGGGTCCGAGGCTTCCGGTATGCCGTGTGCGATACTGACCATGGTTGTGCGGCACACCACACCCGCCACACGACCCGACGACGTCCTGACCGCGCTGCGTGCGATCGGGTTCGCGCCTCCGACACCCGCAAGGGTGACCCGACTGGCGCAGGGCCCGCTGACCGCAACCGCCGGGGTGGCCGACCCATTGGCTGCCGACAAGAACACCGTCGCCCCCTGAGCGGTGCCGCGAGCCTCGCGAGCCGCCCGGGGAGACATACCGACTTCCGGGCCGGGGCGCCGCCTCGACTCGATCGACACCGATCGGCCACCAGCCGACGGGTGGCCCCAAGCCATCGGGTGTGGCGTCACAGGTGGCCGTGGAAGGACGCCGCTCATGGCATCCCACGACGAACCCAACGACACCACCGCCTCGGTCGACGCCGCGGACACCACCGCGCCTGCCGCCGCTGACAGTGCGCCCACCACGGCTGAGACTGCACCGGAGGCCGCCCCGCGTGCCGTCCGCAAGCGCACCGCCAAGAAGGCTGCGGCCAAGGTCACCACCGACGACGCCGACACCGCAGCCCCGGGCACGGACGAGGCCGTCGCTGCGGCACCCCGCAAGCGGGTCCGGAAGGCTGCCAAGGCCGCGGCGGCCCCGGTCGAGAGTGACGAGGTCCTCCCGCTGGAGGGACCGACCGGCGATGCGGTGACCGACGCTCCCTCCGACGACACCGCCGACGGCGCCGTGACGGACGCACCGGCCGAGCGACCCGCGAAGAAGGCCGCGCGGACGACCAAGACAGCTGCCAAGAAGACCAGCCGCCGACGCGGCGCGGCCACCGAAGCCCTCGTGGAAGCCCCGCTGGAGATCCCGGCCGACGTCGACGTCGACGTCGAGGTCGACGAAACGCTGGACGACGCGGGTGCCGAGGCCCCCGCTCCGGCTCCCACCTTCGGCGTGCTCTTCCAGGCGCCGGACCTCACGGCCACGCCGACCCGACGACGGGCCACCCGACCCAGGTCGGCGCCCGAGCCGAAGCCCGAGTCCGAGCCGGCCGAGGACGACGCCGTGCTGGCCCCCACCGAGGCCGCCGCCTCCGAGCCCGACACCGGGGCCGACACCGGGGCCGAGGCCGATGCGCTCGGCGACGGCTCGGGTGACGGTGAGTCCGCAGCCAGCCGCCGCCGGCGTCGCCGCGGTGGCAAGGGTCGACGCGGACGGGCCGGCGACGGCGACGACGCGGTCGCGACCGAGGCGCCTGCTGGCGCATCCGACGGCGAGTCCACGACCGGTCCGGCCGACGACACTGACCAGGACGACGACGAGGGTGGCAGCGCGAGCAGCCGGCGTCGTCGGCGCCGCCGCCGCTCAGGAGCCGGGACCGGCGACAACGACGACCCGCCCGGCACCGTCACCAAGGTCCGCGAGCCGCGTGCCCGCGACGAGGTCACCGGAGTCAAGGGCTCGACCCGGCTCGAGGCCAAGAAGCAGCGCCGCCGCGAGGGCCGCGAGGCGGGCCGTCGCCGCACGATCATCACCGAGGCCGAGTTCCTCGCCCGCCGCGAGAGCGTCGAGCGGGTCATGGTCGTCCGCGACAAGGACTCCCGCACCCAGATCGCCGTCCTCGAGGACGACATCCTCGTCGAGCACTACGTCTCCCGCGAGACCAACGGCTCGATGGCGGGCAACATCTACCTCGGGCGGGTCCAGAACGTCCTGCCATCGATGGAGGCGGCCTTCGTCGACATCGGCAAGGGCCGCAACGCCGTCCTGTATGCCGGTGAGGTCAACTGGGACGCGGCCGGGCTGGAGGGCAACCAGCCCAAGCGGATCGAGAACGCCCTCAAGTCCGGCGACTCGGTCCTCGTCCAGGTCACCAAGGACCCGATCGGCCACAAGGGCGCTCGCCTCACCTCGCAGATCTCGTTGCCCGGCCGCTACCTCGTCTACGTGCCCGAGGGCTCGATGACGGGCATCTCGCGCAAGCTCCCCGACACCGAGCGCAACCGCCTCAAGGCGATCCTGCGCGAGGTCGTGCCCAACACGGCCGGTGTCATCGTCCGCACGGCGGCCGAGGGTGCGAGCGAGGAGGAGCTGCGCGCCGATGTCGAGCGGCTCACCCAGGCCTGGGACAAGATCAAGACCAAGTCCGAGACCGCCCAGGGCAAGAAGGGCTCCGGGGGCGGCGCCCCGCTGCTCGTCCACGGCGAGCCGGACCTCACGGTCCGGGTCATCCGCGACATCTTCAACGAGGACTTCGCGTCGCTCGTCGTCCAGGGCGACAAGGCCTGGGGTGAGGTCCGCGGCTACGTCGAGGACGTCGCGCCCGACCTCGCCGACCGGGTCACCAAGTGGACCGCCGAGGGTGACGTCTTCACGGCGCACCGCGTGCACGAGCAGCTCGCCAAGGCGATGGACCGCAAGGTCTGGTTGCCGAGCGGCGGCTCCCTGGTGATCGACCGCACCGAGGCCATGACCGTCGTCGACGTCAACACCGGCAAGTTCGTCGGCTCCGGCGGCAACCTGGAGGAGACGGTCACCAAGAACAACCTCGAGGCGGCCGAGGAGATCGTCCGCCAGCTCCGGCTGCGCGACATCGGCGGCATCATCGTCATCGACTTCATCGACATGGTCCTGGAGTCCAACCGTGACCTCGTCGTACGCAGGCTGCTGGAGTGCCTCGGACGCGACCGCACCAAGCACCAGGTCGCCGAGGTCACTTCGCTGGGCTTGGTCCAGATGACCCGCAAGCGCGTCGGGTCCGGCCTCATCGAGGTCTTCTCCGAGCCCTGCGAGCACTGCCACGGCCGCGGCATCATCATCCACAGCGAGCCGATCGAGCGCGGGCTCGAGGGCGGCGACCACGGCGGTTCGCACCAGCACGGCGGCTCGGCCAACGGTGGCGGCAACACCGGCGGCGGCAACACCGGCGGCGGCCGAGGGACCAGCGCCGCCCGCCGCGGTCGCGAGGACTCCCGCCGGACCGAGAACCCGCAGTCTGCCGCTGCCCACAGCGGCCCGACGGCGGCCCAGATCGCCGCGGCTGCCCATGCGGCAGCGATGAAGAAGGTCGTCCCCGTCCCGGGACCCGACGTCGCCCAGGACGAACCGACCCAGATCGTCCTCGAGGTCGACACCACCGAGCAGCTGCTGGGTTCCGAACCCGGCGGCGGCCTGGACACAACCCAGCAGGTGCTGGTCTCCGAGCCGACCGAACCCGAGCCCGACCGCGAACCCGAGCCCGCGGCATACGTCCCGGCCCCGGTGGTGGTCACTGCGCCCAGGCGCCGAAAGCGCGGCCGGGTCGTGGCCCCAGCCGGCCCCCCGCGTCACCCCGACTCGGCCGGTTTGGAGAACCCCTCCACCGACCGGTAGATTTGACCCTTGGTGCGCCCACCGAGCCGATGTCCTCGCAAGAGGGTCGCTATCAGCCGGTCACCGTAGAGCGCGTGCCACCGTGAAGACGAAAGTGAGAAACCCGTGTACGCGATTGTGCGCGCAGGCGGTCGCCAGGAGAAGGTCTCCGTCGGCGACGTCCTCATCATCGACAAGGTCGCTGGTGAGGCCGGGAGCAGCCTGGAGCTGACCCCGATCCTCCTTGTCGATGGTTCGACCGTGACCAGCGATGCTTCCGCGCTCGCCAAGGTCAAGGTGACGGCCGAGGTCGTCAAGCCGACCAAGGGCCCGAAGATCACCATCCTCAAGTACAAGAACAAGACCGGCTACCGCAAGCGGCAGGGTCACCGTCAGCACTCGACCCAGATCCGCGTCACGGCGATCGACGCCTGAGCGTCGGTCCACGGACTTCTCACCAAGGAGCACAGCAACATGGCACACAAGAAGGGTGCGTCCTCGACCCGCAACGGTCGTGACTCCAACTCCCAGCGCCTCGGCGTCAAGCGGTTCGGCGGCCAGGCCGTCAACGCCGGCGAGATCCTCGTCCGCCAGCGCGGCACGCACTTCCACCCAGGCAACGGCGTCGGTCGCGGAGGCGACGACACGCTGTTCGCGCTCGTGGCCGGTGCGGTCGAGTTCGGCACGCGCGGCCGTCGCCGCGTCGTCAACATCGTCCCGGCGGAGACCGCCGCCGAGTGACACGTATGCCGGGTGCTCGCCACCCGGCACCACCTCACCTGGAGGGGCGGGACCGGCACACGGCCCCGCCCCTCACCCGTTTCCTCCTCAACCCTCTCGTCTGCCCCTCACCCCTCACGTCTACCCCGCTCACGTCACCCGTCGCCCCCGCACGTCTACGCATCCGTACCCTCCCCGCCAGACCCGACGCCCGTCCGCCCGCCTCACCTTCCCCGCACGTGCGGGGTTATTCAGGTCAAGTAGCCCGACCAGCCTGAACAACCCCGCACGTGCGGGGAGGAGCTGGGCGGCCGAGGGCCGGTTGACCCCCAGGGGACATCTCCCCATCGGCCGACGCCGGCCCGGGCGCCTACTCTGAACCCTGTCCGTACCCACCGAAAGCCGAGCACCTCATGACCACCTTCGTCGACCGCGTCGTCCTGCACGTGGCCGCCGGCGACGGCGGTCACGGCGTCGCGTCGGTCAAGCGGGAGAAGTTCAAGCCGCTCGGCGGACCCGACGGCGGCAACGGCGGCAAGGGCGGCTCGGTCGTCATCGCGGTCGACCCGCAGGCGACGACGCTCCTGGACTACCACCACACCCCGCACCGCCGGGCCGCCAACGGTCGCCCCGGCGCCGGTGACGAGCGCAACGGCGGCGACGGCGCCGACCTGGTCCTGCCCGTGCCCGAAGGCACGGTCGTGTCGACGCCGTTCGGTGAGGTGCTCGCCGACTTGGTCGGCCAGGGAGCGACGTTCGTGCTGGCTCGCGGAGGTCGTGGCGGTCTCGGCAACCGCGCGCTCGCCAGCCCGCGCCGCAAGGCCCCGGGCTTTGCGCTGCTCGGTGAGCCCGGCGAGAGCATCGACGTCGTCCTGGAGCTGAAGTCGCTCGCCGATGTCGCCCTGATCGGCTTCCCGAGCGCCGGCAAGTCCTCGCTCGTCTCGGTGCTGTCGGCGGCCCGGCCGAAGATCGCCGACTACCCGTTCACGACGCTCGTCCCCAACCTGGGCGTCGTGACCGCCGGGTCCGAGCGCTACACGATCGCCGACGTACCCGGCCTCATCCCGGGCGCGAGCCAGGGCAAGGGCCTGGGCCTGGAGTTCCTCCGTCACGTCGAGCGGTGCTCGGTGCTCGTCCACGTGGTCGACTGTGCCACCCTCGAGCCGGGCCGTGACCCGCTCACCGACCTGGAGGTCATCGAGGACGAGCTCGCGGCATACGTCCCCGATGCGACCCTCGGCGGTCGGCCGTTGTCCGAACGCACCCGGATCGTCGTCCTCAACAAGGCCGACGTCCCCGAGGCGCAGGAGCTGGCCGAGATGGTCAAGCCCGACCTCGAGGCCCGCGGACTGGAGGTCCACATCGTCTCCGCGGTCGCGCACATCGGCCTGCGCGAGCTGACCTTCTCCCTTGCCAAGCACGTCGCCGAGGCGCGGGCCGAGCTCATGGTGGTCGAGCCGCCGCGGGTCGTGATCCGGCCCAAGGCCGTCGACGACAGCGGCTTCACGGTGGCCCGCGAGCACACGTCCGACGGCGACGTGTTCCGGGTGATCGGCGAGCGCCCCACCCGATGGATCCGGCAGACCGACTTCAGCAACGACGAGGCCGTCGGCTACCTCGCGGACCGGCTCAACCGGCTCGGTGTCGAGGAGAAGCTGTATGCCGCGGGTGCCGTCGCCGGTGACACCGTCCTCATCGGGCCGATCGACAACGCCGTCGTCTTCGACTGGCAGCCGACGATGAGCGCCGGGGCCGAGCTGCTCGGCGGCCCACGCGGGACCGACCAGCGGCTGGCCGACAACGAGCGGCCGACACGCGGTGACAAGCGGCGCGACTTCCACGACCGCAAGGACGCCGCGACGGTGGCGCGTGAAGAGCTCGCGGCCGAACGCAGGGCTGGTCACTGGGCGACGGCTGGAGACGACGATGCCTGAGCTCCGCTCGGCGGCAGCGGAGGCAGCCCGGTCCCGCGAGATAGGCAGCGTCGAGGAGACCGCCGAGCCACTCCAGACAGTCGAGACGGCCGAGACGCTTCAGACAGCCGAGGCAGTCGGGACGGACGGGACAGTCGACGAGGATGCCACCCAGCCCCGATCCCGTGTGGCAGGGGGCGCCACGACGATGCCCATGTACCGCCAGCGGATCTCGGTGGCCCAGCGCATCGTTGTCAAGGTCGGGTCGTCCTCGTTGACCGGAGCTGCCGGCGGCAGGCTCGACCCGTCGGCCATCGACACCCTCGTCGACGCCATCGCCATGCGCAGGCTGTCCGGAGCACACGTCGTCCTCGTCTCCTCCGGAGCCATCGCGGCCGGCCTGGGCCCGCTCGGGCTCAGCAAGCGGCCGTGGGACCTGGCCACCCAGCAGGCGGCAGCCAGCGTGGGGCAGGGCGCCCTCATCGCGGCATACCAGAGGGCCTTCGACCGGCACGGGCTCACGGTCGGGCAGGTGCTGCTCACCGCGGATGACGTGACTCGCCGCACCCACTACACCAACGCCAAGCGGACCCTGGACCGGCTGCTCGACCTGGGCATCGTGCCCATCGTCAACGAGAACGACACGGTGGCGACCCAGGAGATCCGGTTCGGCGACAACGACCGGCTCGCCGCCCTCGTCTCCCACCTCATCGACGCCGATGCCCTGCTCCTGCTCACCGATGTCGACGCGCTCTACGACGGGCCCCCGGCCCGGGAGGGAGCCACCCGCATCGCCCTCGTCGAGACGACCCACGACCTGGACCACATCGAGATCGGGGGCACCGGGTCCTCCGTGGGCAGCGGCGGCATGGTGACCAAGGTCGAGGCGGCGAGCATCGCCAACGCCGCCGGGATCCCCACGCTGCTGACGTCCACGTCCCGCGTGGCGGGAGCGCTGCGCGGTGACGACGTCGGGACGATCTTCGCGCCGCAGGGGTCCCGCCGGGCGCTGCGCAAGCTGTGGCTCGCCCACGCCACGACGGCCCGCGGTCGGCTGCTCATCGACGCCGGTGCGGTGCGCGCCGTCGTCCAGGGCCGCAAGTCGCTGCTGCCCGCCGGGGTCGTCGGCGTCGAGGGTTCCTTCGGCGACGGCGATGCCGTCGACGTGGTCGGCCCGGACGGCGCCATCGTCGCGCGCGGGCTGGTCAACTACAACGCCGTCGAGCTCCCGCACCTCATCGGCCGGACGACGAGCGAGCTGGCCGCCCTCCACGGGCCCGGCTACGAGCGCGAGGTCATCCACCGCGACGACCTCGTCGTCCTCTGACTCCCTCGGCTCGCTTCTTGCGTCTGCGGATCTGAGGCCCACGACCCTCAGATCCGCAGACGTATGCCGGTCGGCCGCGGGGGATGCGCGCGTGGCCGGCATACGGGTAGGGTCTTGCGCTTGTGTCTGCCCGCCTGCTCCCGTACTGGCGGCTCCTCGTCGCGGGGGTCCACGAGCAGTCCACCTACCGGCTCGCGATGCTCGGCGGGCTCGTCGCCAACGCGACCTTCGGGTTCCTCAAGGTGGCCATGCTCTTCGCGACGGTCCGCGCGGCGGGCGGGGAGCTGCGCGGCTACGACATCGGCTCGATGAGCGCCTACGTGTGGGTGTCCCAGGGGCTGCTCGGCTCGGTCAACGTGGCCGGGACCAGCGACTTCGCCGACCGGATCAAGACCGGTGACGTGGCCGTCGACTTCTCCCGGCCGATCAGCCCGCAGGGCGCGGTCGTGGCCCGCGAGGTCGGCAAGGCGGTCGCCGCCCTCGGCCCCCGAGGCCTGCCGAGCATCGCCATCGGAGCACTGGTCGTCGGGATGAGCATGCCGACGACACCGTGGCCCTACCTGCTCGGCGTGGTCAGCCTGGTGATCGGCGTCGTCCTGTCCGCAGCCCTGGTCTACGCGCTCGCGACCGCCGGCTTCTGGCTGATCGAGACGCGCGGCATCCAGGTGCTCTACATGGTCATCTCGGGGTTCTTCACCGGCCTGTTCGTGCCGATCAGCCTGTTCCCGGGATGGCTGTCGGCGATCGCGACCGCGACCCCGTTCCCCTCCATGATGATGTACCCGATCGACGTCCTCACCGGTCGGGTGTCCCTCACCAGATCGTTGGTACTGCTCGGGATTCAAGCGGCTTGGCTCGTCGCCACGCTGGTGGTGGGCGCGCTGCTCACCCGCGCCGGACGTCGCACCCTGGAGGTCCAGGGTGGCTGATCCCGTGGTCCCGACCCCCGACCCGGCCGACCGTATGCCGCCCAGCCGGCTCGCGGCATACGGCGCCGTGCTCGCCTCCCGGATCCGCTCCCAACGCTCCTACCGCGCGAACTTCTACACCGACCTGGGTGCGTCGTTCCTCATCGGCTTCATCGAGCTGGCCGAGGTCTGGATCCTCTTCCACAACGTGCACGCGCTGGGCGGGCTGACGTTCCGCAACATCCTCCTCGTCTTCGGCATCGCGGACCTCAGCTTCTCGATCGCGCAGATGTTCTTCGGGCACGTCGACCGGATGCCGACGTTTCTGCGCGCCGGGACGCTCGACGTCTTCTACCTCCGGCCGCAGCCCGTACTGCTCCAGGTCATCACGAGCGAGATCGGGCTGCGCCGGCTGACGCGCGCGCTCGTCGGGCTCGGGTCGCTGGTTATCGGCCTGTCGCTCAACGAGATCCGGTGGACCGTGGGCAACATCGCACTCCTCGCCGTCACGCTGGTCTCGGCGTTCCTGGTCCACTCGGCGATGCTCGTCTGGGCCGGGGGCGTGCAGTTCTTCCTCGTGAGCGGGGCCGAGATGACCAACGCGTTCGTCTACGGCGGTCGGTATGCCGCGACCCAGGTCGCGTCGGTCTGGTCCACGCCGCTCAAGGTCCTCTTCGGGTTCATCTTCCCGATGGCGGTCACGGCGTACGTCCCGGCGCTGCGCCTGCTCGGCCTGCCCGGTCCCATGTGGCTCCCTACCTGGTTGGCATGGTGGACCCCGGCCTTTGCCGTGTGGATGTGGGCGTTCGCCCTCTGGTCCTGGCGGCAGGGCATCAGGCACTACCAAGGAGGTGGCGGATGAGCGAGCCCATCATCGCGACGGACGGTTTGACGCGCGAGTTCGTCCGGCGCACGCGGAGCGGGAAGCTGTTGCGGGACAAGACAGTCGTGCGGGCGGTCGACGACCTGACGATCAGCGTCGAGGCAGGGGAGTCGGTCGGATACATCGGTGCCAACGGCGCCGGGAAGTCCACGACGATCAAGATGCTCGTCGGGATCCTCGTGCCGACTCGGGGCACGGTTCGCACGTGCGGCCTGGACCCACTTGCCCAGCGACGCAGGCTCGCGCACGAGGTCGGTGTCGTGTTCGGGCAGCGGTCCCAGCTGTGGTGGGACCTGCCCGTCCGTGAGTCGTTCTCGATCCTGGCTGCCATCCACCGGATCGCCCCGGGACGGGCGAGGGAGCGGGAGGCCGAGCTCGTCGGCCGGCTGGAGATGGGGGACTACCTCGATACCCCGGTCCGGCAGCTCTCGCTCGGGCAGCGGATGCGCGCCGAGCTGGCAGCCGCCCTGCTGCACACGCCGCGACTGGTCATTCTCGACGAGCCGACGATCGGGCTCGACGTGCTCTCCAAGCAACGCCTGCGCGACTTCCTCATCGAGGAGCGACGCGAGCACGGGACGACCCTCCTGCTGACCACCCACGACATGGGGGACATCGAGCGGCTCTGTGACCGCGTCCTCGTCGTCGACCACGGCCGCCTCGCCTACCAGGGCTCCCTCGACGGCCTGGCCCGAACGGTGGGCGCGCAGCGCGTGCTCGTGGTCGACCTCGTGGCGGCGACCCCGGACCTCACCGACCTGCCCGACGTCGTCCACCTGGGCAGCGAGGGCCACGGCCTGCGCCAGCGGTTGGCGTTCGACGCCGAGCGGACGACGGCGGCCAGGGTGCTCACCGAGGTGTCCAACCGGGTCGCCGTGCGTGACCTGTCGGTCGAGGAGCCCGACATCGAGGACGTCGTCCGGCGGATCTACCAGTCCCAGCGCTGAGTCAGTCGAGGCGGGTGACCTCGAACTGCATCCTCGGGTGGGCGATGGCCTCCTGGCTCTGGACGAGCTGGAGCTCGCGGCGTCCTGAGTCGAGCGTGTTCTGCAGGAGGTCGAAGACGCTGCTGGCCGTTCGCCCGAGAGCCAGCGCTGGGTCGCCCGTCTGGAGCAGGTGGGCGGTGAACAGGGCGGCCGTCACGTCGCCGGAGCCGTTGGCCTTCATCGGCAGCCGAGGAGTCTGCACGATCCAGCTGCCGCCCGGCATACAGGCCATCATCTCGATCGTGTCGGCCGGTGCGTCGGGTCGCTCGACGGAGGTCACCAGGACCATGGACGGTCCCACGGCCCGCACCTGGTCGACGGCGGCCACCGTCTCGGCGATGGAGCGCGGCCCGGTGCCGGTGAGGAAGCCGAGCTCGAACTGGTTGGGCGTGATCAGGTCGGCTTGCGGAACCACCCGCTCCCGCAGCAGGACCGGGATCTCGGGCGCGACGAAGCATCCGCTCTTCGCGTTGCCCATCACCGGGTCGCAGGCGTAGATGGCCGCCGGGTTGGCCGCCTTCACCCCGGCCACGGCGTCGAGGATCACCGCCCCGATACCCGGACCACCCTGGTAGCCGGACAGCACCGCGTCGACCTCCGCGAACGCCTCGCGCTCCTCGATCCCGGTGATCACCTCGCCGACGACATCGGCCGGGACGAGGGGGCCGCGCCAGGCGCCGTAGCCGGTGTGGTTGCTGAAGTTCACCGTTGGCACGGCCCACACCTCGACACCGAGACGCTGGAGCGGGAACACCGCGGCCGAGTTGCCGACGTGCCCGTAGGCGACATGGCTCTGGATGGAGAGGATCGTCGTCACCCGGCCATCCTCGCACCGACGAACACGACCCCCGAGCCTCTCGCCGTCCTCCTCGCCGCCGGTTGGCTGGTCGACCGTCGCGGCCGGGCCACCCCGATGCGCCGCTTCGACCGGAGCGGGATCCCGCGGCCCGGCTCGACGGCCGAGTACCACGAGATGGCCGCGCACGTGAAGGGCAACAGCTTCCCGCAGGGGATGTGACGGGGTCGGGCCGCGAGATGGAGCGACGCGGCCCGTGCACCGGCATACCCTTTCGGTATGCCGTCCTCGGACTCGATCAGTGACGCCGCCCGCGCGCAGGTGACCGACCTCGCCGGTCGCGCGCGCGTTGCGTCCCGCACCCTCGCCCTGCTGTCCCGCGCCGAGAAGGACGCGGCCCTCCGCTCGCTCGCCGACGCAGTTGCCGCCGCGACCGACCGGATCGTCGCCGCCAATGCCGAGGACCTCGCCCGCGGTCGCGACGCAGGCATGGCCCAGGGCCTGCTCGACCGGCTCACCCTCGACGCCGACCGCGTGGCCGCGGTTGCCGAGGCGCTGCGTGACATCGCGGCGCTGCCCGACCCGGTCGGGGAGATCGTCCGCGGCTCGACCCTGGCCAACGGGCTGCAGATCCGACAGGTGCGGGTGCCGATGGGCGTCGTCGGGATGATCTACGAAGCGCGCCCCAACGTCACCGTCGATGCTGCCGGGCTCGGCCTCAAGTCAGGCAACGCCGTCATCCTCCGCGGCGGCTCGGCAGCCGCTGCGACCAACCGGGCGCTCGTCGACGTCCTCCGCGCCGCGCTCGACCAGCACGGGCTGCCGGCCGACGCGGTGACCCTGCTCGACGGTGGGGGGCACGACGCCGTCCGCGCCCTGATGACCGCGCGCGGGCTCGTCGACCTGCTCATCCCGCGCGGGGGCGCCGACCTGATCTCCTCGGTCGTCCTCAACTCGACCGTTCCCGTCATCGAGACCGGGATCGGCATCTGCCACGTCTACGTCGATGCCGCCGCCGATCTCGGCAAGGCGCTGGCGATCACGGTCAACGCCAAGACCCAGCGGCCCAGCGTCTGCAACGCCGCCGAGACCCTCCTGGTGCACCGCGACGTGGCCGCTGACTTCGTCCCCAAGGCGTTCGCCGAGCTGGCCGGCGGGGGAGTGGAGCTGCACGCCGACGCCAGCAGCGCGGCATACGGGAAGGACGCGGGGGTCGTGACGATCGAGGCGACCGACGCCGACTTCGACACCGAGTGGCATGCGCTGGCCATGAGTGTCGCCGTCGTCGACGACCTCGACGCGGCGCTGGCGCACGTCCGCGCCCACGGGACGGGACACACCGAGGCCATCGTCACCGAGGACCGGGCAGCCGCTCGACGCTGGACGAGCGAGGTCGACGCGGCCGTGGTCATGGTCAACGCCTCGACCCGGTTCACCGACGGCGGCGAGTTCGGTTTCGGCGCCGAGATCGGGATCTCGACCCAGAAGCTGCACGCGCGCGGCCCGATGGCGCTACCGGAGCTCACGACGACCAAGTGGGTCGTCGAGGGGGACGGCCAGATCCGCGGGTAGCAGCGCCGTGCGGAGAGGACCTGCCCGCGCGGAGAGGGAGCCCGGTCATCGTTGGGTGGATGCCTCATGCCAAGAGGAAGGGCCCCCCGACGTATGAGATCGGGGGGCCCTGACGGTCATCGGCGAACCGACGGCCGGTGCTTCGGTGGCCCGAGGGCCACGTCGGCGGGTGGTCGACGGTGAACCGACGACCGGTGCGTCGGCAACCCGGGGGCTGCCTCTGCGATGTGTCGCTGACGACCGAGGTCGCTGCGCTCACTGATGCTCCAACTACGAGAGTTGACGACATCGGCGGCCGGTGCGGACCCGAGAGTCTGCTCCGAACCAGGTGGGCGGTGTCCGGGGCCCGAAGGCCTCGTTCCTTCCCGGGCGGGCTGCGTTGGCCGGCCGCCCGACGAGCGGACGAACCGGACTTCCACGACGACGGTGGGTGCCTCACCTCCGGCAAGCCGGTGGGTCGGCGGCGGCCCAGGCATCTCGGTCTCGGGGGTGCCCCACGTCGTCGCACGCGGTGCATCCGGGGTTTCCCCCATTGGCGGTCCACCTGGCTGGGCCAAGTGGTCGGCGCCCCCGTTATCCGGTCTGCCGGCCCCTCTGGTCGGCGGTCCGGTTGCCCGGCCCGCTCCCCGTTGGAGGGCGTAGGAGATGTCTAATGCGTGAATCCCTTGGCCCGCAACAGTTTTCGCCAACCATTTTTCATCCACCGGATCCTCACAGGGCTGTCCACAGGCGGCCGCGGTCAGGGCGGCGGTTGTGCACATGCCTGTGCACAAAACTCGTGGACAACCAGCGCCGGAAAGGCGCGCTCCGGAGTCGGTCTCGGTGTGCACCGACGGAGGTGGCCCACTGGCTTGTACGCTGTCGCCATGACGACGTCACTTGCCCGCCTGGTCACCGAAGGCGCGAAGGTCCGCGACATGCCGATGCCCCCGATCGTCTTCGGTCTCATCGCGCTCGCGCTGTTCGGTCTTGCACTGGCGGTGCTGTGGTCCTTCCGGGGCACCGTGCAGAAGGTTCGCGTCGGTGGGCACCCCGGGCCGTCCGAGCGGCACGATCACCACTGACAATGCGCCTCGGGGTCATGGGCGGGACGTTCGACCCCATCCACCACGGTCACCTCGTCGCCGCGAGCGAGGTCCAGGCGCGGTTCGACCTGGACGAGGTCGTCTTCGTCCCGACCGGCGAGCCCTGGCAGAAGGCCGATGAGAACGTCAGCCCGGCCGAGCACCGCTATCTCATGACCGTCATCGCCACCGCGTCCAACCCCCGCTTCACGGTGAGCCGGGTCGACATCGACCGGGACGGTCCCACGTACACGATCGACACCCTGCGCGACCTGCGGGCCGAGCGGCTCGACGCCGAGCTGTTCTTCATCACCGGTGCCGACGCCCTGGCCGAGATCCTGTCCTGGAAGGATGCCGAGCGGCTGTTCGACCTCGCACACTTCATCGGCGTCACCCGCCCGGGGCATGTGCTGAGCGACAAGGGCCTGCCCGAGGACCGGGTCACCCTCCTGGAGGTTCCGGCCATGGCGATCAGCTCGACCGACTGCCGGGCACGGGTGGAAGACCGGGAACCCGTCTGGTACCTCGTGCCCGACGGGGTCGTCCAGTACATAAACAAGTACGACCTGTACGCCCGACCCGCCCCGGATCCGGGCGAGCTGCACCCCCGTGCCCTGAACCACCATGTCGAGGAGACCAGTGCCAGCCACTGAACGATCGTTGGAACTCGCCCGCATCGCCGCGACGGCGGCCGACGACAAGAAGGCCATCGAGGTGGCCGGGATCGACGTCAGCGACCATCTGGCCCTGACCGACATCTTCCTCATCGCCTCGGCGTCCAACGAGCGCCAGGTGGGTGCCATTGTCGACGCCGTCGAGGACGCGCTCCGGGCGGCCGGGTCCAAGCCGGTCCGGCGCGAAGGAGCGCGCGAGGGGCGCTGGGTCCTCATCGACTTCGGCGACATCGTCGTCCATGTCCAGCACGAGGACGAGCGCCACTTCTACGACCTCGAGCGGCTCTGGCGCGACTGCCCGGCCATCGACCTCGGCATCCCGCGCCGGCGCGCGGAGGCATGAGCGAAGCGGCGACCATGGCAGCAGGCAGCAAGCCACGTCGAGTGATCGTCCTTCGGCACGGCCAGACCGACCACAACGCCAAGGGGATCTGGCAGGGACAGCTCGACGCGGCCCTGTCTCCGAAGGGTCATGCGCAGGCGCTGGCCGCGGCCGCAGCCCTCGTCCGGTTCGCGCCCGTCCGGGTGGTCGCCTCCGACCTTCAGCGGGCCGCCAACACCGGCGCCGACGTGGCCCGGGCATGCGGCATACCCATCTCGCTGGATCCGCGGTGGCGCGAGATCCACGCCGGCCAGTGGCAGGGCCTGACCAACGAGGAGGTCCGGTCCGGGTTCCCGGAGGACCGGGCTCGGCACGACCGTGGTGAGGACTTCAAGCGGGGCGTCGACGGCGAGTCGATCACCGACGTGGCCCGGCGGGTCCGCGACGCTCTGGACGACCTCGTCGGCTCGATGGGGCCTGGCCAGACCGTCGTGATCGCCACCCACGGGGTAGCCGGCCGCGCGGTCGTCGCCGAGCTGCTCGACCTGCCCCAGAGCCTGGCCTGGCAGCGCCTCGGTGGCCTCTCGAACTGTCACTGGGCCGAGGTCGTCGAGGGTGGCAACGGATGGCGCCTCGCCGCCTGGAACGCCTCCGCCTGAAACGTTCCACGCTCAGGCGGTCCACCCGACCCGTCTGTATGCCGGGTGCTTACCTGCCCGTCTGCCACGCGTCTGGCGGCACGAGACGTGGGCGAGGCAGGCCGATTTGGTGGTTTGGGTGGTCGGCTGGGTAAACTCTCCCGGTCCCCGCAAAGGACACCTCACCTGAGGAAACTCGGGGCTGTGGCGCAGCTGGTAGCGCACCTCCATGGCATGGAGGGGGTCAGGGGTTCGAGTCCCCTCAGCTCCACTCGCAAGGGCTGAGCCCGATCGCTTCGCGATCTGGCTCAGCCCTTTCTCGTGTCGCTGACGGGGCCGAGCGCGCCGCGCTCCTTGGCGGCTTCCTCGGCGTTGTAGGGCACGAGCTTGTCGACGCGTGCGAGGACCTCCTCGCTCCAGGCGAAGCCGGTCATCCTCTTGCCAGCGATCAGGTATGTGCCGTCGGAGAGCTTGGTGCTGAGCAGGCCGCAGTAGCCGTGGCAGACCGAGGAGACGATGGCACCTCGTACAAGTCCCGGGTGATCCGCTGCAGTCCTTCGCTGTCGGGGAAGTCGTACATGACCGCGTGACCACCGGTGAAATAGATGGCGTCGTAGTCGGCGGAGTCGATCTGGTCGGGACTGACAGTGTGCTCAAGCAGGGCCATCTTCGCGGGGTCGGCCCGCCAGGCCTTGGCGGTCTTGTCGTAGTTCGGGAACGTCAGGGCCCGCGGCTCGAGTGGCACCTGCCCGCCGGCTGGGCTGACCAGGGTCTGCTCGCAGCCGGCCTCCTCGAAGACCTGCCAGGCGTGGGTGAGCTCGGAGAGCCACAGGCCGGTGGGGTGGGACGGGTCGTCGTAGTGGCCGACGTTGGTCCCCACGGTCAGGATGCGTCTGCTCATGCTCGGCTCTCGTGGTTCGGCTGCTGTGTAGTGGCTCTCCGTTCGGGGCTGATTCAACCTTCTCATCAACCGCGTGGACTCGTCGTTCTGGAACAGGCGACGGACCCTGAGCCCTGGCTCCCTCGGCTCGCCGGGAACGGAAGGTCCCGAGCTCCGGACCGGAAAGGACGTGGGAGGCTCAGCCGGTGCGAACTGACACTGTCTTCGAGCGCAACCGGCCGGCTGCGTCGCTCGTCGACGCCACCCTGGCGGAGTCGCGCGAGGCGTGCTTCTGGATCGAGGACGCTCCGCCCGGGCCGGCGGGAGAGGCGCTGAGCGGGCGGCATACGACCGACCTCGCGATCGTCGGTGGCGGCTATACGGGCCTGTGGACCGCGGTCCGGGCCAAGGAGCGCGACCCGTCCCGACGGGTGCTGCTGCTCGAGGCGCACCGGCTCGGGTGGGCCGCCTCCGGACGCAACGGCGGGTTCTGCGACGCCTCGCTGACCCACGGACGCGACAACGGGCTAAGCCGGTGGCCGGCCGAGCTCGACCGGCTCGACGCGCTCGGTGAGGCCAACCTCGCCGGGATTGCCGAGACCGTCCGGCGGCACGCGATGGACGTCGACTTCGAGCGGCCCGGAGGCATCCTGGTGGCGGTCGAGCCGCACCAGGTGGACTGGCTGCGCGAGGCGGCCGATGCGGGGGACGGCCGGTTCCTCGACGAGGGGCAGGTGCGGGCCCAGGTCGCCAGCCCGACCTACCTGGCCGGGCTGGCCTCGGACGAGACCGCGTTGCTCCATCCGGCCAAGATGGTCCGCGAGCTGGCGCGGGTGGCAAGAGAGCTCGGGGTGACCATCGTCGAGAACAGCCACGTCCGGAGCCTGAGCGCCCAGGGCCGGACCGGGCCGGTCACCCTGGTGACCGACCGCGGCACCGTCGTCGCCGACCGGGTGGCGCTGGGCACCAACGCCTTCCCGGCGCTGGTCCGCCGGTTCCGTCCGTTCACGGTCCCGGTCTACGACTTCGTCATCGTCACCGAGCCGCTCACCGAGACCCAGCTGGCGTCGATCGGCTGGGGCGGTCGCCAGGGGCTGGACGACGCGGCCAACCAGTTCCACTACTACCGGCTGACGGCCGACAACCGGATCCTCTTCGGCGGCTACGACGCGGTCTACCGCTACGGCCGCCGCGTCGACCCACGCCACGAGCACGACCCACAGGTGCACCGCCGGCTCGTGTCCCACCTGCTGACGACGTTCCCCCAGCTGGAGGGGATCCGGGTCAGCCATCGCTGGGCCGGGGCGATCGACACCTCGACCCGGTTCTGCGCCTTCTACGGGACGGCCCACGGCGGCCGGGTGGCCCACGCGGCTGGGTTCACCGGGCTCGGCGTGGGCGCGACCCGGTTTGCCGCCGACGTCCTCCTCGACCTGCTGTCCGGCACCCGGACCGAGCGGACCGAGCTGGAGATGGTCCGCCGTATGCCGCTGCCCTTCCCTCCCGAGCCGGTCGCCAGCGTCGGCATCCAGACCACCCGGTGGTCCCTGGACCGCGCCGACCACAGCCAGGGCGAACGCAACCTCTGGCTGCGCACCCTGGACCGGCTCGGCCTGGGCTTCGACTCCTAGTCGGCGCGCAGGGTGCGCTCGAAGAGGTTGTGGATGTCGGCCGGCAGGTGCGGCTCAGAGACCGTGACGTTGAGGTCGTCGGCGCGCACCGAGTAGCTGTAGGCGTCGGGGTGCGCGCGCTCGCCGGCCAGGCGCTGCAGGGTGGGGGAGGCCAGGAGCATCTCCCAGGCGCTCGTGTCGTCGTCGGGGAGGTCGGCGAGCCGGACCCGCGCCTGCCGGGTGATGCCGGCGAAACCACCGCTCCGGGTGAGGATCACCGTGGTCGGCACCGGGCTCCCGGTCGGTGCCGACGAGTCGCCGGACTTCTGCGGATGGTGCTTGCCCTTGGGGTGGCCGCCCGACGAGCCGGTCGAGGTGTCGCCGGAGCCTGCGGCCTTCAGCACCCCGACGGTCTCCCAGGCCTGCTGCACTGCTGCGGCGACAGCCGGGTCCACGCCGGAGGCCTGGGCGGCCTGGACGGTGAGGCCCGCGAAGGTGGCGAAGTCGCAGTCGGCCTTGATCCCGTCACCGGTGAGCACGGCATACCAGATCGGGCCGACCGTCTCCCACGCCTTGCCGCCGACCGTCGTGGCGGCCAGCGCGAAGGCGCGGTTGGGGATCCCGGAGTTCAGGTGGACCCCGCCGTTGTCGTCGGCGGTGTCGACGTAGCCGGACATGTCGGCCGGCTGCGGGTCTTTGCCGAGCTGGGGGTCGTCGTATGCCGTGCCCGGGTGGAGCATGTCGCGCAGTGCGCGGCCCTTGATGCCGGGTGCGAGCAGGTCGGCGCCGATGAGCCAGTCGCCCTCGGCCGCGGTCTGGCCCAGGTGGTACTGCTTGACGAGTGAGCCGAACACGTCGGACACGGACTCGTTGAGCGCCCCGGGCTGGTCCTGGTAGTTCAGGCCCGCGGTGTACTGGGTGACGCCGTGGGTGAGCTCGTGGCCGATGACGTCGACGCTGGAGGTGAACCGGCCGAAGACCACACCGTCACCGTCGCCGAACACCATCTGCTCGCCGTTCCAGAACGCGTTGTCGTAGTCCTTGCCGTAGTGGACGGTGGCGAGCAGCGGCAGGCCCTTGCCGTCGACCGAGTTGCGCTGGAAGACCGCGGAGTAGAAGGTCCACGTGTCGCCGAGCCCGTCGTAGGCCTCGTCGGCGGCCTGGTCGCCGGTGGCCGGACCGCCTTCGGTGCGAACCGTGTCGCCCGGCGTCGTCTGCTTGCCGTGAGCGTCGGCGATGGTTCGTGCAGGCGCGTCAGGGCCGCCGGGCTTGGCCCGGGGCGTGTGCTTGGTCGACCCGGAGGCCATGCCCTGGCGCCCGGCCCGCAGCTCGTCGGCGTGGGTGAGGGACTCCCGGGCGCGGGCGGCGATGGCAGGGTCGTCGCTGCGGGCGAGGGCCTCGAGGATGTACGGGGGGATGATCTGGCAGGTGCTCATGCCATCCATCCTCCGTCGCTGCACCGACATCCGCCATCCCGAGACGGGAGGATGACGTCCGTGACGACAGTGATGTGGGGGATCGCGGCCCTCCTCGGGATGCTCGACCTGTATGCCGTGCGCCGGGTTGACCTGCGCCTGGAGTCGGTCGCCAAACCGCTGGCCGTCATGGCGATCCTGGTCGCCGGGATCGCCTCGGGACTGCTCGGCCGGGGGTGGGGGATCGTCGTCGTCCTCGGCCTGGTCTTCGGCCTGGTCGGCGACGTCCTGCTCCTCGGCGATGGCGACACCCGGTTCGTCGGCGGGCTCGCGTCCTTCCTCGGTGGGCACCTGCTCTACCTCGGTGCGTTCCTCCTGGTGGGGTTGCGCCTCACGCCCTGGCTGGTCGCCGCGACCGTGCTCACCGTCGTCTGTGTCGCCCTCAGCCGTGGTGTCCTGCCCGCCGCGTGGCGGGACGGCCGGGCCGCGATGGCCGCTCCGGTGGCGGCATACATGGTCGTTCTGGGACTGACCGCGCTCGCGGCGGCCGGCACGGGACGGCCGCTCGTCGCCCTCGGCGGAATGCTCTTCCTCGTGAGCGACACCGTCCTGGCCGTGGACCGCTTCGTGCGGCAGCGCGCCGGGGCGCACCTGGTGGTCATGGCCACCTATCTCCTCGCCCAAACCGGCATCGTCGCCGGCATGGCGCTGCGCTAACCTAGGCCCATGGCACGCTCGCTGCTTCTTCTCGAGCCGCGCTGATCGCACGCGAGACGATCACCGCGGCCAACCCCACGTCCCCCGTGGGGTTTTTTGATGCAGCGACCACCGACACGAGGACGAGATGACCGACACGCCGCAACACCGCTACACCGCTGAGCTGGCCGACCGCATCGAGGTCGCCTGGCAGGACCGCTGGCAGGAGGAGGGCACCTTCCACGCGCCCAACCCTGCTGGCCCGTGGGCCGATCCGGCAGGCGTCGCGGCATACGGCGAGAACGGCAAGCTGCTCGTCCTGGACATGTTCCCCTACCCGAGCGGCGCGGGGCTGCACGTCGGCCACCCGCTGGGCTACATCGCGACCGACGTCTTCGCCCGCTACCACCGGATGCTCGGCAAGAACGTCCTGCACTGCCTGGGCTACGACGCGTTCGGGCTGCCGGCCGAGCAGTATGCCGTCCAGACCGGGCAGCACCCGCGCAAGACGACCGAGGACAACATCGTCATCATGGCGCGCCAGCTGCGCCGCCTCGGCCTGGGCCACGACGACCGCCGCGCGATCCAGACGATCGACCCGGGCTACTACAAGTGGACCCAGTGGATCTTCCTGCAGATCTACAACTCCTGGTACGACGCCGACGCTCTGCGCGCCGATGGTGCGCGCGGAAAGGCCCGTCCCATCAGCGAACTCGTCGAGGAGCTTGAGAGCGAGTCCCGTATGCCGGGCACGGACGGCCGCTCGTGGGCCGACCTCTCCCCGGTCGAGCAGGCCGAGATCATCGACCAGCACCGGCTGGCTTATGCCGACGAGGCGCCGGTCAACTGGGCGCCCGGGCTGGGGACGGTGCTCTCCAACGAGGAGGTCACCAACGAGGGCCGCTCCGAGCGCGGCAACTTCCCGGTCTTCAAGAAGAACCTGCGCCAGTGGAAGATGCGGATCACCGCGTATGCCGACCGGCTGGCCGACGACCTGGACCGGGTGGACTGGCCGGAGAAGGTCAAGACCATGCAGCGCAACTGGATCGGTCGCTCGCAGGGTGCCCGCGTGACGTTCCCCGTCGTCGGCCACGGCGAGGGTATCGAGGTCTTCACGACCCGCCCCGACACCTTGTTCGGTGCGACCTTCATGGTCCTCGCGCCGGAGCACCCGCTGCTGGATTCCATTGTGCCGCAAGGCGGTTGGCCCGAGTTCACGACCATGGACTCGTGGACGGGTGGCGCCGACACACCTCAGGAGGCGGTCGCGGCATACCGACGGGCGGCCTCGCGCAAGGGCGACGTCGAGCGTCAGTCGGAGGGCAAGGACAAGACCGGGGTCTTCACCGGCGCCTTCGCAACGAACCCGACCAATGGCGAGTCGATCCCGGTCTTCATCGCCGACTACGTCCTCATGGGCTACGGGACCGGCGCGATCATGGCGGTCCCCGGCCAGGACGAGCGGGACTGGGACTTCGCGACGAAGTTCGGGCTGCCCATCATCCGCACCGTCCAGCCGTCCGCCGACCACGACGAGACGACGGCGTTCACCGGCGAGGGGCCGGCGATCAACTCGGCCAACGACGAGGTGTCGCTCAACGGGCTGTCCATCGCCGAGGCCAAGGCCTTGATCATCGACTGGTTGCAGGACAAGGGAGTTGGCCACGGCACGATCAACTACAAGCTGCGCGACTGGCTGTTCAGCCGCCAGCGCTACTGGGGCGAGCCGTTCCCCATCGTCTTCGACCAGGACGGCGTCAGCCACGCGCTGCCCGAGTCGATGCTGCCGCTCGAGCTGCCCGAGGTGCCCGACTACTCGCCCAAGACGTTCGACCCCGAGGACGACAGCAGCGCACCGGAGCCGCCCCTGGGGCGAGTCACCGAGTGGGTCGAGGTCGAGCTCGACCTCGGCGACGGACGCGGCCTGCAGAAGTACCGTCGGGAGACCAACACGATGCCCAACTGGGCCGGATCCTGTTGGTACTACTTGAGATACCTCGACCCGGCCAACAACGAGGCCTTCGTCGACCCGACCAACGAGCGCTACTGGATGCAGCCGTATGCCGTGACCGTCGAGGGCGCGCCGAGCGACGTCACCGACCCCGGCGGCGTCGACCTCTACGTCGGCGGTGTCGAGCACGCCGTGCTGCACCTGCTCTACGCCCGGTTCTGGCACAAGGTCCTGTTCGACCTCGGGCACCTCTCCAGCGAGGAGCCGTTCCGCAAGTACTTCAGCCAGGGCTACATCCAGGCGCCGGCCTTCACCGACTCCCGCGGTGCCTATGTCGAGGCCTCCGAGGTCGTCGAGACGCCGGGGGAGCAGGGTGGTGAGGCGGTCTTCACCTGGCAGGGCGCGCCGGTGACCCGCGAGTTCGGCAAGATCGGCAAGTCGCTGAAGAACATGGTCAGCCCCGACGACATGTATGCCGCCTACGGCGCCGACACTCTGCGCCTCTACGAGATGGGTCTGGGTCCTCTGGAGCAGTCCAAGCCGTGGGACACCCGGTCCGTCGTCGGGCCGCAGCGGTTCCTGCAACGCCTGTGGCGCAACGTGATCGACGAGGAGACCGGTACTGTCGTCGTCTCCGAGAACGCCATGGACGCGCCCACGGAGCGCTTGCTGCACAGGACGATCGACGCTGTCGGCCGCGACTACGCCGAGCTCGGCTTCAACACGGCGATCGCCCGCCTCACCGAGCTCAACAACGCGCTGACCAAGCTCGACGCCGCTCCGCGCGCGGCCGTCGAGCCGCTCATCCTGATGCTCGCACCGCTGGCGCCGCACATCGCCGAGGAGCTGTGGCATCGGCTCGGTCACCCGGAAACCCTGACCTACCAACCCTTCCCGGTCGCCGACCCGGCACTCCTCGTCGAGGACCAGGTGACGTGCGTCGTCCAGATCCAGGGCAAGGTGCGGGACCGCATCGAGGTGCCGGGAGACATCACCGAGGACGCGCTGCGCGAGCTGGCCCTCGCCCTGCCGAAGGTCCAGGCGGCGACCTCGAACGGCATCCGGACGGTCATCGTCCGTGCGCCCAAGCTGGTCAACGTCGTACCGGCCTAGCGCCGGCCGGTCAGCGCGGCCGTCTGGCGGGGGACACTCGCGGTGATGCCGCCGAGCAGGGCCCTTAGGGCGTGGCTCGTCGCGTCGACCCGGAACCCGAAGCGCATGGGCAGGGTCCTGACCCCGCCCACGACGAGGGTGTGGTCGGGGACCCAGTAGGCGTCGTCGGGCCGGACGAGGAGCCGGTCGACGAAGCCCATCGCGGCGTGCCAGGCGGCGGCAAACCGGGCCGCCCGGTCCAGGTCGCCGACGTCGAGCGCGCCCTCCCACGCGCCGGTGAGCCCTTCGGCGACGAATGCTGTGAACAGGCTCGGACCGGCCGGCTCGACGTCGGTGAGGAAGCTGCCGTCCGCCCGCAGCTGCCGGTCGCAGATCCAGTCGCCGAGTCGCAGTGCGAAGCCGATGTGGCTCTCGTCGCCCGTCAGGCGGGCGACGAGCGGCCAGAGCTGCGCGTGCCACCCGGCGAGCCCCCACGGGTGGACCTCGTCGAACCGGCGCTCGTAGAAGCGTCGAGCCGCCACCCAGTCGACACCGACCGACCGCCCCGTCGCATCGGCGAAACGGACCAGCGCCAGCAGCGCGATGCCGGGCAGGTAGTCCTGCTCGGACGTGGCTCGGGTCGCCTCCGGCGGGCACACCATGCCGTCAGTGCGGACCCAGCCCGCCACCCGTGCCGCGAGCGGTCCGAGCCGCTCGGCCACCTCGTCGGCGGGCAGGGCCGACGCGGCCGCGGCGAGCAGGCAGGCGTCGGCGATCGCCCCGTCCTCGTGCCCGTCGAGGACGAGCGACTGCCCGGCGTCGAGGTGGTCAAGGGCGTGGCGCACCCCCTTCCGAGCAGCCTCCTGCCAGTCCGCGCGACCGGCATACGTGCCCGCCTCGGCGAGGGCCTGGAGGGCGTGCAGGCACCGGGCGGACGTGCCCCGCCAGGACAACGTGCCGTTGCGCGCGGACAGGGCGTATGCCGGCCAGCCGGCGTCGTCGAGGCGGCGCAGGAGGTGGATGGCCATCAGGTCGACGTCGGGCTGGGTCACCTCGCCGCCGCTGTCGCGGCGCCGGCCGCCGTACTCCAGCCGGAAGGTACGATCGCCGGTCGTCGCCCAGGAGGTGGTCTTGTACATCGACCAGACGGGGCTGCCCCCCTCGATCCCCGCCTTGGTGAGCAGGTTCCTCGCGACCCGGACCTTGCTGATGTCGAAGTGGCTCAGCACCGGCTCGAGGAACAGGGCCCACCGAGTGCCCTCCCGCACCATCAGCGCGTCCTTGCCCGCCCGCATCTTCCAGGCGATGTGCTCCACGCTCACCGCCCCGTGGTACTCGCGGTCGTGAAGGAGGGTCACGGTGATCGTCCGAGGACCCATCGACGCGGCCCGCCGCTCCCTGAACCTGCTGTCCGCGAGCGCATAGCGGGTCGCCGCCACGATCTGGTCGTCGAGCGACCCGCCGCCACTCACCGAGCAGCCGAGCAGCCCGCCGTCGTAGAGGGAGACGCCCACACTGGTCACGGACCGGTCGACGAGGTCCTGGGCCAGCGGAGTTCCGGTGAGCTCACGGCCCTCCGCCGCCGCAGCGACGACCTCGCGGGCCCGTCGGGTGAGCGTCTCACCCAGCCCCGCTGCATACGTCCAGGCGTCGGTGATCCGCTCGTCCTCGCCGTATGCCGGCCACGTCTGCCCGGGTTCCGGGCGCTTGATGACGTCGTGCCGATACAGGGTGTGCGGCTCGTAGCTGCCGATCTTGGCGTTGCGGACGCGGGCGTGGCGGTACTGCTCGACCGAGCTCGTGAACAGCTGGGTGTTGGGCAGTGCGCCGCCCATCTTGGCGGGGACCAGCGTGCTCCGGGCCACGATGCCGTAGCGGCGGAAGTCCAGGTCGCGCGGCGCGATCTCCTCCAGCGCGGTGAAGAAGGTGACGCACAGCTTGACGGTGGCCAGCCATTCGCGCGTGACGTTGGGGCCGAGGGCCTTGACCGTGCGCGCCGTCGCGATGACGACGTCTCGCTCGGGGTCGGCGTCGGCGGGGTCGAAGTGCCAGAACCCGTCGCGGGCAAAGCGCTTGTCGTCGCTGATCCGCCGGAAGCTCACCCACACCCCGCCCAGCCCGCTCTCGGGCTCGGCGAACCCAGTCGGCGGCCGCAGCACCTCGCCGGTGTCCACGAGGTGCTCGGCCACGAGCCGGGCGACCTCGGCAGGGTGAAGGCCATCGGGCACTGCATCGGCAGCCCACCGCTCGGGCAGGCAGCGCAGGTACAGCGGCGGACGGTCCGGCCGCGGCATACGCAGGTCGTCCCAGACGTCGTAGACGGTCTCCAGGTGGTAGCCGCGCGCCCTGGCGCGCTCGGCGCCCCCGCGCTTGGAGAAGTCGACGAGGCAGATGGCGCCCTCGACCTCGTAGCCCTCGCCCTCCAGGATGGCCGCCGCCTGGCTGAACGAGGTGCCCGAGCTGATCGAGTCGTCGACGAGGACGACCTTGCGGCTCTTGTCGCCTGCACCTTCGATCTGGCGCTGGCCGCCGTACTTCTTGCGTTCCGGGCGCACGGCGAGCCCGGTGTAGCGACCGTCGCCACGCAGCACGCACGCGGTCATCAGCGGCATCGCACCGAAGCCGTATGCCGCGATCTGGGTCGCCTCGAACCCCTGGAGAGCGTCGAGCAGGACGTCGCCGGCGAGGGCCGCACCCGCTGAGGTCGTCGTCAGCGGCCAGCAGTAGAGCATCCACGACGCGCGTTCGCCGGCCCGCCCGGTGATGCGGGTACTGCCGTCCGCGTGCAGGATGCCTTCGCGACGAATGGCGGCCAGCAGCTCCTCGCGCCGGCCGCCCTCGTCGGCTGCGGTCACTGACCACCTCGGAAGCGGTCGGCGATGTCCTTCAGCTTCTGTATGCCGGCCTGAAGGCCGCCGGGGGCCTCCTCCTGGATCTGTTCGCCGAGCTGTCCCGGAAGCTCTCGACCGATGCCACCGGGCTCCCCGACAGTCCCGATCTCCTGGAAGACCTCGTGGGCGATCTCATGGCTGATCTCGTGCAGGATCTCGTTGCTGATCTCATGGGCGATCTCGTGCAGGATCTCGTTGGCGATCTCGGTGCTGATCTCCGGTCCGATCTCGAACCCGGTTTCGGGTCCCGTCTCCGGACCTGGCCCAGTCTCTGGTCCCGTTTCGGGCCCCGTCTCCGGCCCCGTCTCCGGTCCTGTCTCGGGCCCGGTTTCGGGCCCAGTCTCTGGGCCTGGCCCAGTTTCTGGCCCTGTCTCGGGCCCAGTTTCTGGCCCTGTCTCTGGTCCGATCTCTGGCCCTGTCTCGGGTCCGATCTCGGGCCCTGTCTCGGGCCCTGTCTCGGGTCCGATCTCTGGCCCTGTCTCGGGCCCTGTCTCGGGTCCGATCTCGGGTCCGATCTCTGGCCCTATTTCGGGTCCGATCTCTGGCCCTATTTCGGGTCCGACTTCGGGTCCGATCTCTGGTCCGATCTCGGGTCCGACTTCGGGTCCGATCTCGGGTCCGATCTCGGGTCCTACTTCCGGGCCGACCTCGGGTCCGATCTCGGGTCCTACTTCCGGTCCTACTTCCGGCCCGACCTCTGG
>Ga0073909_10000118_pt1 | contig 29912 bp, 24 predicted proteins | sample Coa_R1_6_FD_66439 | JGI IMG/M metagenome (GOLD analysis project Ga0073909, IMG submission 66439) | Surface soil microbial communities from Centralia Pennsylvania, which are recovering from an underground coalmine fire. - Coalmine... | ecosystem: Environmental > Terrestrial > Soil > Unclassified... | reverse complement strand
CTCGCCCCCGCCGCCGCCCCGGGTTCCGCCGTTGTCGTCGAGCTCGACCTGCTGGGACACCTCGACGGTCAGCTGCTCGCTGATCGAGGCGTCGCCGAGGGCGGTGAGGAACGCCTCGGTCGCATCCTCGGCGCCGCGCATCCCGGCGCTCGCCGCGGGGTACACCTCGACCTGTCCGGTGAGCCCGGGCGTGGTGATGACGACCTCGCCGACGACGACCGGGATGCCCTCCGGTCGGAGCTGTTCTGCCATGACGTCCTCCTGGGATCGGTTGTTCAGCTGGGTCTGGTCAAACGCATGCGGGGGTGTCCGAAGACCTGGAAGGCGACGAGCGTTGCGGTGATGCCCGCGGTACCGGCGGTGACCGCGTCCTTGGTGTATCCGGCTCGTATGCCGCGCATCGCCTCTCCCACCGACACCGGTTCCGCCGCGGTCCAGGTCTGGGCATAGAACGCCTCGGCGAGGGTGCCCGCCACGTCGTCGTCGACGTTCCACAGGGGTGCCACGACGGCGCCGGCCCCGATCCGCAGGAGAGTCGTCGCGAAGCCCCCGTAGCTGCCGAGGACGACCTCGTCGGCCCCGACCTGACAGGCGTTGAGGAAGACGAGCGGACCGGCAGCCAGATCGCCGTTCTCGACTTCCAGGGGGGTGAGGAAGGTGGCCTTGACGGCCCCCGCAGCTCCCTTGGAGATCAGGACGATGCCCTCCTGGTCGCCCTGGCTGTCGAACTGTCCGTGCAGGGCCACGTGGACGACGTCAGCGGCCGGGGAGCCCCCGAGCAGGCCCATGACGCTGACCAGGTCGGGCTCGACCGATGCCGCCGGCGGGGTGAACAACGCAGCAACGGCGGAGGCCTCGGCCATCGCGTGCTCGAGCTTGCCCCATCCCGGCACCCCCGTGTAGTCGGCCGTGATGACCGCACCGCTGCGGACGGTGACGCTGGCCCGCGGCGTGGGTCGCGGCTTGTGCTCGCTGAGCGGCCAACGGCCGATGGCAGCGTGGGCGCCGAGGAACGGCGACGACCCACCCCAGGTCGTCGACAGAGCCGGGGCGATGGTGCCCAGCTCCCATGGCACATATAGCTCTTCGGTGAGGAGCAGCACGGCCGGCGCGGTGGTGCGGGCCGGGTCGGTGATCACCGCGTGCAGCGCCGCCTGGATACCGTCGGGGATGGCGGCGCCGATCCGCTTGGCCCGGCCGGCGAGGGTCAGGTAGTCGGCCAGCCGGTCGGTCGAGAACTGGATCGCCCGACGGGTGTCGAGGGCGAAGCCGGAGATGTCGCCGTCCAGGGCGGCGACGTTGGGGGCGTCCGGGACCGTGACACCCGATGACGCGGCATACGCCGTCCAGACCCAGCTCGTCGGCGAGGTGTCGGCCCGACAGACGGCGACGACCAGGTCGGGGGCGTCGGAGTCCGCAGCGGGCGAGAGGTCGAGGAGTGCGACGTCGCGCGTCGGCACGGCCGGGGCGGCAGCCACGAGCGAGGCCTCGTCGACGCACGCGAACGTCCGGAACGCCACGGCCACGACCTGTCCGTCGCGCAGGTAGTGGACCCCGATCCGGCGGGTCGGCGGGCCGTCCTCGATGTATGCCGCGGTGAAGGTGACGCTCTGGCTGGGATAGGGGTCGGCGTCGCTCACCGTGAGGGTGAAGCGGGTCGGGCCGGTCGGCACGAGCGAGGATGGGTCGACGACGAGGACGACTTCCAGCTCGGTGCTCTCCCCCGCCGCCGTCCGGACCGCTCCGCTCGCCACGATGCCCTGCGACTTGCGCGGCCCGAGCCCGACGGCGACCTCGAACGGGGTGTCCACGACGACCACGTCGGGCCGGTCGGTGTGCGTCGTCAGGTCGATCCGCGGGTAGGCGGTGCGGGTTGAGACCGGCGGCTCCTCCGGTACGGCCGGGGGCGGGGGCACCGGCGGCGGGGGCGGTGCCGGGGGTGGTGGTGCCGGGGGCGCCGGCGGCTCGGCCGCGGTCGGGGGCTCAGGAGCGGCTGCCCCCACGTCCCCGGGCTCGTCCTCCGGTCCGCCCCGGAAGACGACCTCCGGCGGCTTCGCCGACTGGGTCGGTGGACGGCGCGGCTCCTGCTCCGGCAGGGAGGGCCGCGCGCTGGCGATGGCCATGACCACGGCCGTGACGGCGGCGAGGTCACCCTGCGCTCCGACCGCCGTGGCGAGCCCGCGCAGCAGCCGGGTGGACGGGCTGCGCGCCAGAATCGTTGCCACGACAGCGAGCTCGTCGCCGGTCAGGCCGCGCGCCGCCGCGAGGAGGTCGGCGACCGGCATACGGGACGGCGGAGCCAACCCGCTCACGGCCTCCGCGCCGTGCAGTCCCGCCAGACGCCCTTCATCGGTGGGCAGGGCGACCGACCGGGTCACCAGGTCGAGGACGAGAGTCCCCGCGTCGTCGGCGGGAAGCGCGACGAGCGACTCGACCTCCTCCCGCGACACGTGGTCGGACAATGCATCGACGGGTGCGGCACGAAGCGCGTCGGCGACCCTACGGGCCTGGTCCATCTCGGCGGCGGTCGGCGGCGGGTCGACGACGAACGCGCGGTCGCGGCATACGACCCCGGAGTCGACCACCGTCGCGAGCAGCCGACCCGCAGGATCGGACCGTCGTGCGTTCGCCGCGGCGAGGGCCGCACGATCGTCCTCGGAGAGCCCGTATGCCGCGAGGGCGCGGGCCATCGCCGCCACCGCCGCATCATCACCGGCGGACACGACCGCGTCGGCGACCGCATTCCACGAATCAACGTCTGCCACGAGATCCTCCTGCTGGATGGGAGGTGCCGTCCCGGCGACTGATACCGAACACGACAGGAATTGTTTGGTGCGGCGGTACTATCGAGCGTTGTCCTGGCTCCATGTTGATGTATCCGTCATCTCGTGGAAAGGGGGCGCAGGTGGCCTCTCGGACGTACCAGAACTTTGACCTCCTCGTGGAGGCGACTCCCACCGGCTACCACGCCCGGGTCGTCAACAGCCCCACGGGTGAATCACCCTCCATCGACTTCACCCTGCCGTTCGACGCGACCGTCCTGGAGAACCTCCTCCTCAAGCTCGACCCGGGCCGGTCCGGCACCCGCCGGGTGGCGCAGGACCCGCAGGTGCAGGCCGGGCGCGACTTCGGCGGGCCGCTCTTCGACGCGGTGTTCGCCGGCGACGTGGCCTTGGCCTGGGGCCGCGGACAGGATGCGGCGGGTACCGCCGGCAACGGGGTCCGGTTGCGGCTGCGGCTCACCGACGCGCCGGCCCTCGCCGGGCTGCCGTGGGAGCTGCTCTACGACCGGCGGGCCAACGCCTTCATCGCGCAGTCAGAGCGCACCCCGCTCGTCCGGTACCTCGATGTCCCCCAGGTGATCCGCCCGCTCAGCGTCGACGGCGCCCTCCGGCTGCTCGTCGTCATCTCCTCACCGACCGACCTGCCCGAGCTCGACGGCGACGCAGAGTTCGCCCGGGTCACCTCGGCCCTGGCCGACCGGATCGCGTCCGGCCAGGTGGTCGTCGACCGGTTGCCCACCGCCACGATCAGCGCACTCGGGCAGTGGCTGCGCTCGCACGACGTCCATGTCCTGCACTTCGTCGGCCACGGCGACTTCGACACCCGCCAGCAGGACGGCGTCCTGTACTTCTGCGACAGCTACGGGCGCAGCTCGGCCATCACGTCCTCGGTGCTCGGGCCGTTCGTCCACGACCACGACCCGCTACGACTCGTCCTGCTCAACGCCTGCCGGTCGGCGCACGTCGACAACACGGACCCCTACAGCGGGATGGCGCAGGGTCTGGTCCAGCAGGATGCCGCGGCCGTCGTGGCCATGCAGTTCCCGATCAGCGACCAGGCTGCCGTCGCCTTCACCGGCGACTTCTACGGTGCGATGGCCGACGGGCTGCCCGTCGACCAGGCGGTCACCAGCGCCCGCAAGACCCTCAACGCGGACTTCGGCGCCGAGTGGGCCACCCCGATCCTGTTCCTGCGGGCCTCCGACGGAGAGGTCTTCGAGGGCATCGCGGCGCCTGCCGCGCCGGTCGTCGTCGAGCCCGTACCGGAGCCCTTGGTCCCGGTCGCGCCAGAGCCCGCAACCCCGGCGTCACCAGTGCCTGAGCCCGAGCCCGCTGTCGGGCCAGACCCCCTGCGCGGCGGCCCGCCGCCGGTCGGCCCCGTCGAGCCGGTCCAGCCGGTCCAGCCGGTGGTGCCCGTCGGCCCCGACCACCACGAGGGGACGCCCTCACCCCTGATCCGCTGGCTCGGCGCGGCAGCCGTCGGGGCGGTCGCCCTGGGACTGGTGCTCTGGCTGGTCCTGCGGCCACACAACGGCACCCCCGACGCCCATGGCTCGAGCACCACAACCTCGACCACGACGAGCACCGGAACCGGCACAGTCACTCCGCCGCCCCCGCCACCGCCGTCCCACACCCGGGCCTCGGTGCCGGGGCCGACCGTGCAAGCGCTGCAGTTCGCGACCCCGCCCACGATCGACGGGACCGGCACGGAGTGGACCGGGCACCCGGCATACGCCTCGAACAACGTCATCGCCGGCGGGCCAACCAGCGTGCACGCGACGTGGCAGCTCGGTTGGGACGCGACCAACTACTACGTCTTCGTCACCGTGGTCGACGCCAACATCACCCAGACCCACGCCGACGAGCCGTCCCAGGTCTTCAACGGCGACGCCGTGAGCTTCGAGATCGGCGTCGCGGAGGCGACCGCACGCACCGACGTCCTCCCGAGCGGCGACCTGCACGTCCTGATGGGACCCACGCCGGACGGGCAGGTCGTCCGCGCCATCAACGTCGCCAACGGCGGTGCCTCGCTGGAGCGTGGCGAGCCCTTCACCCAGGGACACGTCGCCGCGCTCATCACCCCGGACGGCTACACCATCGAGGCGGCGATCCCGTGGTCGCGGCTGAAGGTGACTGCGGCCGAGGCGGGCCTGGTCCTCGCCACCAACCTCAACGTGAGCGACGCCGTGCCGAGCGGCACCGCCCGAGGCAACCTGGCCGTCATGGAGTCCAACAACCCGGCCCGCAAGACCAACGCGGCGTCGTTGCGCTACCGCTGGGGGCGGCTCCAGCTCGTCGGCGCCTGACCCCGAGAGGTATCGACGACTGGTCAACCGGGCCCATCAACAGGCAATGGACCCCGCGCCCACTGCTCACACGCTTGGGTGCCCTTGGATTCTCAGCCGTGGGCATTCGGTCACCGGGCGACATAATGCGTTGTGATGGTGACGGCATGGATCGGGTTCGCGGCTGGTGCCGGGATCGTCGCTGGCACGCTGGTCAGCATCATCGGCATCCTGGTCGTTCCGCGCAATGTCAGCTCGGGCATCTCGCGTCGCTGTGACTTGACCGTCGACGCGCTGTTCCATCCGGTGATCCCCCGCAACGCCTCCTTCGAGTTCCGCGACCGGGTTCTGGCCTGGCAGGCACCCACGGCCCTCCTCGTCCGGCTGCTCCTGTGGTTGACGCTGCTGGGGGTGGGGTACGGGCTGGTGCTGCTGCCGACCGTCCACGGCGACGCCGCCCGCGCGTTCTCCGACGTCGGCTCCTCCCTGTTCACCCTGGGCTACTCCGCCCCGACGAGCTGGGGCAGCACGATCGTCGAGTACCTTGCGGCGTTCACCGCGCTCGTCGTAGTGGGCCTCCAGGTGGGTTACCTACCCACGTTGTATGCCGCGTTCAACCGACGGGAGATCGCGGTGACCCTGTTGGCATCCCGTGCCGGTGCTCCGCCCTGGGGCCCCGAGCTGCTGGCGCGCACCCGCTGGGGAATCGACGACACCGATGCAGGGCCGGTGATGGCCGAGCTGTTCCGGTCCTGGGAGGCCTGGTCGGCCGAGGTCGCGGAGTCGCACACCACCTACTTCACCCTCGCGCGGCTGCGCTCGCCGCAGCCCTCCTCGGACTGGCTCACCTCACAGATAGCCGTGATGGACGCCGCTGCCCTGCACCTGTCCCTCGCACCGTCGCGCGAACCCAAGCTCGCGGCACGCCTGGCGCTGCGGATGGGCTTCGTCACCCTCGACCGGATCGCCAGGACGATGCGGCTCCCGGTGCCCGACGAGCCCGACCCTGACGCGGAGATCTCGGTCAGCTTCGAGCAGTTCCGAAGCGCGGTGAAGATGCTTGAGGACCTCCACTATCCGGTTGAGGTTCCGGTGCAGCAGGCCTGGGCGAACTTTCGCGGATGGCGGTCCAACTATGACGTTGCCGCGCTCTCCATCGCCCGGGAGCTGGACGCCACGCCCGCCCTGTGGACCGGCCCGCGGCGGTGGCCGTCGCAGCCGGTACCGCCCCGACGGCCGAGCTTGAAGAGGTCCGGCAATACCCCGCCCGAGCCTCCCAGGCCGTTGCCGCCGGCTGAGGGCCAGGACACGCAGCCGCCTTAGCAACACCCGCCAGCTCACGCCCGGTCGTGGTGGCCCCGAAGGGACCGGCCCGACCGGGCGTGCCCGGCAGCGTCGGTCGTCAGCCGTTGGCGGCCACCCCGATCCGGTGGCCCTGGGCGTCAGCGAGGACCCCGAAGCTGGTTCCGGGAACGTGCTGCACTGGCTGGATGATGCTGCCGCCCAGAGACTCCGCCTTGGCCAGCATTGCCGCCACGTCCTGGACGGCGACGAAGAACAGCACCTCGTCCTCGGCGCTCTGACGAGGGCTGATCGCGACGTACGGGCCGCCTTCGGCGCCGGTGTCGATGAAGGTGTAGCCGGGGAAGGCACCCTCGGAGGCAACCTTCCATCCGAAGAGGTCGGCGAAGAACTGACGCGTGGCGTCAGGGTCGGCGGAGCGGATCTCGGCGTGGACGACGGGGTGGGTCATGGCAGTCTCCTTCGAGTGGCCACCGGTCCGAAGCCGATGTCCGTTTACTGGGTCGGGCGGACGCCCGCACCCACCCGACGCGCGCGGTACCCCCAAATCGACACAGATGCAGGATCCGGTCCAGCTTCTTTGCCTCCGCGGGCACGAACCCCGCCCAGCGCACTCGCCGCCCCGGCTTGTCCGCTGCAGGCGGCTCCCCCGACGTCAGGATGCTTGAGCACCACCGATCAGCGAGAGCTCGTAGGTATCCATTGGGATACGCTATGGACATGGACTCTGCCGAACTTCTCGTGCGGGCCCGCCAGGCGGCGGGCTTGTCCCAGGCCGCCCTGGCAGCGGTTGCGGGAACCTCCCGGCCGACGCTGTCGGCATACGAACATGGGCGCAAGTCGCCGACGCTGACCACGGCGGCCCGGATCGTGGGTGAGGCGGGCTTCGAGCTGGCACTCAGCCCGAAACCCGAGTTCGTCGAGGTCGGCGTCGACCGGGGGCGGCCGATCGTGGTGCCGACCGAGCTGCCACGACTGGACCTGACGTCCGCGGTAGCAACGGTCAACCTGCCATTGCACTTGAGCTGGTCCGGCCCCAGGCGAACGTTCGACCTGAGCGACCGTCGCCAGCGGGCTCGGGTCTACGAGATCGTCCTGCGCGAGGGTGGCCCCGTCGACGTGCGCACCTACATCGATGGGGCCCTGCTGGTCGACCTGTGGGACGACCTTGTGCTGCCGGCGGCAGTCCGCGCCGCGTGGCAGCCCGTCGTCCAACGCCGACCCACCCCGACAGCGGCGTGATGAGCGGGCAGGGGCATCTCATGCCGCAGCAGGTCCGCGTGGCTCAGATCCTCTTCGGTCTGGCCGAGTTCGACGGGTACCTCGTCGCCGGCGAAGCCGTCCTGTTGGCCTCAGAACTCATCGACCGACCAACGCAGGACATCGGGCAAGGCCCGCCAGATGCTCCCAGCATTGACGTCAATAGCGTCGCTCGGGTCGGGGTGTTCAACGGCATGGTTCAGGGTGACTCGTCAGGAAGCAGGGCGGCAGACGTGTCGTGGGATTCCGGGTGGGAGACTGGATGAGGATGCCCCCGAGGAACTTCCCGAACGAGATCGCCGAGTGGCGCGCGCAAGGCTACGAACCAAGCCCGGAGTCCCTCGCCGAGTACGACGGGTGGAACAGGCCGCGCGTAACAGGCCGAGCGACGATGGTTTCCCTGGTGACGATGGCTGCGGCTTGGGTATGGATCACCTACTTCAAGGGCAAGGGGGTCGCTTGGTGCGTTGCGATGATCTTGCTCGGGTTCGTCTCTGCCCTTTGGACAATGCGTTGGGAATGGCAAGGGCGTCGCGACGCCGAGGACCGACTGAGACGTGAGTACGCCGGATGGCTCAAGAATTCACGATCTCAGTGGGACCCGCCAGACGGATCTGAACGAGAGTGGCAGTAACAGACGGTGTTTCGCGACACCCTCCAGGAGTCTGGACTCCCGGAGTCTTGCGATCGTTAACGCGCAGAGCGGGCCTGCAGCGGCTCTCGGCGGGCCTTCTTGACGGCGGGGCCCAACCCACCGCCATGGCCGCACGCCGCGGCTTCGCACATCAGAGCGCTTCAGGGCCAGGCCCTGCATTCCGCGCGTACCCGGGTCGTCACGCCGGCGCAAGGACTGGTCGCCACCCGCGACGCTGCACATCGTCATGTCGCTCGTGTCCGATGCCGGCGTCCGTGTCGAGAACATCGCTTGCCTCGTCGGACACGGCGGGACGGTCGTGACGGAGTCGGCGTACCGCAAGGAGCTGCGCCCGACCAACACCGAAGGGGCGCGAGACCATGGACCGGCTCTTCACCCCTCGACGTGGCCACCGCCGAAATCTGGCCCGCCGTCACTCCGTTAGTCACTTGGCCATCACAATCGCTCGACAAAGATGGCCCCTGACCAGCGTTTCCGCTGGTCAGGGGCCTTCTCGTGCTGGTGGGCGATACTGGGATCGAACCAGTGACCTCTTCCGTGTCAGGGAAGCGCGCTACCGCTGCGCCAATCGCCCTTGCTTGATGGGTTCGTACTTGAGGTGGAGACGGGATTTGAACCCGTGTACGCGGCTTTGCAGGCCGCTGCCTCGCCTCTCGGCCACTCCACCATTTTGGGGCGGCTAACCCTCCGAGCGGATGACCGGGCTCGAACCGGCGACCTCAACCTTGGCAAGGTTGCGCTCTACCAACTGAGCTACATCCGCGTGCGCGCGCTATTGGTGTCGAACGGGATTTTCACCCGCTGCGCGTGCGGACAGACACTAACTGATCCGTGTCCGCATCGCCAAACCGGCCCTCCGGCAACGTCGCTCGTCGCGGCGGAGGCCTGCGTGCGCTGGTCCGTATGCCGTGCACGGCCCGTCTGGCGGAGGCCCGCAGACCCTGCTCCCCCCGGTTCGGCCAGAGCTCGCGGATGGCCCCGTTGAGGGCGGCACCGATGAGCACGGCGATGGCCAGGAAGTACAGCCAGATCATCAGCACGATCGGCGCCGAGAGAGGCCCGTAGATCGAGGCACCGCCCAGCGACACGGCCACCATGCCCCGGACGAGGAAGGACGCGATCACCCAGATCACGAGCGTCAGCGCCGCCCCGGGCAGGTCGCGCACCCACGGACTGCGCCGTGGAGTGGCCACGTGGTAGAGCGTCGTGAGGCTCGCCACCGTCACCACGATGACGAACGGCCAGTACAGGTTGGCCAGGATGTGCAGCTCGGTCGGGATGATCCGGCCGATGTAGGTGGGGCCGACGAGGACGAGCGGGATGGTGATGATGCCGACGAGGAGGGAGACGACATAGAGGCTGAACGACAGGGCCCGGGTCGGCACGATCCCGCGCACCCCGGACTGCCCGTACATGATCGAGATGGTGTCGACGAAGACGTTCAGGGCCCGCGACCCGGACCACAGGGACAGCACGAACCCGACCGAGATCAGGTCGGCCCGCCCGCCCTTGAGCACGTCGTCGACGGTCGGCAGCAGGATCTGGCTGATCGACTCGCTGGTGAGGAACTGCGCGGCATACGTCTGGATCGCGGCGACGACCTGGTTGACCGTGCCCGGCCCGAGCCAGGTCCCCACGTAGCCGACGCCGGCGAAGAGGCCGAGGACGAGGGGCGGCAGCGACAGCAGCGCGAAGAAGCCCGCCTCCGAGGCCAGCCCGGTGACGCGGTACTTCATGCAGATCCGGATGGTCTCCACGGTGAGCCGGGCCAGCGCGTGCAGGCCGGGGACACGCGCAAGCATCCTGCGCGCCTCGGACCGCCATGCCCTCACCCGCCCCACGGTAACGGTCGGCATACTGCAACCCGTGACGACGCACGAGGTGACCAACGTGGTTCCGCGACCGGTCGGCCACGACGTGTATGCCGGTGACCCCGCCCTGCAGGCCTCCGTCGAGCGCTGGGTACCTGCCGACCGACGCTCCGACGTGGAGGCCCTCGGGCCGCTCGCCGGCAGCGAGCAGGCCCAGGACTGGGCCGACCGGGCCAACACCCACTCCCCCGTGCTGCGGACCCACGACCGCATTGGACGGCGGGTCGACGAAGTCGAGTTCGACCCTTCCTGGCACGAGCTGCTGGCCGTCGCGGTGGGCCACGGCCTCACCGCCGAACCGTGGACCCGCCCGGCCGGCAGCGGCGCCCACGCCGCCCGTGCGGCCGGCTTCATCGTCTGGTCCCAGGTCGAGCAGGGGCACCTCTGCCCGGTGTCGATGACGTATGCCGCGGCGCCGGCTCTCGCGACGACCCCACCTCTCGCGTCGGGCTGGCTCCCCGGGCTGGCCTCGCGCGAGTATGACCCGGGACTGCGCGAGCACCACGCCAAGGCCGGGCTCCTCGCCGGGATGGGCTTGACCGAGAAGCAGGGCGGCTCCGACGTCCGAGTCAACACGACCTGGGCGGAGCGCCATGACGGCGGCCCGGTCGAAGGTGGAACGACCTTCCGACTGACCGGGCACAAGTGGTTCTGCTCGGCGCCGATGAGCGACGTCTTCCTCGTCCTCGCCCAGACCGACGCCGGCCTCGGCTGCTTCCTCGTCCCTCGTGTCCTCGCCGACGGGTCGCCGAACCCCTTTGCTCTGCAACGCCTCAAGGACAAGCTCGGCAACCGGAGCAACGCCTCCTCCGAGATCGAGCTGGACGGCACGTGGGGCGCCCTCGTGGGAGAGGAGGGGCGCGGCATACGGACCATCCTGGAGATGGTCTCGGCCACCCGGCTGGACTGCATCCTCGGCTCGGCTGCGACGATGCGTGCCGCCCTCAGCCGCGCGATCCACCACACCCGGCACCGGCGCGCATTCGGTGCCCTGCTCGTCGACCAGCCCCTCATGCGCAACGTCCTCGCCGACCTCGCCCTGGAGTCCGAGGCCGCGTCCCTCCTCGGGATGCGGCTCGCCCGGGCGGTCGACGACGGCGAGACCGAGCTGACCCGGCTCGGGGTCGCCCTCGGCAAGTTCTGGGTCTGCAAGCGGACCTCACCGATGGTGGCCGAGGCCCTGGAGTGCCTCGGCGGCAACGGCTACGTCGAGGAGAACGGTCTGGCCCGCCTCTACCGCGAGGCACCGCTCAACTCGATCTGGGAGGGCTCGGGCAACGTCAACGCGCTCGACGTGCTCCGGGCCATGGTCCGCGAGCCCGCCTCGGTCGCCGCCCTCGGGAAGGAGCTTGCGCTCGCGCGCGGGTCGCATGCCGTCCTCGACGAAGCCATCGACGGCGTGGAAACCGCTGCCGCACAAGCACTTTCACCGGATGCCCCATGGTCGGCCCGTCGCGTCGTCGAGCGCCTGGCGATCACCCTGCAGGCCGGCCTGCTCGTCCGCCACGCCCCTGCCGAGGTCGCCGACGCCTTCGTCGCCAGCCGCCTCGGGGGCGACCACGGTGCGACGTTCGGGACACTCGGCCGGCTGACCCCGGAGGCCACGACGAACATCCTGGACCGGGCGCTGCCCGCCTGACTCCCCTCCTTCTACCCACCGGTAGCGCACGGACCGAGCATCCAAGCGGGCATGGAATACTGCACCCACACGACGACGGGAGGACAGCGCTGTGGACCCGACATCTGCCCAGATCGACGCTGCCGCCCAGACGGCCAGCGAGGTCGGACAGCGGATCAAGGCGGTCCGTCGTGCCCAGCGGATGACCATCGAGTCCCTCGCCGAGGCCAGTGGGCTCACCAAGAGCTTCCTGTCCAAGGTGGAGCGCGGCCGGTCCACCGCATCGGTCGCCGCGCTGCTGCGGGTCAGCGAGGCCCTCGGCCTGCCGCTCTCGAGCCTGTTCGAGAACTCCTCCACCCGAACCGTGCTCCGGGCGGCGAACTACCCCAGGGTGGCGTTCGGTGGCCACCAGATGACCGAGTACCTCCTCACCCCGGTCGCCGAGCGCCGCGTCCAGGTGATGATGTCGCGCATCGTGCCGGGGGGCGGCAGCGGCGATGAGCTCTATCCGCTCCCGGGCGAGGTCGAGTTCGTGTTCGTCCTCTCCGGCACCATCGAGCTGAACTTCAGCGACGAGCTGGTGCGCCTCGACACCGGCGACGCGATGACTTTCGACCCCGCCCTGCACCGCTCGTTCCACGTCCCCGAGTCGGCTCCAGAGACGACGGTGCTCTGGATGATCTATCCGGCACTGCCGCACCAGGTCCACCGGATCTGACCCTCGCTGCCGTCCAGCGACGCGGCGAGCCGCTTGGGACCGGCAGGCAACTCTGTGTCCTCAGAGGGACACCCGGTTGACAAGCCACTCCGCGCCCTTCGATGATTGACCCCCAGCCCGCCGTCGGGGGCTGAGCCGAAGCGTCGAGGTGGAGGTTTCTCGTGGGCGTCCGCGTCGCCATGTACCAGGGCCCCGAGCAGTCGTCCGACGTGGCGGGCAACCTCGCGGCGATCGAGGCAGCCGCCCAGCGGGCCGCCGCGGCCGGGGCCGATCTGCTCGTCACCCCCGAGATGTCGGTGACCGGCTACAACATCGGGCCCCTGGCCCACGAGCGGGCCGAGCCGGCCGACGGTCCGATCGCGACGCGGGTTGCCGAGCTGGCTCGGGCCCAGGGACTGGCGATCGCCTACGGCTTCCCCGAGCGCACGGCATACGGGGTCCACAACACGGTGCAGGTCATCGGCGCCGAGGGCACGGTCCTCGCCGCCTACCGCAAGACCCACCTCTTCGGCGAGCTCGACCACTCCCTCTTCGTACCCGGCAACGACCTCGTCGTCCAGTTCCCCCTCGGTGGGCTGACCTTCGGGTTGGCCATCTGCTACGACATCGAGTTCCCCGAGCTGGCCCGCGCCCACGGTGACGCCGGCACCGACGTGCTCCTCGCGCCGACCGGGCTGATGGCGCCGTTCGAGGTCGTCAGCCGGATCCTCGTCCCGGCACGCGCGTACGAGAACCAGCTGTATGCCGTCTACGTGAACCGTTGCGGCGTCGAGGCCGACCTCACCTACTGCGGCCTCACCTGCGCCGTGGCGCCGGACGGGTCCGACCTGGTCCGGGGCGGGCTCGGTGAGCAGCTCCTCGTCGCCGACCTCGACCCTGACACGCTTGCCGCCTCACGTGCGCTCAACACCCACCTGTTCGACCGCCGCGGCGACCTCTACCCCACCACGCCCGACTGGAGGCACCCCACCCAATGAGCAGCGTCCCCGCCCACGACTACGCGCCCGCCGAGCCGCCCCTCACCATGTTCGGCCCGGACTTCCCGTTCGCCTACGACGACTACGTCCGCAGCCCGTACGGGATCGGCTCGGTTCCCGAGTCCGCGCACGGCACCCGGGTCGCCGTCATCGGCGGCGGCATCTCGGGGATGCTCGCGGCCCGTGAGCTGCTCCGGATGGGTCTGCGTCCGGTCGTCTACGAGTCCGACCAGATCGGCGGGCGGATGCGTTCGGTCCCCTTCGAGGACCACCCCGGCATCGTCGCCGAGATGGGCTCGATGCGCTTCCCGCCCTCCTCCACGACGCTCTTCCACTACATCGACGCCCTCGGGCTGCAGACCGAGCCGTTCCCCAACCCACTCGCCGAGGCGACGCCGAGCACCGTCGTCGACCTCAAGGGGGTCACCCACTACGCGCACACCCTGGCCGACCTGCCCGACGTCTTCACCGAGGTCTCGGTCGCCTGGCAGCGGACCCTGGAGGAGCTCGCCGAGCTGGTGCCGCTCCAGGACGCCATCCGCCACCGTGACGTCGCCGCCCTCAAGGAGGTGTGGAACGACCTGGTCGTCCGCCTCGACGACGAGACGTTCTACGGGTTCCTCTGTCGTTCCGAGGCGTTCGCCAGCTTCCGGCTCCGCGAGATCTTCGGGCAGGTCGGCTTCGGGACCGGCGGCTGGGACACCGACTACCCCAACTCGATCCTGGAGATCCTGCGGGTCGTGAGCACCGCCGCAGACGACCACCACCGCGGCATCGTCGGCGGCTCCCAGCAGCTGCCGAGCCGGCTGTGGTCCACGCCCGTCGAGGACGCCGCGCACTGGCCGGCCGGCACATCGGTGCGCTCCCTCCACGAGGGCGAGCGCCCGCGTAGCGGCGTCGTCGAGATCCGCCGCACCCACCCGGACAGCTACACGATCACCGACGAGGACGGCCGGATCGACACCTACCCGGTCGTCATCAACACGGCCCAGGCGTGGATGCTCCTCAACACGATCCGCAGCGACGAGCGGCTGCTGCCCATCGACCACTGGACGGCCATCGAGCGGACCCACTACATGGGGTCCAGCAAGGTCTTCGTCCTCGTCGACCGGCCGTTCTGGAAGGACCTCGACCCGGTCACCGGCCGCGAGACGATGAGCATGACCCTCACCGACCGGATGAGCCGCGGCACCTACCTCCTCGACCAGGGCGAGGGGCGACCGGGCCTGATCTGCCTCAGCTACACATGGGCCGACGACTCGCTGAAGCTGCTGCCCCTGGACCCGGCAGCTCGGATGGACATCATGCTGGACTCCCTCGCCCAGATCTATCCGGGCGTCGACATCCGCTCGCACGTCATCGCCAGCCCGGTCACCCTCACCTGGGAGGCCGAGCGGTCCTTCATGGGCGCCTTCAAGGCCAACCTGCCCGGCCATTACCGCTACCAGGAACGGCTCTACACGCACTTCATGCAGGACCGTATGCCGGCCGAGCACCGCGGCTTCTTCCTCGCCGGCGACGACGTCTCCTGGACGGCAGGATGGGCCGAGGGCGCCGTCACGACGGCCCTGAACGCCGTGTGGGGCGTCATGCACCACCTCGGCGGCGCCACGCATCCCGACAACCCCGGGCCGGGCGACGTGTTCGACGACCTCGCGCCCATCGTCCTGCCCGACTGAACCCGCCCGCCCCAACCCGCCCGCCCCTGACCGACGCACCCTGACCGAAGAAACGGAGTCCGCCATGGCCCCCACCGACCCCGCCGACAGCACCCCCACCAAGCCCACCGTGGCCAAGCGCACGGCGACCAAGCGGGGTACCGCGCGCAAGGGCGCCACCCCCCGAGCCCGCGCCGTGGCGGCGAGCCCCGCCGCTGTCGCACCGGTTCCCGACGACCACGTGACGATGGCGACCGACGCGGCATACGGGCCCGCGGTGGTGAGCGCCGGCCGGCCCGTGCTCCGGAACATCTCCGAGGTGCGCCACTTCTTCCGGACCAACGACGTCCCGATCTACTTCGTCGGCGCGACGCCGTTCAACCTGCTCGGCCTGGACCGCTGGGTCCGCAACTTCACCTACATCACGTACTACGACGCATGGGACGGCGCCCACCCCCGCGTCTTCACCCCGACCTACAAGCCGTACCAGGAGTTCGAGAGCGGCGAGGAGATCAACAACTGGCTGCTCGCCAACGCCGAGGTGCGCGCGTTCATCGCCGCGCGTGCGGTCAAGGGTGTCCGGCCCAAGATCGCCATGGTGTTCTTCGACGACGAGACCGAGCGGATCTGTGCTGAGCTCGGCTACGACCTCATCCTGCCCCCCGCCGAGCTGCGCAACCACCTGGACTCCAAGCTCGTGACGACCCGGATCGCCAACGAGGTGGGCGTGCCCAGCGTCCCCAACGTGATGGCGACCGTCGAGGACTGGGACGGGCTGGTCGCTGCCGCCGAGGCAGCCGGCCTGGGCACCGACCTGGTCGTCCAGACGGCATACGGCGACTCCGGCAAGACGACCTTCTTCATCGCCTCCGAGTCGGACTGGCGCAAGCACCGCAAGGAGATCGTCGGCAACGAGATCAAGGCGATGAAGCGGATCAACAACCGCCCGGTCGCCGTCGAGGCCGTCCTCACCTCGTGCGGCACGGTGGTCGGGCCGTTCATGACCGAGCTGACCGGCCACGCCAAGCTCACCCCCTACCGCGGCGGCTGGTGCGGCAACGAGATGTACCCCGACGTCCTCACCGGCGACCTGCGCGCCCGGGCCGCTGACCTCGTCCGACGGCTCGGCGACCGGCTCGGCGACGAGGGCTACCGCGGCTTCTTCGAGGTCGACGTCCTCATCGACGTCGACACCGACGAGGTCTACCTCGGCGAGCTCAACCCCCGCATCAGTGGCGCCTCGGCGATCACGAACGTGACGGCCGGGGCGTATGCCGACGTGCCGCTGTTCCTCTTCCACCTCCTGGAGTTCATGGACGTGGACCTGGCCATCGACGTCGACGAGGTCAACGACCGCTGGCGCGAGCTGGCGGCGGTCGACCTCTGGTCGCAGATGATCATCAAGGAGACGGCGCCCATCGTCGAGCGGATCACGACCGCCGCCCCCACCGGCGCCTACACGCTCGACGCCAGCGGTGCCCTCGTCTTCCGCCGCGCCGCACTGGACTGGCACCAGCTGCAGAACGAGAACGAGGCCTTCTTCCTGCGCATCTACGGGCCGGGCGACTTCCGGTGGAAGGGCGCCGACCTCGGCGTGCTCGTCACCAAGGGTCGGCTGCAGACCCGCCGGCCGGGCTCCCCCGTGGGGCTGACCATCCGGGCCAAGCACCTCATCGACTCGATCCGCGCCCAGTACACCGGGGTGGCGCTCATGCCGCCGCCGGAGCAGGTCCCGACCACCCTCACCAAGGGCTGAGCCCTCCCGACCTAGACTCGCGGGAGAGACCGGGGTTCCTCACGGGACCCGCAAGCGCAACGACGAGGGAACGTGTGAACACGGTGGTGACAGGCGAGGATACGACGCGCCCGCAGGCAGGGGTGACCCTCGACAACTGGCAGACCGCACCGCAGCTGCCCTGGTCCTTCCAGCACATCGAGGACCTCTTCCCGACGGCCGTCATCGACCGCGGGTCGGGTCCGGTGGCCACGTTGGGCCCGGCCGCGACGTTGGGCTCGGCCTGGTCGCCGGCGTCCGACGTCACGGCCCTGCCGGTCGCCCAGCCCGACGGGTCGGTGACGAGCGTCGGTGCCATCATGGCGGCCACCGACACCGACGGCTGGATCGTGACCCACGACGGCGCGGTCCTCGCCGAGAGCTACCCGCTCGGCATGCCTGCCGACACCCGGCACCTGCTCATGTCGGTGAGCAAGTCGCTCGTCGGCGCGGTCGCCGGCGCGCTCGTCGACGGGGGCGCCCTGGACCCCGAAGAGGAGCTCACGGCATACGTCCCCGCGCTCGCCGAGAGCGGCTACGCCGGTGCGACCGTCCGCAACCTGCTCGACATGCGATCGGGCATCCGCTTCGGCGAGGACTACCTTGACCCGACGGCCGAGGTACGGGTGCTGGAGCAGGCCATCGGCTGGGCGCCGCGAGCCCACCCGCTCGTCCCGCGCACGATGTTCGACTACCTCCTCACGCTGCGCGCCAAGGGGCCCCACGGCGGGCCGTTCGAGTACCGCAGCGGGGAGACCGACGTGCTCGGGTGGGTGTGCGAGGCCGCCGGTGGGTCCCGTATGCCGCGCCTCATGTCCGACCTGCTCTGGTCCCGGCTGGGCGCGGAGGAGGACGCTGTCATCGGGGTCGACTCGGCGGGCAGCGGCATGTTCGACGGTGGGATCTGCACGACGCTGCGCGACCTCGTCCGGTTCGGGAGCATCTTTGTCGGCGATGGTGCCTCGATGACCGGCGCCCAGGTGCTCTCCTCGGCGTGGGTCGCCGACACCCTCGCCGGCGGCCCAGACTCCCGGGCCGCCTTCGCGGCGAGCCCGAGCGAGACCCTCATGCCCGGCGGCATGTACCGCAACCAGCTCTGGTTCCCCTACCCCGGCTCCACGGTGCTGCTCTGCCTCGGGATCCACGGGCAGATGATCTATGTCAACCGGGCCGCCCGAGTCGTCGCGGCCAAGCTGTCCAGCTGGCCGGAGCCGCAGCACGCGTGGAAGCTCTTCTCGACGCTACGGGCCTTCGACGCGGTGGCGGCGCAGTTCGTCTGAGTCGCCGGCAGGTCAGCCGGTGACGTCGACCTCGTCCACGTCACCGGCGGCGACGTCGCGGGGCACCACAACGACCGGGACCGGGGAGTGCCGGACGATCTTGGTCGCGTTGGACCCGATGAACACCCGGGCGATGGCCCCGCTGCTGCTCGACCCCACGACGAGCACGTCGCCCTCGTCCCAGGTCACGTCCTCGATCGCCTGCTGCCAGCTCGGCCCCCACCCCACGACGCTGGCCGCCAGCAGGGGTGGCTCGGGCAGCCGGCGGACATCGGCGAGGACGTCCTCGGCATGGCCGTGGATCGCGGCGATCCACTCCTGCACGACCGGCTCCTCGCCGCGTGACCCGATGCCCGCCGTGATGGGCGATGGCGGCCGGACGGCGAACGAGGCGAGCCGCAGGGTGGCCCCGACCCGGCCGGCCACGCGGGCTGCCGCGATGACGAGGTCGTCGGCCGCCTCCGAGCCTCCGTATGCCGCGGTGACCCGGCGTACGCGTCCGTCGGCACGGGCCCGGAACCCGCGGGGGGCCAGGGCGACGGGGCGAGCAGAGCTGTGCACGAGGCGGTCGCTGACACTGCCCAGGGCCACGTGCCCGAAGACCCCGGCCGAGGACGACCCGACGACGACGAGGCTCGCATCGTGCACGTCGGCCACCTCGAGGAGCCCTTCGGCGGCCGAGGACGCGTGCTGGACGACAGTCGTGACCGGGACGTCGGACGGGAGCGCGGCGCGGGCGCCGGCGAGGGCCCGGTCGGCTGCCTCGACGAGGTAGGACTGGTACTCGGCGTCGACCCGCGCCAGGCTCGGGTACCACGGAGCGGGGACCACCGAGGCGACCACCACGTCCTCGCCGGCCGACCGGGCCAGCTCGGCCGCGAGGTGGAGTGCGGCCTTGCCCCCGTGCTCCGGGGCGGCACCGACGACGAGCGTCATCGCGGCACGTTCTCGTGGGGTAGGCCGACCTGCTCGTGCCGCCCGAGGTGAGAGTGCTTCATGCCATAGACGAAGTACCAGACGAGCACCACCGAGGTCCAGATGAGGAAGACCCAGATGGTCACCGCACGCAGGTCCTTGATGATCCACAGACAGCCGAGGACCGAGAGGATCGGGGTCACCGGGTAGCCGGGCACCTTGAACCCGCGGGGCAGGTCGGGCTCCCGGCGACGCAGGATGATGACGCCGATCGAGACGACGAGGAACGCGACGAGGGTGCCGATGCTCGTCATCTCGGCGAGGAAGTTGATCGGGATGAGCCCGGCGAGCAGGGCGATGATCGTGGCGACGATGATCGTGTTGGTCACCGGGGTCATGGTGCGGGGGTTCACCCGGTGGAAGACCTCGGGAATCATCCCGTCGCGGGACATCGCGAACAGGATGCGGGTCTGGCCGTAGATGACCACGAGGGTGACGCTGAAGATCGAGATGACCGCCCCGGCGGCGACGATGGTCCCCGGCCAGGAGGCTCCGATGATGTGTTCCAGGATCGCCGACAGACCGGCTTCCTGGTCCTTGAAGGAGGAGGCCGACTGCGCACCGATCGCGACCATGGTGACGACGATGTAGAGCCCGGTGACGATGACGAGCGCGCCGATGATCGCCATGGGCATGGTGCGGTGCGGGTCCTTGACCTCCTCACCGGCCGTCGAGACGGCATCCAGACCGATGTAGGAGAAGAAGATGATGCCGGCCCCCGAGGTGATCCCGGAGATCCCGTAGGGCGCGAAGTTGGCGAAATGGTCGGTGTTCCAGCCCTTGGCTCCGACGACGACGAAGAAGATGAGCACGCAGATCTTGATGAGCACCATGACCGTGTTGACCTTGGCCGACTCGCTGGCCCCGCGGATGAGCAGGAGGGTGCACAGCGCCACGAGGACGACGGCGGGCAGGTTCACGATGCCGCCCTGCTCGGGAGCGTTGGACAGCTGCTCGGGCAGCCGGAATCCGAAGAGGTTGTCGGTCAGCTCGTTGAGGTACTGCGACCACCCCACCGCCACAGCGGCGGCCGAGACGCCGTACTCGAGCAGGAGACAGGCCGCCACCCCCATGGCCGGCAGCTCACCGAGGGTCGCGTACGCGTAGGAGTAGGACGACCCGGATACCGGGACCGCGCTGGCCAGCTCGGCGTAGCAGACCGCAGTCAGGCCGGCGACCGCCCCGGCGATGACGAACGACCAGATGACGGCCGGCCCCGCCACGGGCACGGCTTGGGACAGGACGAAGAAGATGCCGGTGCCGATGGTGGCCCCGACGCCGAACAGGGTGAGCTGGAAGACCCCGATCGTCCGAGCCAGCTCCGAGCGCCCGGTGTCGGCGCCTGTCTCGTCGTCCATCTGGATGACCGACTTGCGTCGCAGGACCCGTTGGCCAAACGTTGACAATGGCTTCTCCTCACAGACGCCGATGAGGGCCCGGGTGCTGACGGGCCGCCCGTGAAGTGTCCCGCGATGACACACCGTGTCGCAAGGGTTTGTTGCCGTGGATTGTCAGGACCCGCCGGTGGCACCCGGCAGGTCCACGTCACGGGCCAGCAGGTCGGCCCACGTCTCCCGGCGTACGACGAGCCGCGCCGCGCCCTCCTGCACGAAGACGACGGGCGGCCGCCGGTTGCCGTTGTAGTTGTTGGCCATCGTGAAGCAGTAGGCGCCGGTCGCCGGCACTGCGAGCAGGTCGCCGACCCGGGCCGATGGGAGGTCCACGCCGTCGATGAGCACATCGCCACTCTCGCAGTGGCGTCCCACGACGACGGCCCGCTCGGTGGCCGGCTCGCTCAACCGCCCCGCCAGCACCGCCTCGAAGCGCTGTCCGAAGAGCGCGACCTCGAGGTTGTCGCCCATCCCTCCGTCGACCGCCACGAACGTCGTCGCTCCCCGCTTGACCGTCACGACCCGGTAGAGCGTCGCCGCAGCGGACGCGACCATGCTGCGGCCGGGCTCGATGATGATCTCGGCCTCCACGGGCAGGTGCTCACGGGCCGCGGCGATGAGCGCGTCGAGGTAGGTCCCCACGCTCGGCGGCAGGTCGGCATACGAGTACCGCGCTCCGAGCCCGCCACCGAGGTCGTAGACCTCGAACTCGCCGAGCGCCGCCAACGGACCGACCGCTGCCGCGAGCGGCTCCGGCTGGAGGATCTGGGAGCCGACGTGGGCGTGCACGCCGCGCATCCGCAGACGCGAGCTCGCCCGGATCCGCGCGATGAGTGCCCGCGCCGCGTCCGGCGCCAGGCCGAACTTGGACCCCTCGTGCCCCGTGAGGACACTGGCATGCGTCTGCGCGGTCACCCCGGGAATGACCCGCACGAGCACGTCCTGCCGGCGCCCGACCGGGACGGTGGCCTCGAGGCGGTCGACGTCGTCGGCGTTGTCGACGACGACGAGGCCCACGCCGTGGTCGACCGCCATCGCGATCTCCTCGCCGCTCTTGGCGTTGCCGTGCAGGACGACGAGGGCCGGGTCGACCCCGGCCTTGAGCGCGCTGAGCAGCTCGCCCCCGCCGGCCACGTCCAGGCCGAGGCCCTCCTCGACCATGACCCGTTGGACCGCCGTCGCCGGGAAGGCCTTGGACGCGAAGACGACCCGGCTGTTCGGCCACCGGCTGCTCAGCCCCCCGGCATACTCCCGCGCCCGACGACGCAGGGCATCCTCGTCGACGACGAGGGCCGGCGTGCCGAACTCGTCGGCCAGGTCATCGACACGCGCTCCCCCGATGCGCAACGTACCGTCGGCGTCGACGGCCGAGCCGCCCGGGAAGAGGGTCAGCGTCGCAGCATCCATGCTCAGGTGGCCGCGAGGCGCGCCTTCTCGGCGGCCACGTCGTAGTGCACCGTCGGCCAACCCAGGTCGAGCGACTCCAGGCGTTCGAGGACCAGGTTGGTCACGGCATACCGGGCGTACCACTTGCGGTTCGCGGGGACGACGAACCACGGAGCGTCATCGGTCGAGCACTTCGTGAGTGCCGCCTGGTAGGCCTCCTGGTATGCCGGCCACAGCTTGCGCTCGTCGATGTCGCCGGGGTTGTACTTCCACTGCTTGTCCGGCCGCTCCAGCCGCTCCCCCAGCCGGGCCTTCTGCTCGTCGGAGGAGATGTGCAGCATGACCTTGACGATCGCCGTCCCGGACTCGGCGACGGTCTTCTCGAAGTCGTTGATCTGGTCGTAGCGCAGCGACCACACGTCCTCGGGCACGAGGTTGTGGACCCGCACGATGAGGACGTCCTCGTACTGCGAGCGGTCGAAGACGCCGACCTGCCCCGGCTTGGGCAGGGCATTGCCGACCCGCCAGAGGAAGTCGTGCTGCTTCTCCTCCTCGGTCGGCGCCTTGAACGCGGTGTAGTGCACCCCCTGCGGGTCGAGCATCCCGACGACGTGGCGCATGATGCCGCCCTTGCCGGAGGTGTCCATCCCCTGCACGACGAGCAGCAGCGCTCTCGTGCCGCCCTCGCGGGACTGGGCGTAGAGACGCTCCTGGAGGTCGGCGAGCCGGCTCTGGTGGTCGGGGATCTCCTGCTCGGCCACCTTCTTGCCCTGCGTGAAGCCCGGCGTGGACTCCGGGTCGACGGCGCCGAGGTCGAACCCGGGCCCCACCCGCAGCGTGTCCGAGAAGCTCGTCGGACGCGATCCCCTGCTCGTCTTCGCCATCTGCGCATCCTTGCACGGCACGTGGCAGCATCGGCGGCATGCGCCTCATCTGGCACGCGGAGACCCGGCACCCGACCGACCTCGACGACGCGGCCCTCGCCGATCTCTACGCCTTCGGCAAGGGGCCGGTGCTGCGGGCCAACTTCGTGAGCACCCTGGACGGGGCCGGCACCGGGCCCGACCACCTGACCGACTCGATCAACACGCCAGCCGACAACCGGGTCTTCGCGGTGCAACGCCGCCTCGCCGATGCCGTGGTCGTGGGCGCTGGGACCGCGCGGGCCGAGGGCTACCGGCGTGCCCGGCGCCGTGACGGTCCCGGCCCCACGATGGTCGTGGTGTCGAACTCCGGCCGGGTCCCGGACGGCATCCGGGAGCGTCGGTCAGGAGATGGCGAGGCCATCCTCGTCACCTGTGCCGCTGCGCCCGCCGACAACCTGGCGGCAGCGCCCGAGGTCCTCGGCGCTGAGAACGTATGGGTCCTCGGGGAGTCCGAGGTGGACCTCACCGCCACCGTCGCGAGGCTGCGTTCGGCCGGCTTCGCGCACCTGCTCGCCGAGGGCGGACCGACCCTCTTCTCCAGCCTGCTCGCTGCGGATCTCGTCGACGAGGTCGCCCTCACCCTCGTCCCGACGCTCGTCGGCGGCGACCTCACCCGGATCACCCACGGGACCGGGCTGGACGTCGCTCTCCGCGGCCGTCACCTCTGCGAGGCCGACGGCACCGTCCTCGGCCTGTGGACGGTCGACCGTCTCTGACGCCGTGCGGTCGGCGCGCTCAGCGGTCGCTGGGCACGCCGCGACCGGCGACGAACCTGGCCAGCTGCGCCTCCCATCGCGCGGGGTCTGTGTTCCATTCCTTGGTATGCCGTGCGCCCGTCCACCGCGGCATCGTCACCAGGTCCGGGCGCGCCATGGCCAGCCGCTCGCTCGGGCCGGACGGCACGAACTCGTCATCGACGGAGTGGATGAGCAGCAGCGGGTGGGCGATCTCCTCGGCCCGCGCGACCCAGTCGGTGCGCGCGACGTCGAGGACGTCGTGGATCCCGACGAGCCGCCTGCCCCACCGACGCCCCATGAGAGTGCGGGCGAGGCGACCGACCGACGACGGCACGTGGTTGAGCCGGGCGTGGTGGCGCAGCACGTCGCCCCAGTCGATGACCGGCGCGTCGAGGAAGGCCGCCCGGACCAGGGCGGCGAGCGGGGACTGGCTGAGGAACTGCAGCGTGATGGCACCGCCCATCGACCACCCACCGACGACGACGGCAGTGGCCCCCTGGCTCGCGGCATAGGAGACGGCACTTTCCACGTCGCGCCATTCGGACAGGCCGAGGTTGTATCGGCCGTCGGGCCCGGCAGGCGCATCCTCGTCGTTGCGGTAGGCGGGGACGAGGACGACAAATCCCTTGTCCAGCAACGGTTTCACGGCCCGGAGGCACTCGTGGCGACGCGCACCTCGGCCGTGCACGAGGACGGCCCACTCCCCGGTCGCTCCGGTGTCGGGGTCGAAGCGCCAGGCCGGCATCGGGCCGAGCTCGGTCGCGAAGGTGACGTCGCGGACCGGAACGCCGAGCGCGGCATACGGGTCGACGCCGTAGAAGTAGCCGTTCCACCGGGCCGGGCCGGTGCGCAGCCGGCCGGTGTCTAGGCCAAGGACCTGGCGGCGGATCGTCTGGCCGTCCTCGTGGCCGGCGACCGGCTCGCCGATCCGGGCATGGCCGAGCCCGCCGTCGAGCCAGAGGCCGTAGCGGCCGGGGACGACCGTCTCGGGGTTGCGGGCGAGCTCGACCCAGAGGTCGCCGACCGCCGTGATGAGGACGTCGTCGGGCCGGCTGGGGTCGGGGGTGAGGAAGCGTCGGGCGAAGTAGACCGCACCGGCCGCGGCGCTGACACTGCTCATGGCGGCCGCGCCGCCCAGGGCCGCGCCGGCGCCGAGTGCGACCCGGCGCGCCGGCGAGGTCACCGGCGCCCCTCGACCGGTCCGGTCCCGACCGGTCCGCCCTCGATGGGGGCGAGGACGTCGGCGAGGTCGTAGGACACCGGCTCCTCGAGCTGTTCGTAGGTGCACGACGCCGGGTCGCGGTCATCGCGCCACCGGACGAACTGGGCGGTGTGCCGGAAGCGGCTGCCCTCCATGTGGTCATAGCGGACCTCGACGACCCGCTCGGGGCGTAGCGGCGTGAAGGACAGGTCCTTGCCGGCGTTCCAGCGGCTGCCGGCCCCGCTGGTTGGTGTGCGCGTCTCCTGCATGGCCGCCGCCCAGTTCCAGGGGTGGCCCTCGAACTCGGTGATCAGTGGCTGCAGCTCGTCGAAGAGCTCCTTGCGACGGGCCATCGGGAACGCGCCGATCACGCCGACACTCTGCAGCTGGCCGGCGTCGTCGTAGAGCCCGAGCATGAGGCTGCCGATGAGGTCGTCGCCGCTCTTGTGGGTCCGGTAGCCGGCGACGACACAGTCGGCGGTCCGCTCGTGCTTGATCTTGAACATGACCCGCTTGTCCTGCTCGTACAGCCCGTCGACCGGCTTGGCGACCACCCCGTCGAGCCCGGCGCCCTCGAACTCCTCGAACCACCGCTGCGCGACGTCACGGTCGCTCGTCGCCGGGGTGAGGTGGATGGGAGCCCGTATGCCGGCCAGCGCCTTCACCATGGCGGCCCGCCGCTCGTGGAACGGCCGCCCGGTGTAGTCCACGTCGCCGAGGGCGAGCAGGTCGAAGGCGACGAAGCTGGCGGGCGTCTCGGCGGCCAGCTTCTTGACCCGGCTCGCTGCGGGATGGATCCGCTGTTGGAGCAGCTCGAAGTCGAGCCGGTCCTCGCCGGGTCGGACGAGGATGATCTCGCCATCGAGGACGATCCGGTCGGGGAGCTCGGCCTTGACTGCCTCGACGATCTCGGGGAAGTAGCGGGTCATCGGCTTCTCGTTGCGGCTACCGATCTCGACGTCCTCACCGGAGCGGAAGACGATCGAGCGGAACCCGTCCCATTTCGGCTCGAACGACACCTCGCTCGTGGGGAAGCCCTTGACCGCCTTGGCGAGCATCGGCGAGATCGGCGGCACAACGGGCAGGTTCCAGGCGGCGTCGCGCTCGGCCTTGGGCGGCAGGTAGTCCTCGTCGGTCTTGTCCTGGCGGCGCTTGCTCGGCTGCACCCGCGGCGGCTCACCCGGCATCTTCGGGTAGTCCGGCGGGAAGTTGAGCTCGCCGAGTCCGCGTTCCTCTATGTCCTTGTCCCACAAGGCGATTGCGTTGGAGACGTCGCCCGCGGTCTCGTCGATGCCGGCCCACGCGTCGCCGCGGTCGGCGATGAGCTCGGGCACGGTCAGGATGGTGAACGTCGTCGGGTCGACCTCGCCCAGCTCCTCCCAGCTGACCGGTGTGGACACCGGCGCGCCGGGCAGCGGGCGCGGGCTGTAGGCACTCGCAATGGTCCGGTCGCGGCAGGCCTGGTTGAAGTCGACGAACACCTTCTCGCCGCGCTCCTCCTTCCACCACGCGGTCGTGACGAGGTCCGGCATACGGCGCTCCAGCTCGCGGGCGATGCCGATCACGCCGTGCCGCACGTCGAGGAACTCGTGGGTCGGCTTGACCCGGACATAGACGTGGACGCCGCGGTTGCCGCTCGTCTTGGCCCAGCCGGTGAGGCCGATGTCGCTCAGCACCTCCCGCAGCCCGAACGCGGCCTCGACCGAGTCGGCGAAGGTGCGACCCGGCTGGGGGTCAAGGTCGATCCGCAGCTCGTCGGGGTTGTCGTTGTCGGCGGTGCGGACCGGCCACGGGTGGAAGGTGATGGTGTTCATCTGGACCGCCCAGACCGCGGTGGCGATCTCGTCCACGACGAGCTGGGGGTGGCGCCGTCCGCTGGGGTAGCGGCACATGACGGCCCGCACGAAGTCGGGGGCACCCTTGGGCGGGTTCTTGGACCAGAACTCCTCGCCGCCGATCCCTTCGGGGAAGCGCTGGAGGGTCACCGGCCGGTCCCCGATCGCCCGGAGGAGGGGGTCGCCGACGGCCACGACGTATGCCGCGAGGTCACCCTTGGTGATCGCCGGCCCGGCGTCGGTCGCCGGCCAGAGCACCCGGTCCGGGCTGGAGACCCGGACCGCCCGGTCCCCGCTCGGTCCCGGCACCTCGATCGTCAACGCGTCGGCCACCCCGGCAGGCTATCCCGTCAAAATCCCGCGCAATCGTCAACTGACCGACACCGCCCGGCCGCCGGCCACACCCGACCTCGTATGCCGGGCGCCCGGCATACGCGTAAGAAGTCCGTCACCGGTCGGGTGGGAATGATTCGCTCGGCGTGGACGATGATCGGTACATGAGTGACACCCAGTCCACCCCCCTGCCCAACGCCCTCCAGCTGAGCGACGCCGACTGGCGCGAGCGGCTGTCGGCGGCCGAGTTCCAGGTGCTGCGCCAGGGCGGCACCGAGCGGGCCTTCACCGGCGAGTACACCGACACGACGACCCAGGGCGTGTATGCGTGCAAGGCGTGCGGCGCCGAGCTGTTCACCTCCAACGAGAAGTTCGGCAGTCACTGCGGGTGGCCATCGTTCTACGCGCCGCTCGCCGGCGACTCGGTCCGCTACATCGAGGACACCAGCCACGGCATGAAGCGCGTCGAGGTCCGGTGCGCGAACTGTGACGGCCACCTCGGCCACGTCTTCGAGGGTGAGGGCTACGACACCCCCACCGACCAGCGCTACTGCATCAACTCGGTCAGCCTCACCCTCCGCCCGCAGCCGTGAGCGCCCCCGCTCTCCCTCTCTGGTTTATCGGGTGACCCGATAAACCAGAGAGGGACGGAGTTGCCTAGTGCGTATCCGTCGACCTTGTCGGTTGGGGCTGCGGCCTGTCAGGCGGCGGCGCTGATCGCAGCCCGCACACGGGCCAGAAGGGCACCTGGGCGCATGAGATCAGCCCAGACAACCCTGAGGACGACGTAGCCGAGGGCGCGGAGCCGGTCCTCGCGGCGCTTCTCGTCCCACAGGACCGTCGGATCCCCGCTCGCGTACTTGATCTTGCCGTCGAACTCGATGATGACCTTGGTGCCCTGCACCAGGAAGTCCACGCGCCCGATTAGTCCTTTGGCGTCGCGGATGGTCACCTGCGGCAGCAGGTCGATGCCACCAAGAGTCATATGTGCTCGGAACAGCGACTCCCCGGGCGACTCACTACGACCATCGACCAGCGGGCAGAGGCTCCTGACTCGGCTGGAGGCGGGCCAGCCAACCACCTTCTGCGGCCATGACTGCACCTCTTCCGCCGTGAGTCGACCGTCATGGACGGCAGCATCAGCCGCGATGACGCCGGGCATCACACCCAGGTCGAGGGTGGCCTGGATGATGGCTGAGGCCAGGTCAATGGCGGGCAGCCGTGGGCCGGCCTCGTCCGGGTCAGCCTCCGGCCATCGTTTGGGGCGGATCGTCAGGTCGGCAGTGAGCACCTCTTGTCGAACGGGCCGCTCGATCTGGACGCGCGTCAGCGACTCATCGAGGACAGGTAGACCGTGTGCCAGAACGGCGCTCACACCCGACAACACCGCGTCCGGGTGGAGCAGCAGGGCGGCTCGGGACATCACCTGGTGCGCGCTGACCGCTGTCTCGTCCGGGACCGTCGGCCCGCCGTAGACGCCCCGCGTCACTCGTCGGATCTGCTTGCGGCGCACCCCACGCGTCAGCTCGTAGTCGGATAGCCCGGCGGCGTGCGCGGTCGCCGTGGTGAACAAGCCGTCGCCGATGGCGAGCAGGTCCCCGAAGTTCGTCTCCATCGGCTCAGCCTGACGGGCGGTGGTCCGCTGCGCAGCCGGCATACGTGATCCTGTGGATGAGCAAGGGGCCCGTGCACGGGTGTGGACAAACCCGTCTGGCCGCGGCTTCACCCGACTTCCCCAACACGAACAGAGTTGCCAACTCTGTGCCGCTCTGGTTTATCGGGTGACCCGATAAACCAGAGCGGCCCCCGGGGTCAGCGGAGGGTGGTCAGCAAGGTGCGCACGTCGACGCGGGGGCCGGTGAAGAAGGGGATCTCCTCGCGCACGTGCAGCCGGGCCCGCGATGCCCGCAGCTCCCGCATCAGGTCGACGATCCGGTGCAGCTCGGCCGCCTCGAACGCCAGCACCCACTCGTAGTCGCCGAGCGCGAACGCGGCGATCGTGTTGGCCCGCACGTCGGGGTAGTCGCGCGCCATCTGGCCGTGCTCGCGCAGCATGTCGCGCCGCTCCCCGTCGGGCAGGACATACCAGTCGTAGGACCGCACGAACGGGTAGACGCACACGTACGCGCCCGGCTCCTCGTCGGCCAGGAACGCCGGGATGTGGCTCTTGTTGAACTCCGCCGGCCGGTGCAGGGCCGCCACCGACCAGACCGGCTCCAGGTGCCGGCCCAGCTCAGTGAGCAACAGCTTCTTGTATGCCGCCTGGAGACTCTCGATGGTCTCGGCGTGCCACCACACCATCAGGTCGGCGTCGGCCCGCAGCGCCGACACGTCGTAGACCCCGCGCACCACCACACCGTCCTCGGCCAGGGACGCGAACAGCGCCTCGACCTCGTCGGCTAGCGCGTCCCGGTCGGCCGACCCGAGCCGCTCGGACACGGCGAACACCGACCACACGGCATACCGGATGGTGTCGTTGATCTCGCGCATCCGGGCCGGGGTCGGCTTGGCGGCGGGGCGGGCGGTGTCGGTCATGGCGGGTTCCTCGGCAGGTGTCGGGTCGATCGGGTCATGTGGGTCAAGGGGTCAGCGGCTCAGGTCGTGGATCAGGGCGGTGGCCGCGCGCCGGCCGGTACCGACGGTGGCCGGGATGCCGACCCCGTCGTATGCCGCGCCGGCCAGCTCCAGCCCGGGGACGGCACCCACCGCGGCACGGATCGCGGCGACCCGGTCCAGATGGCCGACCGCGTACTGCGGCAGCCCGCCACCCCAGCGTTGCACGTGCACGTCCGTCGGCGGCGGCAGGGTCCGCCCGAGGGCCCGTCCGATCTCGGCGTGGGCCACGCGGGCCAGCTCGGTGTCGGGTCGCTGGAGCGCGGCCGTCTCCCCCGCGCGTCCCACCGAGGCGCGGACGTATGCCGTGTCGCCCCCGGCCGCGTCGAGCCAG
>Ga0073909_10000117_pt1 | contig 30125 bp, 38 predicted proteins | sample Coa_R1_6_FD_66439 | JGI IMG/M metagenome (GOLD analysis project Ga0073909, IMG submission 66439) | Surface soil microbial communities from Centralia Pennsylvania, which are recovering from an underground coalmine fire. - Coalmine... | ecosystem: Environmental > Terrestrial > Soil > Unclassified... | reverse complement strand
GCCAGGGCGGATCCTACCAGAGGGCTAGCGGAAGAACACTACGTGATAGTCGCCAGGAATTTGCGAGGCAAGCACAATTAGCGCAACGGTCAGAATTCCGAGTTCCATCTTTACCTCCCCAGAGATCCCAGCACAATACTCCAAACTGGATCCCGCCCCAAGTTACTTTCGAGTGCTCGTAGCGGCTTTCTCGTAAGATGCGCAGCAATATCTCACGCGAAGAAAAAATGTTCGGGCTCAGTCAGGAGCGCCCCGGTCTCCGAACACCTCCGCGGTGAAAGCTTCCAGCGTCGCGCCCGACTTCCAGGCATCGCGATACAGGCCGGCCTTCCGGCACGTCTGCTCTAGGAATTCTTCCCGGCTCCATCCATGCTCCACGGGCACCTGCGGCAACAATAGTCCCCGGTTCGCGCCTGAAGTCACCACCAGTCCATGCCTGCCGATCTCGACCTGTACTGCTTCGATAGGAAACAGGGGAGAGAGAATGCTGAGCGATACCTGCAAGTCGCGGACCTCATCTCGTGTGACTGGCGTGAATCGCGAGTCTTGCGAAGCGGCGGCACGCGCCGTCTCAAATACAGCGCGGTGGAGCGGCAGCACCGGCACGACGTATCCGACGCACCCTCTCAGCTTGCCGTGGAGATAGAGCGTGGTAAAGACGCCTCGCGGCTCTTCCAGGTGCGAACCGGGACTTTCCTGACGGTGCGCATGCCCAAGAACTAGAGACTCAACCGCATCGTGAGCGACCAGCAACAGAAGACGGCGCTCGTCCGCCGAGTATTCGGCGCCTTCGGATAAGGATTGAGTTGGATGCGAACTCCCCGCCAGCGGATTAGGAGGTTGGAACGACATTGCGTTTCCGGCGGCTCAGAACGAACGCGCGCCGGCGGGTCCTCACCACTTGGCGATCAATCTTCGACCAGAACGCCACGAAATAATCCACCGCCGAGATCAACGAGAGACACACCATGAACCATATCGACGACCAGGCAATCCAGTGCACCGGGAAGAAGTACGCTCCAAACAGCGGCCACTCCTTCCAGCGATGATCGAGGATCACCGCAACTACCGAGACGATCTGTACCACCATCTTGAACTTGCCGAGTTCGCTGGCTTCAATGGTGAAGCCCTCGCTGGCAGCAATGCTGCGCAGGCCGCTCACCAGGAATTCGCGTCCGATCACGATCACGGCTACCCACGCCGGCACCAGGCTGGGATTGAATTGCACCAGCGTGATGTAGGCCGAGGCAATCAGCATCTTGTCGGCCAGGGGGTCAAGCAAGATGCCCATCGTCGTGATCTGCCCGCGCTTGCGCGCAAGATAACCATCAATGCCGTCGGTGATGGAGGCGGCGATGAAGAGGGCGGACGCCAGCAATTCTTTTTCGCCGTGTGCGTTACCGATTCGCGCGGTCGATAAAACCCAGATCAGCAGTGGGATGCTGAGGATGCGTACAAACGTGATTGAGTTCGGCAGATTCACGGGGGAATCGAGCGCCGTCTGCGGGCGGTCACAAACGCAGCGTTAGTTTGATTATCCTCCACGCTGTAAGGGGAAAGCAATGGAGACACGAACTAAGCATTGGCGATGTCTCGATTGTAAAAAGAGAGGCGGACCCGATCGGGTCCGTCCGCGAATTTCTCCGCCGAAACTAGGCTGCCGAGCCGGGTTTCAGGCAATTCAGGATGCTCATGCCGGTTTCGAGCAGGTTGGAGTGTTGCGGCACCTGCCCATTGGGAGTGAGCTTGTCGACGAGCGTGGGAAGCAGCTGCGAGAGCGCGTTGCTCGCCACATCGGGCGAGATTCCGGCCTTGGCGGCGAGTTCCTTCACTTGATCGCTGCCCAGAACGTGCTGAATCTGATCCGCGGAGATAGGCAGATTCTGTCCCGTGCCGATCCAGGACGACATCAGTCCGCCCAATCCTTTGTCATGGAAGGACTGCAGCATGCCCGACAGTCCGCCTGGCGAGTTGTTGATCATGTGCAGCAATCCGGTCGCTAGCGGATTGTTGCAGTCCCCCAGCATGCTGTTGGCAGCTTTGTTTCCAAGTTCGTCGAGCAGACTCATAGAACCTCCTCAAATTTGGCGAAACGCGATGCACCAGAGACCGAAGCACCTTGACCCAGACGAAGAGGCGCAGCCGATCTCCGGCGCATGCTATTTCTGTTTGGCGATGACCTGGTCCTTGATCTTGTTATAGGTGGCCTGGGGAATGATCTTCTTCCGGACTAGGTCGGTCTTCGCCTTGTAGGGGCGGCCGTCAATGATCTTCTGCGAATACTTCTCGCCGATTCCCGGCAGCGCGTCCAGTTGATCCTTGCTGGCGGAGTTGAGATCGACCAGGTCCGACGCAGCCGCAGCCGCCGCTGGCTTTTTGGCATCCGCTTGTGGCGCCGGCGACGCCAGCCCGACGTTCGCAATCAGAACGACTGCGAACATAGTGATGAGAATGCTTGCGAACAGATTACGTTTCATTGCGTCTCCTTAGTCCTTCTGGGACTCTCTGTAACCAGCTGCTTTGGCCTCGGATTCAGTCATGAACTTGCCGTTCTTGGTCTTCCCATAGAACTGGCCGCCCTTGTGATAAATGCCGCTGTCGAGGTTGACCCAAACCTTGCCGCTCGATTTGGCGGAAGCGACTTCCGGGTCGGAGGCTTCGCCGCTGGGCGCAGGCTTACTGGCCTTCTTTGCAGGAGCAGGCGCGCTTGCTGCTGGAGCACTCGCCGCTGGGCTGGCCGGCATCGACGACTTGCTGGATGCGGCTGTTGCTGGCGCGGCCGCGGGCGCTGAACCAGCCGCGCTCGTGTCGTCGGACGTTGCCTTCTTGCGGCTTTTCTTCGGAGTGCCGGAATCGGTGGTGGTGCTGGCTGTCTGATCCGCAGCAGCGGCATCGGTAGCGGACTTCTTCTTGCGGCTCTTTTTGGGAGTGGTGGTGGCTTCAGAGTTTGGCGCCGCGGCAGCGGCCTGATCGCTGGAGGCGTCGGCGCTCTTCTTTTTGCTACTCTTCTTGGGAGTTCCTGAATCGGTGCTGGCGCTCGCCGTCTGGTCCGCACCAGTGGCGGCGTCTGTCGACTTTTTCTTCTTGCTCTTCTTAGGGGTGGAAGTCGAGTCCGCGCTTGCAGCCTGATCACCTGCCGCGGTGCTGTCTGCGCTCTTCTTCTTGTGACTTTTTTTCGTGCCAGTATCGCTGGCCGTAGCCGACGAATCCGACGCACTGGAGTCGGCCGCCGCAGCGGACTTCTTTTTCTTGGACTTCTTGCTTGTCGTGCTGGACGCGGAACTGTCGTCGGCGGGGGTGCCCGCGTCTTTCTTGGCCTTCTTCGATTTCTTCTTGGTCGTCGTTGTGTCGGTGGTTTGGTCGCTCGAAGTTGCCTGCGGTTTGGCCAGCGCGGGCATCGACACTGCCAGCAACAGGCACAGGGCGGCCATCCAGGTCGTGAACTTGATGGGGGGTCTGCTCATCTGGGTCCTCTGTTTAAGGGGCGCTGGAGCGGCCCCAGGTAGTGGAACTGCGATGCGCGTTGCAGCCGGCTGACGCTGGGATGGGATGCGTAAGCCCTTGGCCAACCTCGACACATTCGCGGGCAGACATCATGCCAGCCCGGGACGCTTAGGTCAACCCGGGGTCACAAAAAAGGCTGCACACAAAGGGCCTTCGTTCGCACGACGAAGGCCCTTAGGAAAACTTTTTTCCTACGCGTAAATTCCACGCTGCTTGATGGTATACGCCACCCGATCGATCGCCAGCATGTAGGCCGCTATGCGGTTGTGTACGTGGTGGGTTTCCGCGTAGCGCACCACATCGTCGAAAGCCGATACCATGATTTCCTCGAGTTGCTCGTTTACCAGCGATTCCTTCCAGAAGTAGCCCTGCCGGTCCTGCACCCACTCAAAGTACGAGGTGGTTACCCCGCCCGCGTTGGCAAGAATGTCGGGAATGACGAAGACGCCCTGGTCAGCCAGCACCTCGTCGGCAGCTGCCGTAGTGGGGCCGTTTGCACCCTCGGCCAGGATCTTGCACTTCACTCGGTCCACGTTCCGGCTGGTGATCTGATTTTCGGTGGCCGCAGGAATCAGGATTTCGCAGTCTTCGGTTATCAATCCACCGGCGGCAAACTTCTCCGCGCCCGGGAAGGCTTGAATCGTTCCATTCTTCTGTCGATATTCCCAGAGCGCTTCCACATCGATGCCGTTCTTGTTGTAGAGGCCGCCGCCTACTTCATCGATGCCAATAATCTTGTATCCGGCCGCCGCCATCAGACGCGCTGCGTTGGATCCGACGTTACCGAATCCCTGCACGATCACGCGAGAGCTTTCCCGGTTCAGTCCCAGCTTCTTGATGGCTTGCTCGCAAACAATAAGAACGCCGCGACCTGTCGCCTCGCGCCGTCCACGGGATCCGCCGATGTTGATCGGCTTGCCTGTGACCACCGCCGTGACCGTCTGCCGCATGTGCATGGAATAGGTGTCCATCATCCACGCCATGATCTGCTCGTTGGTGTTCACGTCGGGCGCAGGGACGTCTTTTTCCGGGCCGATGAATTCGACCAGTTCAGCGGTGTAGCGGCGCGTCATGCGTTCCAATTCGCCCATCGACATCTTGTGGGGATCACAGATGACTCCACCCTTGGCGCCGCCGAACGGGATATTTACGACCGCACATTTCCAGGTCATCCAGCTCGCCAGCGCTCGCACTTCGTCGAGCGTGACGTCGGGCGCGTAACGGATGCCGCCTTTGGCAGGGCCACGCGCGATGGAATGCTGCACGCGAAATCCGGTGAAAACTTCCAAGTGTCCGTCGTCCATCTGCACCGGAATGTGCAGGATGATTTCCCGAGTGGGATAGCGCAGGACTTTCCACAAGCCTTCATCCAGATTGAGCTTATGGGCGGCCAGATCAAATCGGGCCGCCTGCGATTCCCATGGATTTGTTTCCTGCTCCATCGCGATGCTTTTCATTCGAATAATCTCCAGAAATGATTGCTAGGTATATGGATGCCGATTCTTACTTCTGTGCACAAATCGAGCAGTATATGGGGCAGGGGACGAGGTGGCAAGCCGAAGAGTTAACTCAAGATTAATCGGCGGCCGCTGGTGATCGGGGCTGAATTTTGATCTCCATGCCCTCAGCGGCGGCTCGCACACGCGGATAGTGGTTGCGCGCTTCCTTTACGACCTTGTCGATCAGTTCATCGTCATGATCGGGATCGTGATGAAACAGCACCAGTTCCTTGGCGCCGCTTTCCATGACGATGTTCACGGCTTCGCGCCAGTGGCTGTGTCCCCAGCCGCGTCGTTTGGCGGTGTATTCCTCAGGCAGGTACTGGGAGTCGTAGATCAGGACATCGGCGCCCTCGGCGAGTTTGCGCACGTTTTTGTCGAAAACTTCATCACCTGGTTCGTTGTCGGTCGCATAGACCAGGATGCCATCCTTGGTTTCAAGACGGAACCCCATGCATCCCTGCGGATGATTCAGCCACAGGGCGCGAACGCTGGCAGTATCGACCTGCGACTCGCCTTCCTCCATGTCGTAGAAGCTGCGCTCTGCCTTCATTTCGCTGGTGTTCACAGGAAAGTAAGGCGAGGCCATCTGCTCTTCCATCACGCGCTGCAGGGTACGGGTTCGCTTCGAGGAGTGAAACGCAAACTGGTTCGCGGGATTTTCATAGAGCGGACGAAAGAAGGGAATGCCCTGGATGTGGTCCCAGTGAAAATGCGAGACAAAGATATGCGCGCGGATCGGCTGGCCATTGGCCTCGCTCTCCAGTTGCTGACCGAGCGTGCGAAAGCCCGTGCCGCAGTCGAAGACAAAGAGGCTGTTCTCGTGCCGGACCTCGACGCACGAGGTGTTGCCTCCATAGCGCAAGTTCCCGGCTAGTGGGGTAGGCGTTGATCCGCGCACTCCCCAGAACTTGACCCGCATACTCCCCCGTTCTGTGGACTTTGAGCTGAATCATAATCTTCCGACGCTGCTAGGTAATCGTCAATTGTTTCGCTGGTTCCGAGCAGTGACGGAGGTGTAGGTGCGGGAGGTACCAGAACTCGCCACTGAGCCCTTCGGAGCGCCGGCGTCTCGCCGGCAGTCGTGACGGCGTCCCGCCGTCGCGGGGAACACCGCTGATTTCCCAGCCCTAAAGAATCAGAAAAATCCGTGCCATTGCCAACTCCCTCAACCCCGAGACCCCTACCATCCCATATAATTCAATTACCCTCCGGACAGCCAAAATGCTCCCCCTTCGGCGCCGGAAGACCATCATGCTGCAGCCTGAATTTAAGGAGTTCTCGCGCCTGGCGCGGGAGGCGACCTTGGTGCCGGTCGTCAAGACTGTGAGCGCCGACCTACTCACGCCGGTGTCCGCCTTCCTCGCGGTCGCGGCGAACGAGCCGCATTCCTTTTTGCTGGAGTCGGTCGAGCGCGGCGAGCACATCGGCCGCTATACCTTCGTTGGCGCGCGCCCGTACATGAGGCTATGGGCGCAGGGCGACGAGATCCACATCGAACGCGGCAAGGTGCGCCAGCGCCGTACTGGCGATGTCTTCGCCACCATCAAGGAACTGCTGCGCTCCCATCGCCCCGCACACTACCCGGGACTGCCGCCCTTCACTTCGGGCGCCGTCGGGTACTTTGCGTACGACGTGGTGCGCCGCCTTGAATCGATTGGCGAGCATGCCAAGGCCGATGTTCCGGTTCCTGATTGCGTGCTCATGTTTTTCGACCGCTTGCTGGTTTTCGATCACCTGCGCCACCAGATCCACATCGTCGCGGCGGCCGATGTTGCGACGGAATCTCCCAAGCGGGCGTACGCTCGCGCGTTAAAAGACATTGCAGCCATCGAGAAGCGTCTCGCAGCGGGTCTGCGTCCAGGTGCATGGAAGAAGTCGCAGAAGAAGAAGGGACCGCTCAAGGTGCACGCCGGCATCAGCCCCGAGCGGCACATGAAGAACGTCGAGCGCGCTAAGGAATACATTGCCGCCGGCGATATCTTTCAGGTCGTGCTTTCGCGCCGGCTCGACTTCGAGCCCGGGGTCCCGCCGTTCGATCTCTACCGCGCCTTGCGCACCGTGAACCCCTCGCCCTATCTCTATTTCCTACGTATGGGAGACATGCACGTGCTGGGTTCGTCCCCCGAAATGCTGGTGCGCGTGACCGACCGAAAGTTGGAATACCGGCCCATCGCCGGCACTCATCCGCGGGGCAAAGATGAATCCGAGGACCACGCGCTCGAGCAGCAGATGCTCGGTGACGAAAAAGAACGTGCCGAGCACGTCATGCTGGTCGATCTGGGCCGCAATGATCTTGGCCGCGTGAGCGAGTACGGATCAGTGAAGGTGAAGGACCTGATGTACGTCGAGCGCTACTCCCACGTGATGCACCTGGTGTCGGCGCTCGAAGGCAAGCTGCGTCCCGAGTTCGATGCGATCGATGCGTTCGCCGCCTGTTTCCCGGCTGGCACGCTGAGCGGTGCGCCCAAGGTGCGCGCCATGCAGATCATCGAAGAGCTTGAACCGACGCGCCGAGGCGTATACGGCGGGTCCGTGCTCTACGCAGACTTTGCGGGCAACATCGATTCCTGCATCACGATCCGGACCATGTACATGAAAGGCAAGCACGCCTACCTGCAGGCGGGCGGGGGCATCGTGGCGGATTCCGATCCTGAAAAAGAGTTCCAGGAGACTGTCAACAAGGCGCAGGCGGTTTTGCGTGCGGTGGAGATTGCCCGGCAGGGAAGGTAGTTTCGCGGGCGGGGTTGTTCTCGCCCCGCCCGTTACCTTCGTAAGATGCTTCGAAGGCAGGATTTATTTCTAATTAAGAGAGGCTTCGGAACGTGCAGCCGGAAATAATGAAGAACGTAGACGTCTTTTTAATCGCAAACTTTTCTTTGATTTTTGGAATGGCAGGCCTGTTCTGGCCTGAAAAATTCCGCCCGCTCTTCGACGTCCTGATGTTTCCCTGGCCCGCGAGTTACCGGATGGTTCGCGTCAACAGCATCGCCGCCATTCTCCTTTTTCTGCTGCTGGTCGGGCGTCTACTCCTGTACTAAGTGGAGGTGGGCGTGTGCCGCTTCAACCGACCAAAACAAATCTTTCAAGAGGTGCGGGAGTTTGCCAAGAAAATCAGCCAGTCTGTCTTTGCGTTCTTAGCGACTACCTTTGCGTCCTTTGCGGTTCAAAGCTTTTTTGACGTTGGCAATTGCCCCTGTGCGGTGATCTCTGCATCCTTCCTGGCTGCCAGGCTGACCCACACCGCTACCCCATAAAGCACCAGAATTTCCAGTCCGCCGAATTCTCCGTGCAGCCCGTGAATGACAATGGCCAAGCCAAAGATTGCCAGGAGTACGTATCCACCCACGAATGTCGTGAGCGGCACGAGAAATAGAAGAGCAGCGATGATTTCGGCTCCGGAAAGAAACAGGCGTACCGAGTTCAGAATGCCGGCATGGCCGGAGCCGTGAAGACCGAAATGAGCCGCGTAAAAAGTCCGGCACGATTCCAGCAGGACGACCAATCCCATCGTCCAGTGGAGAAAGCGGATTGCAAATGCTGTACGCGATGCGGTCATTTGGCCTTGCGCTTCGCGGCGCCTCCCGCCTTGCCTTCTGTGAGTTTGTGACTGGCACTTGCGTCCAGATCCAGCCCGTAAAACTTTTTCAGCTCCCGAATACGCCGCAACGAATCCTGGCTGAAGGGGCACTTCCCGTCGAAGGCATGCAACACGATGCCCTCCAGCAGGTCGCCCAGAGTCAGGTCGTGATAGTCCGCAAAGGCCTTCAACACCTTTAGAAGCCGTTTCTCCATGCGCACACCGGTCTGTACGCGTTCAATGGTGAGTCGATCGGTCATTGGTACCATGGTACCAATATACCATGGTACGGACCTATGGACACCAAGCCCCTGTCACCCTGAGCGAAGCGAAGGACCTATGTGCTTTCGGGAGAAACAGTCCGATTAAAGCGCGAGGAAGTTTTTGACCAGTTTCTTCCCCTGGTCGGTGAGAACGCTTTCGGGATGGAACTGCACGCCCTCCAGCGGGAATTTCCGGTGCCGCAGGCCCATGATGACTCGCGTCCCGTCGCTCTCCACGATATGTGCGCTGACTTCGAGTTCGGCGGGCAGATCGTCTTCCGAAACAATGAGCGAGTGGTAGCGGGTAGCAGTCATTGGAGAATCCAGCCCGCAGAAAACCGTCTTCCCATCATGCTGAACGCGGCTGGTCTTGCCATGCATCAGATTCTTGGCGCGCACGATCCTTCCGCCGAATGCCTCGCCGAGCGCCTGATGTCCGAGACACACCCCCAGTACCGGCACTTTTCCCGCAAAGTGGCGGATCAACGCCACGCTGATCCCGGCGTCTGCGGGTGTGCAGGGCCCTGGTGAAACCAGAATGCGCTCCGGGCGGAGCGCCTCGACGTCCTCGACCGTTACCTGATCATTGCGGCGAACTTCGACCTCAGCCCCCAATTCCCCAATGTATTGCACCAGGTTGTAGGTAAACGAGTCGTAGTTGTCGAGAACAAAGACCATAAACGCGGCTGCAATCCAGTTTAGCGGAAAGAAAGCCCTTCGGCGAATGCCCCTTCCGGCCCCACATCCCACGCCGAAGTCATTGACCCCATGATGGTTTCTTCCCCATGCCGGCCGCATATCCCCCGGAAGTGGTCTTGACAGCAATAGCCCCGCACGCCATGCTAACTCAGCTTTTTCGGAGGCAATTCATGGCTGAGGCCCAGCAGGAAAAGCGGGCGACACGGCGATTTGCACTGCGGTTGCCGGTAGCTGTGACGTATGCCGAAAATGGAACCCAGGAACGATCCGCGCAAACCCGCGATGTAAGTGCAAGAGGGATTTCGTTTTACGTGGATTCGCCGATCGCTACCGGGTCTCCGATTGAGTTCACTTTAACTCTCCCGGCCGAGATAACCCTCACCGAGAGCATTCGGGTTCGATGCAAAGGCACGGTGGTGCGCCTCGACGATGAAGCGTCCAACGGCAAGATGGCCGTTGCTGCCGTGATTGATGAATACGAATTCCTGTCCGAGGCATAATCCGCGGAAGCCGATTCCCCCGCGCTTTCTCGATTTTGACTGACGATGATATTGTGAGCCCAGCACGTAGGCTGGGCGGGGTGGAGTCTTGCCGCGATCTGCTACAAACCTGATCCTGACGCTGTCGCTCGGCGCCGGTTGTGCGCTGCTGAGCGGTGGTGTGCACGCCCAAAGTACTGATACTCAGCCTGCGCAGCAACCACAGTCACGCTCTGCTGTAATACGCCAGATGATGCAGCAGGAAGCCGCTCGCCGCAATGCCGCGCGCCAAGGCGCAACGCCGCCTACCGATGCGACAGGCACGACTCAGCCTGCGACAGCACCGGCGACACCTGTTCAGACCGCGCCCACGCCGCAGGTTCCCGTTCCACCAACCCAGGCTCCGGTACCGCAGAATCAACTTCCGGCGCCTCAGACGCAAGTTCCTGCGACGCCGTCCTCCACCGTGCCTGCCGCACCGCCAACGCCCACGACATCACAGGCTCCGGCATTGGTGAAAAGCGTAAAGATCGGGCGAGACAAAACCGGCAGCATCATCGAGATTGTCAACAGCCGCGCGATCGCTCCGGCGATTCAGACCTTGAACCATCCGCCGCGCCTCGTCATTGATCTGCCCAATGCTAATGTCGCGGTCAAAGAGAGATTCCTCGTCGCCAAGGGAGACCAGTTCACTGAACTTCACGTGGACCAGTTCCAGGAGGCTCCTCCCGTAACGCGCGTGACGGTGGACCTGACGGAAGCCAGGCCCTACACGTGGGATGCTGCCGGAAACCGGCTGACCATTCGCCTGAAGCCAGCGGAAGATCCGGCGGCCGCCAAGGCCGCGCCGCCACCACCGCCCGCGCAACCCGCGACTATTCCCACGTTCTCAGCCGCCGCCAAGCCCGCAGTCGTCCCCGTTTCTTCGAATGGCGCGGGATCGGCCGTGATCGTCGGCAGCAGAATCGGATCTGGTTCGTCCGTGACCGCCAGCACCGAAACCGCCGTGTTGCACATCGCACGTGGTGGAGAACTGCACGTCTGCCCGAACAGCACTGTCTCGGTGACCGCATCTAAGAGCGGCCAGGAACTGATGTTCGGGATGAGCACGGGCACGCTCGAAACGCATTACCACATCGATGCTGGTTCTGACGCTGTGCTGACGCCTGACTTCCGGATGCTCCTCGCCGGTCCGGGCGATTTCGATTACGCCATCAGCAGCAACTCGCACGGCGACACCTGCGTGCGCGCCCTGCTGGGCAATACCGCATCCATGCTGGTTTCAGAATTGATGGGAGACCGCACGTACCAGGTGAAACCCACCGAGCAAGTGGTCTTTCATGAAGGGCGCATCGACCGCGTCAGCAATGACGTTCCGTTCGACTGCGGATGCGCCGCGCCACCACCGCCGGTGATGCGCGCCTCGACCCTACCCGAGCCAACGCAGGTGGCTGAAGCGAAACTGCCGCCAAACCTGCAACTGCCGTCGTCGAATTCGGGTACGTCGCGTGCTTCCATCGATCCCATGTTGCCGCCGCTGCCCAACGCCTCGCGGCCTGCGATGGCCGGCCCCGCCGGATCGCAAGCGCAGCGCGCAGCCGTGGCTCCTGAAGCCGCCGCTCCAGTCCGGGCAAAGAAAGAAGACCTGCACGTCCAGATCGAAGCGCCTTTGGTCTTCCGCGGCTCCGATCGCACGCGTACCACGACCACAGCATCGAACATGCCGCCGGGCTCGCCCGCGAAGCCGAACGCAGCCCCAATGCCCGCTCCCGCACCTGCCCCGCAACCGAAGGCCGTGGCTCAGAAGCCCGAATCAGAAAAGGAACATCGCGGATTTTTCGGAAAGGTGAAGGGATTCTTCTCTTCGATCTTCCACTAGAAAGAAATCGGGTCCTGGGTGTTAGGTGAGAGATCTTGGGAATGACCCAGATCCAAACCTAATGACCAAGACCCTTTGTATTTTCCTAAGGCCCAAAGCCCAAGGCCTAATACTGATTTTCAGTCCCGCTTGATCGCCTTCGCGATGGGCGCGGCCTTCTCCCGGGCCAAGTCTCGCAACTCGTCGGCCCAGTCGCTGCTTTTGTCGGCGATGTCGTTCACCCGGTCGATCGCCTCCTCGGACCAATCCTGCAATGTGTCGCGCGCGTCGTCGTAACGCTTGCGCAGGTCCTTCCGCATCTGCTTGCCGGTCTTCGGTGCGAGCATCAGCGCGATAAGAGCGCCGGCGCCGACTCCGATCATCAAAAACGTGACGGCTGTGCCGACGTTGCTCTTACTCGACGACTCATATTTCCCAATCCGCATAAAGGCATCTCCTCGTGGTGGAATCCATGAAATATTGAATTTCTACTTTATTGTATTCCCTAGCCCGAGCGCTCTAGGGTGGATTACCGACGAGGTGGCCGCAGGTTTGGAGGTAGCGCCATCTCCGTGTAAACTAAGGTGTTTGATCCCCGTGTCCGGCGAGCCAGTGGCTTGTCCCCGCTTCGCCGGTCCCAACGATCGCAATTTTTGAGGAGACTTTCAGCCGCATGTCGATTCCTGCCACCCAACTTCGCCCCGGCATGATCATCAAGCACAACAACGATCTGCATTCGGTGTTCTCGGTCGAGCACCGAACCCCGGGCAACTTGCGGGCCTTCATCCAGGCCAAACTGCGCAACCTGCGCACCGGCGCCATGTTCGAGCATCGTTTCCGTTCGCCTGACCCCATCGAGAAGATCACCGTCGACGAAGTGAACATGGAGTTCCTCTACAACGACGGCGACGACTACTACTTCATGAACACCGAGAACTACGAGCAAACGCATCTGACGCGCGATACCTTGGGCGATGCCGTGGAGTATCTGACTTCCAATCTTCAGATCAAGGTTGAGTTCTTTGACGGCAAAGCAGTTGGAATCGAGCTGCCGCAAACCGTGATCCTCACGATTGTGGAGACCGAGCCCGGCCTGAAAAGCGCGACTGCTTCGAGTGTGACCAAGCCCGCGAAGACGGAGACCGGCTTGATCGTCCAGGTGCCGCCCTTCATCAACGAGGGGGAAAAGATCAAGGTGGATACGGCCGAGGGGACATATTTGTCGAGGGCGTAGGGCGTTACAAGTTAAAAATCTTTCGGAAATGCTAAGGCTTCGCTTGTTGCGTCGACATTTCTGGCTGCTCCGTCGAGTATCTGTCCTGGCTTTTTTGCTTTCGTCCGTCTTTGCATTCGCGAAAGAGCCTGAAGACACGGCGCGTTCGATCTTGAAAGCTGGAGCAGCGCGCTCGCTTCTCAGTAGTGATCCTGCTGCACCCCATAGCCTGGCAGCGAGTTTTTCCGTTCATCTTTCAGGCGCCAGGCGAGTCGATGGTAAGTACGTGTTATCAGTGACACCAAGAGGCGATTGGGCCAAGCAGCTGTTTTTTGCCGACTATAGTGATCTGCAGGTGGCGCGCGGAGCAACAGTGTGGATTCAGCGGAGCGTTCCCTTCCAACCTCTTCAGGCCGCAATTGTTCAAAACGCCTTCAACAGCCCCCTGCACATTGACGAGCCCGGAGACGTGGTTGATCGATATTTCAAAATCTCTGATCACCACATTATTGAATTGCGTTGTGTTGACCTTCTGCGTGGCAGAAGCCGCCGCACCTTTTGTGTTGACCCGGATCAAAACTTGACGACGATCACGCTTCACAGCACCCGAATCACACATCAATATTCAGACTTCAGACGTGTCGGGAAACGATTCGTGCCGTATCGAATCACGGGCACGCACTGGGGCAAGGCTGTACTCGATATCAAGCTCGATAAGGTAGCGCTCGACAGCGAGACTGTTTCGCAACTTCCGACGCCAGCTGAAGGATCATTAAAACGCGCGGGATGCCTGTCTCCCACTCTGCCCACATTGAAGCACAGTGAATTCCCCGGATTTCCCATGTCAGGACCGCAAGTGAATTCCCTAAGACGCGTGATGTTGTACGCTCTCATCGGAAGCGATGGAAGTGTCAAAAATGCGACTGTAACTCAAACCGGAGGTCAGGCATTCGATTCTTCCGCATTGGAAGCCGTCCGTCGTTGGCAATACGAACCTGCGAAATGTGGTGACACTCCCGTTGAATTCGAGACTGAACTGTCGCTGAACTTTAGCATGGAGATTCAAGAGGAACTTTTTGGATGGCCACGTTAGGCGAAAGTCTTCAATCTCGCCGATTTCTCGTACGCGGCCGCGTACAAGGCGTCGGTTTTCGCTGGTTCGTCGAGCGACAGGCACATATCCTCGGAGTCGCTGGCTGGGTGAGGAATAACGCCGATGGCGCTGTCGAAGTGTTTGCGCAGGGAACTCGCGAGCAGATCAGCAATCTGCACGGTCAGCTAATGCAGGGCCCACGGGCGGCGCGAGTCGATACCGTGGAAGTCTCGGAAGTCCCCCTGTCGCAGGGTCTCAAAACTTTTCGCATTGAAGGAGCCTGGTAAATGTCCAAGTCGGGCCTCAATTCCGACCAATTGAAAAAGCTGATCCGCGAAGTGCCCGATTTCCCGAAAAAGGGAATTCTGTTCTACGACATCACCACGCTTCTGAAAGACAAAGCGGGGTACGCGACCCTGATCGATGTGCTGGCCGAGCGCTATATCGGGAAGGGAGTCGATCTGATTCTCGGCATGGAGGCCCGCGGATTTATCTTCGGGCCAGCTTTGGCTTATCGCCTTAGCGCCGGATTCGTCCCGGTACGGAAGCCGGGAAAGCTGCCGGCTGCGACTACGCGCGTGGAATACGACCTGGAGTATGGCAGCAACATCCTCGAAGTCCACGAGGATGCCATCGAGAAAGGCCAGCGTGTGCTGATCGTCGACGACTTGCTGGCCACCGGCGGCACCGCTGAAGCCACCGCCCAACTCGCCACCAAGCTGGGCGCTGACATCGCAGGCCTGGCCTTCGTGGTCGAACTCGACTTCCTGAAGGGCCGCGATAAACTCAAGCCGTACGACGTCTACTCCGTGCTGCACTATGACAAGTAAGGAAAACCCATATAAGGGCACTACTAAGCCCTCTTCGATGTAGCCCCTCTCGCGCGACTAGATTCTCCGTCATAAAATTCCTGTTTGGAGCGAACTACTTGACCGATGGTGGCGTCTGGCAGTTTGTAGGGAGAGAGCGGATGCAGGAAATGACCCTGATCCGGGCCGAACGCGCGGCGGAAACTGAATTGGTGCTGGATCTGGAAAAGACCGCGCTGCGGCGGGAATTTGAAAACCGTTTAGCAGAATGCGGCACGCTTGCGTTTCGGGTCGCCCGCGGAGTCTTGCACAATCCGGCCGACGCAGAAGACGTGGCGCAGGAAGCAATGCTGCGGGCATATCGCCGCTTTGCCCGTCTCCGCGACCCTTCTAGCTTCCGGTCCTGGCTGGTTCGAATTACATTTCGTCTGGCTCTGGATCAGACGCGATCGGCACGCCGGCGGGAAGAGCGGGAAACAATTTGGGCCTCTCAGGCGCAACAGCCGAACGCCGATGATGCGGCGGCAGCCCATGAGTTTGGGAGGCGTCTGGACGAAGCCATGGAAGTCCTACCGACTAAGTTGCGCCTGGTCTTGCTTCTTTCGGGCATGGATGGGCATTCCCTGGAAGAGGTGGCGGAACTGCTGCAGCTTCCACTCGGCACCGTGAAATCACGGCTGCATTCCGCACGTAAGCGGCTGGCGGAGAAACTGCGATGACTTGTGACCACTTCAAACGTGCAATGTTCGCATCCACAGCGGCAGGGCAAGAGCTGGGCGGAGATCTGGAAAATCATTACCGGCAGTGTGCGGATTGCTGGGCGGCCTTGAAACGCGAGGAAAACCTGTGGGGACAGATCAACGCAGCCTTACGAAGGCGATTAGATGAAGAGCCCACTCCAGGTTTTTTCGCGCGTGTGCGAGCGGGAATTCCAGAAGAAGGTTTGCCGCAAACTGGCTGGAATCCCACATGGCTGTTCGCTGCCGCATCGCTGTCGCTTGTTCTGATTTTTGCCGCTCATCTTCGAACAGGTAGCCATGCTCGGACGGATGAGGCGGCCAATTTGCCCGGACGCACGCTCGCGGTCCAACAGCTGAGCGATCCCAACCCCATCCCCTCTGCAATTGTTAATTCTGCGATCCCCACTCGACACTCGCGGCAAATCAAAGGGGCCCCTGCTTCTCGGAGGAATGCGGGTGGTGAGCCCGAGGTGTTGGTTCCCGCGGATGAAGCGAAAGCCTTCCAGCAGTTCGTCACACGGCTGGCTGACCGTCACGAAGTGGTTGAAGCCCTAGTGAACGGGCCGTTGAACGAGGAGGATGAGCTGGATCCGATTTGTCCGGTTGAGATCGCCGATTTGTGGCTGCAACCGCTGGTGTGGGAGAGGTGGAAGTAGCTGCAACGCAGGAATGCATCGCATGTGCTGGAGATCCCGCGGTCGGAGGAAAAATGAGAAGATTCGTTCCACTAATTTTTTTGATGGTCGTTATGACGACACTGGCGTTCGCGCAGGAAAAATCCAAGTCAGAGGGGGAGGCGACGGTTGCGCCCGTGAAAGTCACTCCCCTCAGAGTTTCGGTTACCTTTGTCGAGTTTGAAGGCGAGAAGAAAGTTAAGAGTCTTCCCTATTCTCTTGTGGTCGTTGCGGACGGTAAGCCGCCCTCGGCGAAGTTGAGGATGGGGAGCCGCGTGCCTGTCTATACCGGGAAGGAAAACGGGATGCAATATCTTGATGTGGGCAGCAACATCGACTGTCAGGCCTTCCGGGCGGACAATGCATTCGACCTCAAGCTAAGTCTGGATCGCTCGTGGGTCGAAGGGGATGTCGCCGTGCCCGTCGAAAGAAACTCTGCGCAATCCGTGGCAGGCCAATTCCCGGAACCGGTGATCCGCCAATTTCGATCGGACCTTAGTTTGGTCTTGCGCGATGGCCAAACTGTGGAGAGCACCTTTGCTACCGACCCCCTCAGTGGGAAGGTATTCAAGGTGGAGGTTTCACTCAACCTCTTGAAATGAGACGTCGATCGTCATGTCCATTTGGGCAGCGGCCCGTCAGCAAACAGCAAACGATCTTGTGGGACCGCTGCCCAACGGTCAAGGTCGAATTGTCAGGCGCAATCGGACTACTCTTCCTGATCTGATTCGGTCAGAAAGTTCTCTCCCAGATTCCTGGCAAACGGATCGCTCGAGTGGTCTACGAGGACTTCGAGATCGGTCTCCGGCGTGCCGCCTTCTCCTGACGACTTTTCCTGCTTGCGTTGGGTCTTGCGCTCGGCTTTTTCGCGCTGCTTGTCTTGCCGCGAGCGCTCTTTCTGGCGCTTGGTGAAACTGGATCTGCCTCTTCCTCCCATCAATACCTCCAAGGGCACACTTGTGCTCTGGACCGAACGTGGTCCGTCGAATTCATGCTGCTCATAGTTTCGTTTAGGGCAACCTACCAGCGCGGTTCGCGAGGCTGGCGCGCGTGTCCGCGATAGTCGTCGCGTCCACCGCCGCCATCACGGCCTCCGCGGCCGCCGCCTCCAAAACGTCCGCCACGCGGCGGGCCGCTGCTCTTCTCTTTGGGACGCGCTTCGTTGACCTTCATGGGGCGTCCTCCCAAATCGCTGCCGTCGAGCGCGGCAATCGCCTTGCCGGCGGCATCGGCATCCGTCATTTCCACGAACGCGAAACCGCGCGAACGGCCGGTCTCACGATCCGTGACTATGCTGACCCGTTCCACGGCGCCGTGCGCTTCGAACAGGGGGCGAAGTTCGCCCTCGGTGGTGCTGTGCGGGATGTTGCCTACAAACAGGTTTTTCATCAGGCTTCCTCAGGTTGCAAATCGGTTTCGCTGCTTGCTAATTGGGGGATGGCCGCTTCCGGAGCATCAATCGCGGGAGCGGCATGACGGCGCAGGGCCTCTTTCCAATAACGTTGTGATGCATAGTCGACAGGAAGTGCAGAATCTGTGCCAGCGCTTTTCTGCCTTGGATCTTTCAATGACCGGGTGGCTGCGATGCGCCACGAGGCTTCCAGAAAACCGTAGCGCTGCGGAAGCAGTTCGCAGGCACTCGTAAATAACGATGCCACCATCTCGCTCCACAACCCGTTCCGGGTCGGATCGCGATAAAGCTCGTCACCTGCTCCGGGTGCGCTGCCGAGATACTCGGGCTTGCCCACCAGGAACGCCATGCGCTGGGGAGGCTTGGCGTTGGCCATTTCACTGCAGAAGTCTTCGACGTTGCGCGGTTCGCGTTTCACGTCCATCAGCACCAGGTTGTAGGAGTCAGCCTGCCACAACGAACGTGCTTCGCTGATGTCTGACGCACAATCCACTTCAACTCCTAGCTTGCGCAGAATCTTGGCGCGCAGGTCGCGCTTGGTTGCATAGCTGTCGATGAGCAGAATTCTTTTCTTGCGGACCGCTGCCAAGCCGTTCCCCGGGGCCCTACTCACGAGCCGCGTCGTTTCTCTTGCCGGCCTCGGTTGCCGACGTCTTCGAACTTCCAGCCGACTGCCCCACGCTGAGCTGGGCGTACATCACGCGGTTGCGGATGCGCCGTTGAATCTTTTGCTTGCGCATACGGTGGAACCTCGACTTGTCGCCGTTAATTCCGGACATAATCTCCTCCAGCCCAGGTTCAATTTGTCCAAGGGAGCGCAGGGCAAGCGCGGCTCGGTGTCAGCACTCTTCAGCCTTTGTCGGGCCGCCACATTGTCATGGGACGCGCCTTCTTTACCGTGTGGTTCTCAATCGCGAAGGCGCAAAAAATGATTCAGCGAAATTGGTCTTCGTGGTTAAGTCTCCTCACTACTATACGCCAATATGCTGCATACACGACGCCGTCCCCCCTGAATTCCCGTACGTCGCGAGACCGGTGGGTTAGGTGCAAAAAGACCCCTGCGAGTTGAAAGAAAGCGAAAAGCAGAACGGCATGGCTTCCTCTTTGGGAGCTGTTTTTTGAAATTTGATAGCGAAAAGCGCCCTTTTCTGCTACCTTTTGGGTCGCGTTTGATCAGAATCGGTTGTGAGCAGTTCAAGCTTTACCAGCTGGTACCTGCCCTGCAGTACCCTCCGACTCGCATTCAGCGTAAAAATTCACCGAAAGGTATTTGCACAACGATATATGGAACAAGGAACAGTGAAGTGGTTTAACGATGCCAAGGGTTACGGATTCATCAGCCGCCAGAGCGGCGAGGATGTTTTCGTGCACTTCTCCGCGATTCAGGCGAACGGCTTCCGCAGCTTGCAGGAAGGCCAGAGCGTGGAGTTTCAGGTGACGAAGGGCCCCAAAGGCCTGCAGGCCGAGAACGTTCGGCCTCTGTAAGGAATCGAGTCTGGGTAAAAAGGCTCCGGCGCTCGCCGGAGCCTTTGCTTTTTGTCGAGCGCTGTCAACTGTGGGGCGCCTGGTTGGGCGCGCACTAGCTTGTCAGCGTGAAATACATTCCGACCGCGGCGCCATAAAGCCCGAAGCTCACGAGCATCAACGCCATCATGCCGAGAATCCCGTGCCAGTTCAGATCCATTTCCTGCGCTGTCGGTGATTCTTCTCTCACACAACCTCCCTCCGCTCTGCCTGGGAGCGAAACTTCAGAATAAGAGTGAAGCGGCACGCTCACGGCCAGATCCATCGTTGCCCGAGATCACTGCATCCTCTGTTCCACTGCCGCGAAAGACTGCACAACCGAGTGGTGGGGTGGCCTGGCCTACCGACAGTCGGCGAAAACCTTCCCTTCGCGGCGAAAACGGTCCTGGAGATTGGGACGAACGAGACGTACTACCGGGTTTCTCGGGTGCACGCGGTGGGGTCGTTACAACTCTGTAACGAGAAGTTTTGCGCCCGGGGGCAGGTAACTTTTGCGCCGGAACCAGTCCTCCATCGCCTCGCGCAGGGTGTCGATGGGAACCTTGGCACCGATCTCGATGAGGCCATCGGCGGTGGGGAGGGTGTCGTCGAAGACGCTGGCATTGGTAAAGTTACGCATGCTGAAGCTATCCATCCACTTCAACGGGCATGCGTGGCGCCCGCCGTTTTCTTCGTACTCCACGCGAATCTTGCGCGCGAACATGTCATCACCATTCTAAACATTTTCCCGCCGCCGCTCGCCGGTGCATACGATCGCTTGACAGCCCGCAATGCGCCGCCATACCCTGCCGCACTGCACCGCCAGACGGATACGCACAACAGGAGGGTTGCAAAATTATGTGGCTTCTTTGGGTAATCATCGTGGGCCTCATCGCGGGCTGGGCCGCCGGAAAAATCATGGGTACCGGCGGATACGGTCCTGTCATCGACATCCTGCTGGGAATCGCTGGGGCAATCGTCGGCGGATTTCTATTTCACCTCTTCGGATTGTTCTCCTCAGGCGGCCTCATTCCTGAAATCGTGATCGCCACTGTCGGTGCAGTCATACTGATCTGGCTAAGTCGCAAGTTGAAGAAGGCGTGAAGCGGCAAGAATGAAAAAGGCCCGGCGCGCAGCCGGGCCCCTACCAGAAGAAATCTACTTATTCTCCAGCCGCGCCGCCAGATTCTTCACCTCATCCCGCAATCCCTGCGGCAGGCGATCGCCGAACTGGGCGAAATGCTTCTCGATGAGCGGGATCTCAGCTCGCCATCCCTCGACATCCACGCTGAGCAATTTGTCGAGGTTCGCAGGTGGCATCTCCAGGCCAGTTCGATCCAGGTCCGATAGCGCCGGCAACCTGCCGATGGGCGTGTCCACAGCATTTACCTGGTTGTCGCAACGCTCGAAAATCCATTTCAGCACCCGGCTGTTCTCGCCATAGCCGGGCCACAGAAATCTTCCGTTCTCGTCGGTGCGGAACCAGTTCACGTAGAAAATCTTGGGAAGCTTCTCCGCGCTCGATTTCTTGCCGATGTCGAGCCAGTGCGCGAAGTAGTCGCCCATGTGATATCCGCAGAAGGGCAACATCGCCATCGGGTCTCGCCGAAGTTGCCCCACTTTGCCAGCGGCCGCGGCGGTGGTCTCACTACTCGCGGTTGCGCCCAGAAACGTTCCGTGCTGCCAGTTGAACGCTTCGGTGACGAGAGGCACAATTCCCGCGCGCCGGCCGCCGAACAGAATAGCGTCAATCGGCACGCCTTTCGGATCTTCCCATTCCGGTGCGATACAAGGGCACTGCGACGCAGGAGTCGTGAAGCGCGAATTTGGATGGGCTGCCTTTCTCCCCGAAGACGGAGTCCACGGCCGCCGTAGCCAATCGACCAAATGCGCCGGCTTCTCCTCGGTCATGCCCTCCCACCAGATGTCGCCGTCGGGAGTGATCGCACAGTTGGTGAAGATCGAGTTCTTCATGGCTGCGAGCAAGGCATTGCGGTTCGACTTGCGGTTGGTGCCGGGAGCTACGCCAAAGAATCCATACTCGGGGTTGATGGCATACAGGCGGCCATCAGCGCCGAATTTCATCCACGCGATGTCGTCGCCGATCGTCTCCACCGTCCATCCGGGAATGGTGGGAATGAGCATGGACAGGTTGGTCTTGCCACACGCGGAAGGGAACGCGCCCGTCATGTACTTCACCTGTCCCGACGGGTTCGTCATTTTCAGGATGAGCATGTGCTCCGCCATCCAGCCTTCATCGCGTGCCTGCACCGATGCGATGCGAAGCGCATGGCACTTCTTCCCCAGCAGCGCGTTTCCGCCGTAGCCTGAGCCGTAAGACCAGATTTGGCGCGTCTCCGGAAAGTGACAGATATATTTCTGGTCGGCGTTGCAAGGCCAAGTCGAGTCAGGATCGGTCGGCCCGAGAGGTGCGCCTACCGAGTGCAGACCTCGCACAAACTCTCCATGCTCGCCCAAGGCATCGAGCACGCGCGTTCCCACGCGCGCCATGATGTGCATACTGGCCACGACGTAAGGCGAATCCGTGATTTCCACGCCGATCTTCGCAATCGGCGATCCGATTGGACCCATGCTGTAGGGGATGACGTACATCGTCCGGCCCGCCATGGAGCCGGCAAACAGGCCGCGCAGTTTCTGCTGCATCTTCGCGGGATCTTCCCAGTTGTTGGTTGGCCCAGCTTCTTCTCTAGTGCGCGCGCAGATGAACGTCCGATCCTCCACCCGCGCTACGTCCGCGGGGTTCGATCGTACAAGAACGCTGTTGGAACGCTTTCCCTCGTCAAGAGGAGTGGCGGTGCCTGAGAGCACCATCAACCGCAACATCGACTGATATTCTTCGCTCGATCCGTCGCACCAGTGGACATGGTCCGGCTTGCACATTTGTGCCGCCTCATCCACCCATCGGATCAGTTGTTTGTGATTCTTGCTGCGAGGTGTTTCTACTTCGACAGTAACACTGGACATAAGAGCGTCTCCGCAAACCGGACGGGCTTTCGCAACGCGCCGCGCTTGCAGCGGAATTAATTAGAAGCGGCGTGAAACACCTGGCAGGATGATGAAATTACGACAAGGCGCCAGGCTGCTTTCTGATTCGGCAAACTTAGTATTCTCGCTCATTGGACAGGAGGAGTCCAAATCAAATTGGCCTGACTGATTAGGGCGGGGTGAATATCTCACTCTGTGCAATGCAGCGAGGGTCACAACTCATTGTGACTCAAAAACTTCGTACGCACATCCGAACGGTCGGTTTCCTGAGAGAAGTATTCTAGCGAGAAGGAACTGGCGCGTTTTCGATGTCCGCTACCACACCGTCGAGGTGCTGTAACGTATCGTCCACAGTTAGCGAATACATTTCTCGTCCCACACCCTCGCCAGACTCGAGCGCCGTCTTCAGATAGTGTCCGGCGATCTCGATCGCCAGAGGATCGGTGATGATCTTGCCGGTTCGCTTCTGATATTCAACCCACGCCGGATGCGGGAGCGCCACCCAAACCGGACGGCCGTCCACCAGGAACTTGATGTCGATGGCGTCGGCGTGACGCGTCGCGATGGCGACAATCAACGCCTGGTAGATGCAGTGAACCTTCTTCTTGGACCAGCGGTCAATGGCGTGGAAGTCGCTGTACATACGTAAAAACTATAGCGGACGAAAGAAGGCGCTGCAAATAAGAGCACCAATGAATGCTTTTCTCTGCAAACTCTGCGGCAGTTCGCTGCGTCGTCTGCATTTTTTGGACTTTGAGCGTCACCGCGTGAAACCCGCAATTAACTCATCGAGCTTCGTGAACAAGGCGGAATTATCAGCCCGCTCATATGTCGCTAACTTCTCGCGATAGCTTTCGAGATTAAAAAGAAACGACTCGACCCGCTCCTTATTGAGGTCGTCCCAATACGCCCCGTATCCCATTTGGCCTATGTGGTAGGCATTGAATACTTGCTCGAACTGCCGTTTCACCGGCCACGCCAGATAGGGCTTTCCGAGGTACAGGGCTTCGCTGATCAACGAAAACCCGGCGTTCGCCACGATTGCCCGGCAGTTTGCAAGATCCCGCAGAAATCCGTCGAGCGAAGGCCTGCGGAAATCGAGATTGCCTTCCGTCCCCTCGCGGTCAAAACCGTAGCAGATGAATTTCTGCCGCACCAAGCGAAGCACGGGCAGTAAATCCGAAGCCTTCGAGGTCACATACACCAGCACCGCGTCGGCTTCGGTCGGCCGCGTTCGCAAAACCTCCGCGCGCAGGATGGGCGGAAACAAAAACGTCGTTTTCTTCTTCAGGCGCGCCTTGAAAAATGAAATGACCAAGTACGCGTCCGCGCGCGGTGTCATCAGCCGCGTCACCAGTTTCGCGGCCGCCGCTTCTTTGCGGCACTCCCGGGGATACGTAATGTCAGCGTCGGTAAGCAAATGCTGGTTGTCGATGGCGATGATGGGCAGCTTCAGTTTGTGTCCGACGTGGCACGTGATCGGCTCATAGTCCGTGATCACGAGATCCAGTTGCCAGTCGGCTGCCTTCTTCTCCAGGTCGCGGACCGTCCGCGCGGTCTTGGGCAGATGGAGCAGGTTGCTCAGGACAGTCTTGCGATAGCGGACTCGGTTCTCGACGTAAGCTAAGCGCAGCCCGTCGATCTCGGTGACGTCGAAGTCATCCTTTAAATTGCGGTAGCCGCGATCAAACGACGCCACGTGCACGCGGTGCCCTACCTCTTCAAGGTGAGCGATGACTTCGCGCGCGCGGCTCGAGTGTCCTGAGCCCTCGCCGTTCACGCCATAAAGAATGTTTGCCATGCAAGTGCCATCGTGCGCTTTCCGCGTTCGCGCACGCAAGTGCGGCGAAAGCTTTTAAGCGCAAAGCGCGCAAAGAACAGCCGCCAAGGAAGCAAAGATTAAGTACTTCTCTTCGCGAGCTGCGCGGATTTCCTTTGCGACCTTTGCGGTTAAAGGTTTTTCGCGGCTTCCGCTGCCACAACGCAGGCTTGACCCCCTCGCCCTCGGGCTGGTATCAACATCGTTCGCGAGGAGGACCGTGTGTCCATTCGATTGCTTCGTTGGTGTTTGCTTCTTGCGGTAGTCACGTCGGCGGGTGCATTGTTCGCGCAATCGTCCGGGCTGCGTTTCGAAGTTTCCTTCCCTAAATCTGCCAGCGCCGCGCCCCTCGACGGTCATATCTTCCTGCTGATTTCCATGAATGACCGCGACGAGCCCCGCTTCCAGATTGCGGAAGACTTCGCCGAATCGCAGCAAGCATTTGGCCTTGATGTCGATGCCTTGGCACCCGACACCCCAGCCGTCGTCGACGCCAAGACCTTCGGCTATCCCACGCGCAGTCTCGCCGACATCCCTGCGGGCGACTACCACGTGCAAGGGTTCATTAACATCTACGAGACGTTTCATCTCTCCAGCGGGCAGACCGTTAAACTGCCGCCCGACAAAGGTGAAGGTTCGCATTGGCAGACCAAGCCCGGCAACCTCTACAGCCGCCCGCAGAAGATGCATCTCGATCCGAAATCCAGTCAGGTCATTCGAATCTCGCTCACCGAGAAAATCCCGCCGATTGAAAAAGAGCTGGCCCAAGTCGATTCTGTGCTCGACTGGGGACGCGGCCTAGGCGAACCTGTTTCCGAGAACAAGTGGGTCAAGCGCATCCGCTTTCAGAGCGATCTGCTGACCAAGTTCTGGGGAAGGCCCACCTACCTCGGGGCGATCGTGTTGCTGCCCGATGGGTACGACGAACATCCGCAAGCGCACTACCCGCTAGTGGTCGAGCAGGATCACTTTCACCGCGATTTGTTTCTGCCGAATGGGTTCCGCACGGAACCGCCGGACCCAAAACTAAAAGGCGCGCCCCTCGAACACGCGCGCTACGCCTACAAGTTTTACCAGGACTGGATTTCGGGTCGCCTGCCGCGCGTGATCATCGTGACCATCCAACATCCGACTCCCTACTTCGACGACTCCTATGCCGTGAATTCCGAAAGCCAGGGTCCGTACGGGGATGCCATCAATAAGGAACTGCTGCCTTACATCGAAAAGCAATTTCGTGCGATCGGCGATGGCTGGGCGCGCACGGTGTACGGCGGATCGACCGGCGGATGGGAAGCGCTTGCTTCGCAGGTCTTCTATCCCGACATGTACAACGGCGCCTGGGTTTCATGCCCCGACGTCGTGGACTTCCGAGCCTACGTCACCACAAATCTTTATCAGGACAAGAATGCGTACTTCATCGAAGGACACTTCGGCCGCGTGCCGCGTCCTGAGAAGCGTGAAGCCGACGGCCTGGTGCTTGCCACCATGGAACAGGCTAACCACTATGAACTCGTGATGGGCACGCACGGCCGCTCCGGAGAACAGTTCGACATCTGGCAGGCCACCTTCAGTCCCATCGGCAGCGACGGTTATCCCAAGCCGATCTATGACAAACTCACGGGCGCCATTGATCGCGACGTTGCCAACTACTGGAAGGAGCACTACGACCTGAGTGCCATCATTCAACGTGATTGGAAGATGCTGGGTCCGAAGCTAGCCGGCAAATTACACTTCTACGTCGGCGAGTCTGATACGTGGTATCTCGATCGCGGCGTGCACCTGCTGCACGATTTTCTCGAGACCACGACTGACCCTTATTACCATGGCACGTTTGATTTCGGTGTTCGGCAACCGCACTGTTATTCGGGCCAGGGAGATTCTTCCGGCCCGGCAGGCTCAACCATCCCGCAACGATTTTTCCCGGAGATGGTCAAACACATAGAAGCCACCGCCCCGAAGGGCGCCGATCTCACCAGCTGGAAATACTGAACAGCGCACGGTTCGAATCAACGACCGCGGAGTTCACTACTTCGCGGTCGTGCATTTGTGGGAGAAATTTGACCACCCAGCCTGCGTCACGTTACCAACGTAATTAAATCTGCCCTTCTTTCGCCTGCCGGCACCGAAGTAGCGACTTAGAATCAACACACTGCGCGTCCAGCAACATTCGTCTTCTCTTGGGGTTTGTACTCACTAGAGATTTCCCGTTCCAGGTAGAGATTTTGTACCAACGTCGTTTCGCTCTTTTGGCTGCGAACAAGTTGTCTCGATGAAGCCAGAGATGAATCGGCAGGAGGAAACTCGATGCGCTCTCTAAAGTTTGTGCGCTGTATGTTGCTCGCTCTTCTGTTTTTCGTAATTCCTGCTTCCTCATTTGCGGGAGTCTTCGTGTCGGTCACGATTGCTCCTCCGGTGCTGCCGGTTTACACGCAGCCTCCGTGTCCTGGTGACGGATATATCTGGACGCCCGGCTACTGGGCCTATGGTCCCGAAGGCTATTACTGGGTGCCCGGCACCTGGGCCACGCCACCGGCGGTTGGATTGCTATGGACGCCTGGCTACTGGGGATGGGGTAGCGGCGTATACGTTTGGCACGCTGGTTATTGGGGCCCGCATATCGGGTTCTACGGTGGGGTGAACTACGGCTTCGGTTACTTCGGCAACGGCTACGAAGGCGGATATTGGCGAGACCGTCACTTCTACTACAACCGGAGTGTGAACAACGTTCACATCACCAACGTGCACATCTATAACAAGACCGTCATCAACAACGTCACGGTCAATCGCGTCAGCTACAACGGTGGCCACGGCGGAATAGGGGCGCGTCCGACGCACGACCAGGAAAGGGCAGAGCGGGAACATCATTTCGAAATGACCGAACGCCAGCACGACCATGAGCATTTGGCATCGGGCAACCGAGCGTTTTTGGCTTCGGAAAATCACGGCAGACCGACGATTGCAGCCACGCCGCGTCCTGGGGAATTCCACGGACCGCACGTGATGCCGGCGCGCACTTCTGGCAACCCGTATGCGCATCCCGCGACTCGGCCAGTCCCGCGTCCGGAGACGCCTGTGCGTCGCGACGAGCGACCCATGCCACGAGGAGAGATGCGTGCTAATCGTGCACCCGAGCAGCGTCATGAACAAGCGCCGCGTCCGGGAAACTCTCGCCCGGAAAATAATGGGCCACGAGGCAACGACGCCCCGCACGGCGATCGTGGACCCCGGGGAAACGATGGACCGCACGGCAACGCGCCGCATCCGGAGGGTCACTCTGACCACGGGCACAACGACCGACACTAACGAATCGCGAAGCAGGCTGTTAAGACCGGGCCGGCACAATGCCGGCCCGGAGTTTTTTCGGATGAAAACGAGCGCCGGTTCACCAAGCAGACAACCCGAAGCCGCGAACGATGAACGAGTGACTCCCTAAGTTGGCGCGCCACCGGGATTCTTGCGTGTAAGTGGTGATGGTGACTCAAACCAGTACCCGGGTAATCATCTCTGCGAGGTTACTCGTTGTCTCCAAGTTGCCCCGAAAAAATCTCAGGACTTTTGCAGAACTTTCTCGTCCAACGGGTTGAAAAGTCTGGCCTGACGCCGTATGGTACAAAATGTTGCCCAAGGGGCCCGGCTGGCGGTGAGCACTGTCAAACAGCCGGACACTCGCGGGTTTTATCCCCCCTGGTCTCTGCGACCGTACGCGCCACGGGTTGCGGGGAGCAGTGCTCTCAAAGTCCAAACTTGCAAGGAGATCGGCAGATGGAGAACAAGCCGGCGCAAAACATCCAGGATTCATTCCTCAACACGGCCCGCAAGGAAAAGCTCAACATCACCATCTATCTGCTGAGTGGGGTCAAGCTGACGGGCCGAATCCGGTCGTTCGATAAATACTCGGTCGTGCTCGAGACCAACAACCAGGAACAGTTGATCTTCAAGCACGCCATCTCCACGGTAGTGATGGGGCGAGTGCCGCACGCTCCGTTTGCGGCGCATGGCGAAGGTAAGCCGACGGCGGTAACGTCGGTGCCATCTCCCGTGCCTCCGACCAGTGCTTCCGGGACTGAAGGCTAAGGCGCATCTCAGTTGCGCTCTGCAGAATCGAAAAAATCAGGCAAGCCCGACGCGGTTCGCCGCGCCATCCGGGGCGTACGTGCGTCCGAAAAGACGGATGCGCGCGACTCCGGAGAGCGCGCTTTTCTGGTCGGGCTCGACCTACGGGTGCGTTCCCGCAACTCCGCGAAGCGCTCCCTGACGGCGAACGCGCAGGCTTCCCGCGACGCGGCGACCAGCGTGTCTCCAGGCACCAAGGCTCCGCCGATTCCTGAGTTCAGCGCGCAAGAATCGCTCGACGAGCTGCGGACTTTAGCCACCAGCGCCGGCGCCGTCGTGGTGGGCGAGGTGTTGCAAAAGCGCGACCGCCCCGATCCTGCCACGCTGATTGGCGGCGGCAAGCTTGAAGAAATCGAAGGCGCAGCCGCCTCCGCGGATGCCGACCTGATCCTCTTCGATCATGATCTTTCTCCTTCGCAACAGCGGAACATCGAACGCATCCTGCATAAGCGCGTGATCGACCGCACGCAATTGATTCTCGATATCTTTGCGCGCCATGCCAAGACCCGTGAAGGCCAGCTGCAGGTAGAACTGGCGCAGCTCGAATACATGCTCCCGCGTCTTGCCGGACGCGGTGTGGAGATGTCGCAGTTGGGCGGCGGCATCGGCACCCGTGGCCCGGGCGAAACGCAGCTCGAAACCGATCGCCGCAAAATCTACCGGCGCATCCGGCATGTCAAAGAGCAGATCGAGAACGTGCGCCGCATCCGGGCGCAACAACGCCAGCGTCGCGAGTCAGTGCCAGTGGCGACCGTCGCGCTCGTCGGCTATACCAATGCCGGAAAGTCGACACTCTTCAACGCTCTGACCAAGGCCGAGGTCTTGGCCTCGTCACAGATGTTCGCCACGCTCGACCCGACGATTCGCGGAGTGGAGCTGCCTTCCCGCAGAAAAGTCCTCCTGTCCGACACGGTGGGGTTTATCCGCAATCTGCCGCACACCCTGGTGTCGGCGTTTCGCGCGACCCTCGAAGAAGTGCAGAAGGCAGCCTTGGTACTTCACGTATCAGACGCGGGCAGTCCCCTTACCGCCGAGCAGGACGCGCAAGTGGAATTGGTGCTCAAAGAACTTGAGGCTGAGAAGAAGCCTCGCCTGCACGTGATGAACAAGATCGACCTGCTTGAGCCGAAACAACGGGCAGCATTGCTTGACGATGAGCGCACGGTGCACGTTTCGGCCGTGCGGGGCGTCGGGATCGCGACGCTGTTGGAACGAATCGACCAGTTACTCGATGAAGATCCGGTGAGCCGCGTACGACTAAGCATCCCGCAGAAAGAGGGGAGAGTGCTGGCTATGCTGGCAGCCCAGTCGCGAATTTATTCCCGTGAGTATCGCGACGGAGTGGTGGAGTTGGAGACCGAAGCGCCTGAGTCGGTGGTGCGCCGGGTAAGAGAGTTTGTGGTGAAAGCCTAGAAGCCACCGGCTAGGAGTTGCCGGCTGGTAGCAACCTCAGAAATCTTCTCCGACTTGATCGAGTTCCTCAATCCCCATAATTCCGTTGTAGAGAACGCTCTTCGGATTCTGATTTTGCGGCCGGCCGAAGTAAAGGATGCCGATGTCCTTCGTGACCATCTTCCTCAGGCGTGTTTCAGACAGATTGAGATCCATAGGCTGGCCGATATAGTGCAGGCTCATGCGCGCCGTTGAAACAACGGCGGCGTGGGAACTGCCAAGTCTCCACCCGAAGGCGAATTGCCAATTTTGCGACGTCGGGTAAATGTCTTCGGAAGTGAAGCCGATCAGAATCGCCCGCGGATCGTTGGTATATTCCGATACCCCGGCGCGAACACTTTCCACCAGTTTCTCTGCCATCAACTGCCCGCGCGATGAGTCGCGTACGGCGTCATCCAGCGGAATGCTTT
>Ga0073909_10000115_pt1 | contig 30655 bp, 27 predicted proteins | sample Coa_R1_6_FD_66439 | JGI IMG/M metagenome (GOLD analysis project Ga0073909, IMG submission 66439) | Surface soil microbial communities from Centralia Pennsylvania, which are recovering from an underground coalmine fire. - Coalmine... | ecosystem: Environmental > Terrestrial > Soil > Unclassified... | reverse complement strand
TTACGTCCCGCGGCCAACGCCTGGCGATTCACGTCGAGCAGTTCGACTTTCTTGATCTTGGTTTCGATCACGCCCATTGCTGTCTCAGGCAGCAGGCACTGCGTCTCTTCGAGCAGTGCGCCCATCAGCACGATGTTGGTGACTTTCATCGAGCCGAGTTTGTCGGCCATCTCGGCGGCTGGGATGCAGACCACGCGCGCCTGCGGCGGAACAAAGTCCGCGGGAAGCCTGTCGCGGTTGTAGAGGATCAAGCCGCCGGGCGCAACCTGGCTCGCGAACTTGCGCAGCGAGATTTCGTTCATCGCGATCAAAACGTCGGGATGCGAGATCAGCGGCGAACCAATACGTTCTTTCGACAGGCAAACGTGGCAGTGCGCGCTGCCCGAACGCATCTCGGGACCATAAGAAGGAAGCCAGCTGACGTCGAGGCCTTCGCGCATGCCCATCTCGGTGAGCAACTGTCCGAGCAGCAGGACACCCTGTCCTCCGAAGCCGGCAACCTTAATGCTGTAGTCGCGGAAATGGTGCGGATGGTCAGGCGCCTTGCGGAACGCCGCTTCATCCTTAGCGCTGATTTCGAGCACGTCCGAAACGGTGCGCTGCGGCGGAGTCGTACCGGTCGGAGCTTCGAGCTTACGATCGCGGAACACATTCAGCGGGAAGGTGGGAACAAGTTTCTCCATCACCCAGCGGCGCGCTTCCACCGGATCCTTTCCCCAGATGGTGGGACAGGGAGAGAGAATCTCGACGAACGAGAACCCGGCGCGGTCGCGCTGGTTCTCGAGCGCCTTGCGCACGGCGCGACGCGCTTTCATGACGTTCTTGTTGTCGCACAGCGCGACGCGCTCCACATACACCGGCGCCTCGAGCGTGGAAAGCAATTCCGCCATGTGCAGCGGGTAGCCTTCGTTGACCGGGCGGCGTCCCCAAGGGGACGTTGTGCTCTTCTGTCCGACCAGTGTGGTCGGTGCCATCTGGCCGCCCGTCATGCCGTAGATCGCGTTATTCACGAAGAAGACGGTAATGTGTTCCCCGCGGTTGGCGGCGTGCACGATTTCTGCTGTGCCGATGGCGGCGAGGTCACCGTCGCCCTGATACGAGATGACGATCTTTTCGGGACAAGTGCGCTTGATTGCGGTGGCACAGGCGGGTGCTCGGCCATGCGCGGCCTGCACGTTGCCCACGTCGAAGTAGTAATACGCGAACACGGAACATCCCACCGGGCTCACGAAAATGGTGCGATCCTGCAGGCCCAGTTCTTCGATGGCTTCGGCGATCAGTTTGTGCGCAACGCCATGGCCGCAGCCTGGGCAGTAGTGCGTCTGCTGTTTCAGTTCGCCCTTGCGCTCGAACGTATCGTAGAAGACGGGCGACTTGGAGTGCGTCACTTCGTAACCGTTCACGGGAGCGGTGGCTTCGACCAGCAGTGTCTTCGTGTCGTCGGACATGATCGCCTCTCTGTTATCGGCCGGAACTTGCCAGCGCTTCTTGTTCGGTCCGTTTCGCTGCGCGTGCAATCACTTCAGTCTGGATTTCTTCCACCGAGGGTACGTTGCCTCCGGTGCGTCCGTAGAACTCGACCGGGACGCTGCCGTTCAAAGCCAGGCGGACGTCTTCCACCATCTGCCCGTTGCTCAACTCGACCACGACCACCTGGTGAATTTCGGCTGCGGCTTTGCGAAGCGCTTCGGACGGGAAGGGCCAGAGTGAGATGGGTCGGAACAGTCCTACGCGTTGACCTTCCGCGCGCGCCGCTTCGACCGCCGAGCGCAGAATGCGTGAAGTGATGCCGTAGCCAACGAGCAGAATGTCGGCGTCCTGAGTGTCGTAGAGCTCCCAGCGCGCTTCCTGCTGCGCCTGCTTGTATTTGTCTTCGAGATGCCGCTGATGCGCTTCCAGATCGTCGGGCTCAAGGAAGATGGAGCTGACCAGATTCTTGCGTGTTTCGGGAGTGCCCTTCACCGCCCACGGCTTTTCAGGAGCGACCACGTCGCGATACTCGAGATCGAGCGGTTCCATCATCTGCCCGATAAAGCCATCAGCGAGAATGACAGCCGGGTTTCGGTACTTGTCGGCGAGTTCGAAGGCCAGCACGGTGAGGTCGGCCATTTCCTGCACGGAAGCGGGCGCGAGCACGATGTTGTGATAGTTGCCGTGACCTCCGCCCTTCACCATGGCGAAGTAGTCGCTCTGCTCGGGCGCGATGTTGCCTAGGCCCGGGCCGCCGCGAACCACGTCGACGATGACGCAAGGCAATTCGGCACCGGCGATGTACGACATGCCTTCCTGCATCAAGCTGAGTCCGGGGCCGGAGGATGCGGTCATGACGCGGGCCCCGGACGCAGCTGCGCCGTACACCATGTTGATGGCGGCGACTTCGCTCTCCGCTTGCAAGAAAGTTCCGCCGACCTGAGGGATGTACAGGGCGGCGGCTTCGGCGATCTCGCTGGCGGGAGTGATGGGATATCCGTAGAAGGAGCGGCAGCCGGCGAGGATGGCGCCCTTCACAATAGCGACGTTGCCTTTACAAAGTTGCCGCATGGCCGTCTCCTTGCTGCGGGTCTACCAGCTTGAGGCGAGGAGCGAGCCGGAAGACCGTGATGGCTCCGGGCTCGGGGCAGCAGTAGAAGCAGATGCCGCACCCGGTGCAGCCCTCGCCTTTGTAGTGGGCCGGATGCACTCCATAGGAACTCAGGTCGGCCGTGAGTTCCAGGCACTTGGGTGGGCACGACTCCACGCACAGCCCGCATCCTTTGCATTCGTCAACGTTGACTGCGATGTTCCCTCGTGCCTGCGCTGCCATAATCACCTCGTTGCTGGTTCTTTCACCGGACGCTGCAACCACTTGGTGCGTTCGCAATAGTCGTAAAGCTCCTCCCGGAACTTGGGGTGAGCGATCTCGATGAGCGCCTGCGCGCGCTCGCGGATCGATTTGCCGTGCAGATAGGCGACGCCGTATTCGGTGACGACGTAGCGAATCAGTCCGCGCGAGGTCACCACACCCGCGCCGGGCGCGAGCATGGGGGTGATGCGCGAGATCGTTCCACCTTTTGCGGTGGAGCAGAGAGCAATGATCGCCTTGCCGCCTTTCGAGCGCGACGCGCCGCGCAGGAAATCCACCTGCCCGCCGATGCCGCTGTAGAAATACGTGCCGATCGAGTCGGAGCAAACCTGCCCCGTGATATCCACCTGTAACGCGGAGTTGATCGCCACCATCTTGTCGTTTCGAGCGATCAGCGCAGGGTCGTTGGTGTAGGCGGTGGGATGGAACTCGAAGATGGGATTGTTGTCGACATAATCGAAGAGGTTTTTGCTGCCCAAAGCAAAGCCGAGGATGATCTTTCTCGGCTTGAAATTCTTGCGTGCGCCGGTAATCACGCCGGCATCAATCAGCGGAATCACACCATCGGAAACCAGCTCGCTATGCACGCCCAGGTCCTTGCGATCCATGAGCAGCGGAAGCACCGCGTCGGGAATGCCGCCAATGCCGGTCTGGAGCACGCTGCCATCCTCGATCAGGCTTGCGACGTTGCGCGCAATCGCAATCTGCATGTCCGTGACTTCGGGTTTCTTCAGGGCGCACAGCGGACGTGAGGACTCCACGATCGCGTCGATCTTGTTGACGTGGATGAAGCTGTCGCCGTAGGTGCGCGGCATTTCGTCATTGACCTGCGCAACCACGTAACGCGCGAGGCGGGCGGCCGTCAGAGTTGTGTCAACGCCGACGCCGAAGCTGCAGAATCCGTGCGAGTCTGGCGGGGAGACTTCGATTAGCGCAACGTCGAGCGGCATGGCGCCGCTTTCGAACAGGTCTTCGATCTCGCTCAGATAGACCGGCGTGTAATCGGCGCGGCCTTCATTGATGGCATCGCGCACGTTCCCGCCGATGAACACGGCGTTGTGACGGAAGTGTCCCGCCATCTCGGGCGCAACGTAAGGCGCCTTGCCCATGGTCATCATGTGGACAATTTCGACGTCCTGCACGAACGGCGCGCGCTGAATCAAGGCTTCGACCAGTGTTTCCGGTTCGGCGCAGCCGGGCTGGATGTATACGCGCATTCCGCTCTGCACGCAGCGCAGTGCTTCATTCGCGGTGCGTAGTTTCTTTTTGTATTCCATTTCCCAAGACATCGCTTGCAGTCTCCTCAAAAATCGTTGCTACCGAACCTGGCTGACTTCTTTAGCGCATTCCTGCTCGTATCCCATCGACGCATAAAAAATGGCGCGGTCGAAGAACTGGTCGAGCAGTTGCAGCATTTCAAGCTCGCCGAAAACTTCAGTGGGACGCTCCATCCCAGCCTCGTTCTTCAGGTAATCCAGAAGGTTCTCCTTGGTCAGCACGATGACCCAGACCACCTGGCTCAGGGGTACCTGCTGCAGGGCCCGGCGCGCGCCAATTTCCATGTAACGTTCCCGGATATCGAAATCAGTTTTGCCGAGCAGCCACTCGCCCAGGTGGCGATAGATCTCGTAAACGCGTTCCTGTAAATCGATCGACGGAACCTTACAGTAGTCGCGGGTGAACTCGGAGCTCTGCACGCGGGCAAGCAGCCCGGTAGCGAGTCCGTCTGAGTGGGTCTCGATCAGGCGAACCAGTCGGTAGGCCAGCATCATGACCGGATCCTCCTCTCCCTCCGAGATTCAGTCTGTGCTCTGGAACGGGATGTGGCCGTGACTCGTCGCACTTGGACTTGTGATCTGGATCACATGGGAGATGTTGAAAAGGAAGGAGTTATACCGACCGTACGGTTGGTTTTTGGTTAATTGGGCGGTGCTTCTCAGGGAGGAGAGGTTTCGACAGCGACCTGCTCGATGATGCGAGACGCCACCACTTCGAGACGGAGAAAGCCTCGCTGTGCTCGCCTAGAAACCCGATCGGGCGGAGATCCGCAAAAGGCCCTTGATCGTCTCCCACAAGGACTGAAACGGCGGTGGAAAACGTAATCCTATAGTTTCCGGGTTCCTCAAACTGATAAACGTCTGCCAGCGTCAGTCGCTGCTCGAACCGCTTACCAGGATCCAAAGTGACGGATGGAAGCTTGCTGGCAACATCCCAAGTATAGGTATCAGGCGAAAGGGAGAATTGCGTGAGCTTTTCCCAAGGGTAGAAAAAATCGCTACGAGACTGCGGCGAGTCCCTCGTTACGCTTATGTAAATCCCTTCCATCATGACTCCGCGCTGCGGAAAGCGTATGGGAAAGGCGGAATCGTTTGTGACGCTGAAAACGACTGGAACCTCGTTCTAAAAGGGCCATGGATAAAGCCGATCAGCGATATCGTACTCCGATCAGTGCAGTCGGGAAATCGTGATTGGCGCAACATCACGATCACGCTCATTGCCCTCCTTAAATTTAGATGATGTATATCGTGCTTGCTTTATGCTGAGCGGGAGCCTCTATGAAAGCCGCCGTATTGACCTCGCCCGCCAATATTTTCACGCGTCCACTCAAGATTCTGGAAGGACCTGTGCCGAGCGCCTCATCGGGCCATATTCTGCTGCGCGTGCGCGCGTGTGGGGTATGCCGCACCGATCTGCATATTGTGGAAGGAGAACTTCGACCGCGGCGCGCTGAAATCATTCCTGGACATCAGATCGTGGGCGAAGTCGTAGATGGCACTGCCTCGTTGCCTGCTGGATCGCGTGTCGGCGTTTCCTGGATCGGTGGAACGGACGGAACCTGCTGGTACTGTCGCCACAACATGGAGAATCTCTGCGATTCGCCAACCTTCACCGGCTACGCCGTTGATGGAGGATATGCCGAGTACGCTGCGGCAAGGGAAGATTTCGTTTTTCCGCTTCCTTCATCCCTCGACGATTTGCACGCAGCTCCGCTCCTGTGCGCCGGCATTATCGGCTTCCGCAGTTTGCGGGTCGCGGGTGTGGAGAAAGGGGAACGCGTCGGCTTGTTCGGCTTTGGCGCTTCGGCGCATCTCGCGTTACCTGTGCTGCAAGCCTGGGGATGCGAGGTCTACGTTTCCACCCGAGGCAAGAAGCATCGCCGCCTGGCATCCGAGATGGGTGCAACCTGGGTGGGCAGCGAAACACAGAAGCCTCCCAGCGCACTGGACCGGGCCATCACTTTTGCGCCGAGCGGCGACGTGGTCGTGGCGGCCCTGGGCAGCTTGCGCAAAGGCGGAGTCGTGGCCATCAACGCGATCCACCTCGACCGCATCCCTGAATTTGATTACGACACTCTGCTGTGGGGAGAGCGACAGTTGAGGAGCGTGGCCAACATGACTCGCTCCGATGCCGCAGACTTCCTGCATCTCGCCGCCGAAATCCGCCTCAAGCCGCAGGTCACAGTGTTCCCTCTCGATCAAGCAAACGAGGCTTTGGAGGCAGTCAAGCGGGATTCGATTAATGGAGCCGCGGTGCTCGTGGTTTGAGCTGAACGAGTAGCCTGGCTCACATGACTGCAAGGCTCTGCGTGAGAACCCACCACCACCTGCAAATTACTCGCACCGAAGGGCCGTATTAGGATCCACCTGAGTGGCGCGGTGGGCTGGAATCCAGCTGGCGACCGACGCGGCGGTCAGGAGAATCAGGGACGTTGCTGCAAATGTGAGGGGATCTCGCGGGCTTACACCGTTCAACAAGCTGCGCAGAAGAGGCGCAGAAAATAGAGCCACAACGGTTCCGATCACGACACCCGCCATCGCCAGCGAAATACCATTCGTCATAATCATCCGCAGAACATCGCCCCGCTGCGCTCCCAGGGCCATGCGCACCCCAATCTCCTGCGTTCGGCGGCCCACCACGAACGAAACCACGCCATACAGTCCGACGATGGCCAATGACAAGGCAATCAGCCCGAAAGCTCCGCCCAACAGGGCCACGATGCGAAACACAAAAAGCCCATTATTCGAAAACGCATTCGCCATTGTGAGCGCCGAAATTGGCGCCACATCCGGGTCGAGCGCACTAATCTGGCGGCGAACGAGTGGGACGAGGGTAGTAGGATCACCTTCTGTGCGCAGGTGAAGCGTCGCGAGAGAACTCCCCGCCTGCAAATAGGGAAGATAGAAGACAGGGGGGGCGGGTTCGCTGAGCGATCCGTTGCTGGAATCCTTCACGACACCGACGATCTGTATCGGCACATTGTCACGCAATCGGAGGGTGCGCCCAAGAGCCTTCTCCAGGCTGTCGTTCTCGACAATGTACCGCCGGGCCAAGGTCTCATTCACGATGGCAACTTGCGGTGCTTTCTCGCTGTCGTGGACAGTAAACTCGCGCCCACTGAGGAGCGGGATTTGCATGGTCTCGAAATACCCGGGGCCGATCTGATTGGTGGTGGTGTCGACGAACTTCTCCCCACCGGGATTGGTGTAGCCGTCGATGGAGAGATCCCAGGAAGAACCTGAGAGAAACGGGACTCTGGCAGCGAGGGTGGCCGAAGTCACTCCTGGCAGAGCGGATACTCGTTCGAGAATCTGCTGGTTCAGATGAGTGGCTCTCTCATCTTTGTAGCCGCTCAGGCTGGGGTCTACGAAGACCAGCAGCATGTGGTCTGGATTGAAGCCAAGGTTGGCGCTCTGCGCTCGCAAAAAGGCTTTCAAGAACAGTCCACCCGCGGCCAGCAGAACCACCGAAAGAGCGACCTGTCCGCCGATCAGGATCCGGCGAACGACAGCGCTGTGTGAGTGGCCTCCCAACGTACTCCTTGTGTTGGCGGTTCCCCGAGCGTCCTTCACGGCCATGAATGCAGGCGCAACGCCGAACAGAAAAACCGCCGCGATCGATGCGAATGCAGCGCAGCCCAAGACGCGTGTATCCAGATGGAAATCGGGACCTGTGGGAGAAACGGAGTAGGGGATGAGTGCAGTGAATCCCTTGATGCATGCAGCTGCGATCAGAATGCCGGAAGCCCCACCCAAAATGGCGAGCACCGTACTCTCGGTTAGAAATTGGCGCACCAGGATCCCGCGTGAGGCTCCCAATGCCAATTGCATGGAGATTTCCCTGACGCGAGACGTCGCCCTTGCCATCATCAAGCTCGCGACGTTGGCGCAAGCCATCATCAAGACCAGGATCACGAGACCCATAAGGATTCCAGCTTGCGCTACGCTCCCGCCTTGCAGACGGCGGCTCATCTCAGTCCGAATAATGGCAACTGTGTCCTTGTTGCTCGCCGGATACTGACGCTCGAGATCGCTCATGATCACGTTCAACTCGGCCTGGGCCTGCGCGATGGTGACTCCAGGCTTGAGGCGGCCCAACAGATTGCATCCCCGGTAGTCGCGGTGAGTGAGTGTGTCGCTACCTTCGGGTGCAACCGCTGCAGTCATCATCATTGGCAGATAAACGTCGGGACGAAACCAGAGATCCACCCCGGTAAATGACTTGGGGGTAACGCCAATGATGGTGAAACTATGGCCGCTCAAATCGACCTGTTTGCCGACAATTTTCGGGTTGCCGCCAAACGCACGCTTCCATAAGGAGTGGCTGATGACCATGACGGGATACTTGCCCGGCGTTTGATCCTCTTCCGGAAGGAAGGTCCGGCCCAAGGCAGGTTGTACCCCTAGCGTGGAAAAGAAATTCCCCGAGACCAGTTGTCCCCAGACGACCTGCGTTTTGCTGTCAGGAACAGCTCCCGCGGGGTTCATTCCGGCGGACATTTCCTGGCGCGTAGACAGCGATTGGAACGACTTGCTGCGTCCTGAAAAATCCACCCAGTCGAGGTAGGAGGAAGCTCCAAAGCTGGTCAACCGCGATGCTGCGACATCGATGGTGACGAGCCCCCCCGGATTCGGCACCGGCAGCGGTCGTAAAGTGATGGCATCAACAAGGCTGAAGATGGCAGTGTTAGCCCCGATGCCCAAGGCCAGTGACAGAATCACTACGATTGCGAAGCCTGGTCTTTTCCGCAGACCTCGGAGAGCAAACCGCAAATCGCGCCAGAGCGCATCAACAAAGGGAATGGAATTCATTTCGTAGATGGTCTCGCGGATCCTGGCCGGATTTCCAAGCTTGCGGTAGGCAGCTGTTCGAGCGTCGGCGGGGGACATTCCAGCAGCAATGTTCTTGTCGGTCTCGATCTGCAGGTGAGATTCGAGTTCGGCAGCGCGCTCCGTGTCCCATTGTTCGCGGCGAAAAAATCGTAAAAGACTCATGGTTCTGCTCCGAATTTTCACTCGGTCGCCGGACCGAGGATGCGTCCGATCGCCCGCACCAGTTGCTCCCAGCGATTGGTCTGGCGGAGGAGTTGTTTTCTTCCCTTGGGTGTCAGCCGGTAATAGCGGGCGCGACGATTGTTCTCTGAGGTTCCCCAGAACGCAGCAATCCAGCCCCGATCCTCGAGCCGATGAAGTGCGGGATACAGCGAACCGTGTTCGACCTGAAGAACGTCTTCTGAACGGCGCTCGATGGAATATGCGATGGTGTGCCCGTGGGCTGGACCTGCGGAGAGAGTATGCAGTATCAGCAGATCCAGCGTGCCTTGGACCATATCACTTTCGAGTGGAGATTGGCCGGTCTTAGCCATGGCCGAAATTATACTTAGGTAGATGATCTATGGGAAGGCCCAGTTTTCGGGCGCTTTGACTGGGGTCGGGTGGAGTCTGCTAGCTGTGCCGTTTACCGACTCAGGCGCAGCAAGCATGATTGAAAAACACCTCGGCCGCCCGTTTCTTACGAGCGGCCGAGGCCTTCCACCAGGAGATCTACTGCGGAGCCTATTGCGAAAGGAAAAACTCTTTCGTGATGGCGGGCCAATCCTTGTCGGGGATCTGGTCGGTGAGGTTGTCGACGGCGACGCCGCCGTCCTGCGCGAGCGCTCCGGCCGGCATCGGGATCAGGCGTTGCAGGCGGCTCGCCGATTCTTCCGTCCACCAGCGGGCCAGCGCTCCGCCCAGCAGGTTGCGGAAGTTGGTCTTGGCGTCGGGTGATTGCACGCTTACCAGCCAGCCTTCGCCGTAGGGATCGGTGCGGGCGAGTTCGGGATTCTGCACAACTGCTTCGTTGATGTCGGCCACACTGCCTTCGATGGGAGAAACCATATCGACGGAGGCGCCGTCACGATGCAGTGTCCAAACTTTCTGGCCCTGACGGATCCACTGACCGCGCTGCGGCAGAGAGATCTTCTCGACCTTGCCGCTCAGCTTCGTAGCGAACTCGTCCATGCCGATTCGCACCAGGCTCGGGCTCTCACTGAGCGCCCAGGTGTGTCCCGGATGGAAGCGTAGCTTTTCGGGAACCTGGAATCCGCCGACCAGGCTAGGCGCGAGTCGCGGCGCCTCTTCGCGCTTTGCAACTTGCAGTACGGGTTGCACAACCTGTTTGCGGCTATGAAAGTGGTCGATCAGCAAGAACGTTACGAAGGTCAGCAGAACCAGAAGGACTGTCATAAATCACCTCTCCGGAAGGGCCGTCGTTGCTTGCCGCTCTCTGTTTCCGGGCCGCTCGCCGTCTTTCGTAAAGGCAATCGCCGGACCAAAGTCGCGAGCCTTGAAAGTATCGTGGGGCGAGATTGTTTTTGGCTGTCGAATCAACGTCTTGGAGAAAGCAAGAGGAGAAATGCATCGACCGGTTTGATGAGAGTCTCAACAGCGCGCAGATGAGAACTGCAACAGGCGAAAGGCCGATTTTGCTTGTATTTGTGGCATGTGAGCACGAAAGGCCCGCGATTGCAGAGAGTTAGAAGCGAAGGTGTGAGCGTTGCAAATGACAATAGCGAAAGTTGCGAGATGCAACAGAAACCGGAGATAAATCGCCGCGATCAGCACGCCATAACTCCGACGAGGAATATTTCACTGTGAAGCTGTGCCTTTCACGATGAGGGCGACGGGAAGATCCTCGCCTGAACTCAGGGGAACCGTAGCGGTGAAGATGACGTGGCCTTCGTCATCTTTGGTAAGCGCCGGCGCTGATCCGGCTTCGGCAGACACGAGGCTGAGCGGCGTGGGATGCTTGGTTCCAGACGCCTGCCGGCTGAGCGCGACAAGATCGGCAAACTTGGGCGTTGCTTCCGGACCGGGATCGGCCGCGGCCGGCACCAGCAGAAGGAAGTCGCGACTGGGCGCTACGCCGAGGTGATTCCCGTCGTCGGGCATGAGAGCCGCTCGCAGGGTATAGAAGCCGGCGGCCACGGACTGTCCGCGGAAGTCATTCGCGGCTTTCGTGAAGTGCAGAACGCCCACGAGCGCAGAGGGCGTCAGACGATCATAGACTGCGCTGCCGGATGCTCCCTTCGGCTGGGCAGGAACTTCCTTGCGGTACCAGATTTCAATTGCGGCACTGGCATCGTCCGGCGCGAAGCGATAGCCCTTTGCGCTGACCGCTGCGCGCACCGCTTCCGCAACCGTCGCTTCCGTCAGCCGTCCAATTGACTCGACTTTGCCCGCTTGAGCCCAGCACGATGCAGCGACAAGAAGGGTGAGAATAGAAGCAGCGAGGATGCGCACACAGGTGCGGCTACATATGCGGAACGGGATCGAAGAGTTCACGCCGAGATTTTACCGCGCAAACGTTCCCACGAACGCGCTACGCCGGCCGTGATTGTCCCAGGACTCGCCGAGGCCGGGGCCGCGGTACGCGTCGGTGACGGCGACCGCTGGCATTGAGTGCGCGACGGGCGTGAGCGGCGGATAGAAAGTGCTTTCGTTGCCGCACACGTGGTCCTTGTCGCCCAGCGAGCGTGTCTGCACAGTAGCGAATTGGCCGGCACGCAAGAGTGCAACGCCGTGGCGCTCATGGTTGACGACCATCTCCATCGGAGCTGAAACGGTCTGGTCCACATTGCTTAGCAACTCCCCACCCATGTGCCTGGCGAAGCTGACCAGTGCGGCACTCTGTTGGGGCGAAGCCTGGTCGTCGACGAGAAGCACCGACTGGGCAGGATAAGGATTGGCGTAGGGATCGCCCAAGGTTGCTTTCGCGCGCACGGCGGCCGCGATGGTCAAGCCATCGAGGGCCACGCCGTCCCAACTGCCGCTCTGCACATGCCAGGCGACGATGGCTTCCTTACCGACCAGGTTCACTTCGCCGTTGGCGAAGCACTGGCCGGTGTAGACGTCGGCGCTACGGGTTTCGATGTAGTCTCCTCGAATTTGCTGCGCGGAAAGGCCGACCGATAACAGAGAGATGGCAACAGCGACAAGGACTGGAATGCGGAAACGCATGGGACACCTCACCCTACATGTTTCGATGATTCTATTCTCAAACAGGATGCAGGCAAAGGAAAGCCGGAAAACGCGGAATAGAAGCGAAAACCGGCGGGTTTGGAGGGCTCCGCTGCGTTGACTTGTCTGGCAGCGCAGCCTACCATCGATAAACCGCACGACAATCAATTTTCATGATCACCGAGACGATATCCCATTACCGCGTCCTGTCGCAGATAGGCGGGCCAGGTCCGGGAGTGGTGTATGCGGCCGAAGACATCGACTCGGGACGACGCGTGGCGATCAAGTTTCTTCCTCCGGACAAAGACGTTGACTGGGCTGCGCTCGAGCGGGATATCCAGACGATCTCCGCCCTGAAACATCCGAACATCTGCGCGATTTATGAGGCCGTTCAGTCCGATGGCCAGAATTTTGTTGCGATGGAGTTGCTTGAAGGCGAGACGCTCAAGCACAAGCTGACAGGGCAGCCTCTCTACACCGAAAACGTGTTGGCAGTGTGCCAGCAGATCGCTGACGCGCTCGACGCCGCACACGGCCGGGGGATTCTGCACCGGGATATTCGCCCGTCCACGATCTTTATTACTGCGCAGAATCAGGTAAAGGTGCTGGACTTTGGCCTGACGCAGCTGCAATGCGAGAACAAGGGGTCGCTTGAGGACACAACTCGCGGCACCGCTGTCACCGCGAGTCATGGTCTGAGCAAGAGTTCCGCACTGTCGAAGGTGGCTTACATTTCTCCCGAGCAGGCACGCGGGAAGCAACTGGATCCGCGCTCTGATTTGTTTTGCCTGGGCGCCGTGCTCTACGAAATGGCCACCGGCACGATGCCGTTTCGTGGCGACACGCCGGCGCTGATCTTCGACGCCCTGTTGAATCGCCCACCCGTGACCCCGACGCGGCTGAATCCCCTGTTACCCGTCAAAGTACAGGCTATCCTCCTGAAACTGCTGGAGAAGAATCGCCATGCGCGTTACCAGTCGGCGAAACAACTCACAGCCGATCTGACGCGCGTGCAGAAGGAAATGCAACGAGAGGCCTTTACCGCGAGCGCGCTGGCGTCGCCGGTTCATCCCCCGCTGCGTCCTGCGAAGACCGGGAGAATTGGCAAGTATCTCTCGGCGATCGCGCTGCTTGCGGCCGTCGTAGCGGGCGGAGCATTTCTGTACATGAAGCGCCGGCACGCCCTCACAGAGAAAGACGCCATCCTTCTAACGGATTTCGTGAACACGACTGCGGATCCGTTGTGGGACGTCACGTTAAAGAAAGCGCTGGCGGTTGATTTGGAGCAGTCTCCTTACCTGAACGTGTTGCCGGAGTCGAAAGCGCGGCAGACCCTGCGCTTCATGGGACGCTCGCCCGATGATCGCATCAGCCTCGAAACGGGGCGGGAAATTTGCCAGCGCATGGGCGTGAAGGCAATGCTCACCGGTTCCATCGCGAACCAGGGATCGCGATACGTTGTCACGCTGCAGGCCTTGAATGCCGCCACCGGTGATGTGCTGGCGCGAACGGATGTCACAGCGTCTGACAAACGCGACGTGCTGAACTCCCTTCATCGCGCGGACTCAGAGTTGAGAAGCAAGCTTGGCGAGTCGCTTGCCTCGGTGCAGAAATACGACAAGATGCTTTCGGAAGCGACCACACCATCGCTCGAAGCCTTGCAGGCTTTCACGACCGGCGACTGGAAACACGCAGGCGGCGACGAGATGGGTGCGATCCCGGATTACCAGCACGCGATTCAGCTTGACCCAAACTTTGCCACTGCGTATGCGCGGTTGGGCACGGTCTACAACAATCTTGGCCAATCGGTGTTGTCGGAAGAAAACCGCAAGAAGGCTTTCGAACTGCGCGACCGCGCGAGTGAACGCGAGAAGCTGTACATCATGTCGCATTACTACGCCGACAGCGGACAGTACGACAAGGGCATCACGGCTCTGGAACTCTACGAGCAGACCTATCCTCGGGATTCGACGCCGGCCAATAATCTTTCAAGCATCTACAACCTGCTCGGGCAGTATGAAAACGCGCTCGACAAAGCTCGCAAGGCGGTGGAACTGGAGCCGGACTCGATCAGCGGCTACGTGAACCTGGCGCTGGCGTATGCAGGCTTGAATCGCATGGCAGAAGCCAAGGCTACCGTTGTCAGCGGCTTGCAACGCGCGCCGGGCAATCCTGCGCTGCACCTTACGCTCGCCGGCATCGCCTGGAATCAAAACGACGCCGCGACGATGGAGCGTGAAATCAGCACGGCGGAAGCGGGTGCCGCTGATGGAGCGGTCTCAGCCCTCGAGTCGCGCGCGGCGTACGCCGCTGGGCACGGCCAGTACAAACAGATGCGCGAGTTCATGCAAAAAATGCAGGACGCTGCGGCCAAGAATAATCTTCAGGAGGCGGTGGCCGGAGCGGATACGCAACGCTCGGCATGGGAAGCGCTGGCTGGATTCCGTCCCCAGGCGAAACAACTCGCGGAGAGCGCATTGAAGACAGCGCCTCCTCCCGGAACCGCACTGAATGCGGCTATCGTGCTCGCCTACTTGGGCGACAGCACTCGCGCCATGAAGATCGCGGACGATACCGCGCTGGAACGCCCCTACGACACGCTCGTGCAGTTCGTGAATGTGCCAATGGTGAAGGCCTTGCTGCTGATGAATCAATCTCAGCCGGCCAAAGCGATCGACTTGCTCGATGGTGCGATGGTGTACGGCCGTGCGAACGCGGCGCTGCTCTACACGCGAGGCCTTGCCTACCTTCAGGAAAAGCAGGGGCAGCAAGCTGTGCAGGAGTTTCAGCGCGTCATCGACAGCCGCAGCGTCATGGTCGATCCGCTGGCCTCATTTGCGAAACTGGGCATGGCGCGGGGTTACGCCCTGCAGGGTGACAAGGCAAACAGTCGCATGGCGTATCAGGATTTCCTGGCGCTGTGGAAGGACGCCGACCCTGACACCCCGCTGCTGAAGCAGGCGAAGGCGGAGTACGCAGCGGTGAAGTGAGACCGGCTCGTAAAACCTATTTCCGATCCCCAGTTTTTCTCTCTCGCAACATGCCAGATAAGACAAAGGCCTCAGGCAGTCCGCCCGAGGCCTCTTGGAGCGCTTGCTTTCTTCAGCGCCTGCTTACTTGCAGGTGTCGCTGACCTTCTGCACGTCGGTGACGGTCAAATGGCCGTGTTCGGTGTTGCTCTTCTTCATGTGCGTGTCGGCGGCTGCGTCCTTCGCGTCTTCCTTCAAGTTGTGCGCGGTCGAATTGCGAACGGCACCCGTGATTGAAACGGTCTGGTTAACGTGCTCGGCGAGGGGAACGCCATCGCCACGAACTTCCCACGTGCTGCCATCGCTGGCTGTGAGAAGAAATTCTTTTGCATCGGATTCGCCGCCCTTGGTCAGGCAGCCGGTCATCGTGCGAGTGTCAGACTTGGACTTATCGTCGCTGGAATTCTGCGCGGACGCCAAGCTCAGCCCACACACGACGAGCATGCCGCACAACAACGCGCTCACTCTTGTTTTCATGGATCCTCCTTGAGTTACGTCATAAATCGGATGGCGTCGATTCGATGAGAACCGGTCGGCAGGAGGTTGTTCGGTACGAGCGCGATCCGAGATCGCGCGTATACGGTCTTCACCGTAGGGATGACACTTACGCCCGTTGGTTTAAAACGGCAACATTGGAGAAAGGGCAAAAATCCGTGGTCCCGGTGAGAAAGGCAAGCGCCTAAGGGTCTCTATTGCAGCTGAACCACCAAGATCCGGCCGTCGGAGTGGTACCCGCCGCCAGTAGCGTTCCTTGCGTCCTGAACAGGATCCGGAGGCAGGTAGTAGGTGAGCGTCTTAATCTTGTCGGTCTTCTGAAGGGTTGCGCCGATGTTGTCGCGTTCGCCGTCGACGGCGGGATCGATTTTGTGCGTGACTTTGCCGTTGCGCTGATCTTTCTCGAAGCCGATATCGTGGGTGCCCGCGCCTACCCACACGTCCTGCCCGTTGTACGGGAAGGGCGCCTTCCAGATACGGAAGTGATGGCGGCTGGCCACGACGGCGTAGGGCTCAGCCTGCTCGTAACCGAAATCCTGCACCCGTCCGAACAGGTACAGTTGGCTCATTGGCATGGCGAGGTAAGCTTTCTTCTGATATGTCTCGAGCGCGGCCTTCAGCACGGACTCTTTCACGTCGCGGTCGGCCACATGCCAGTCGGCGGCGGTAAGCGCGTCCTGCACCTTTTGCAAGTTGCCGAGGATGACGAAGTTCACCATGTCGCCCTGATGCTGGAACTCATCGTTCACACGGCGAGGGAGGCTATTGATGCGCTCGCGCAGTTGGGAGTCGAGAGGCGAATTTGAAAGCTTGAGCGCGGGCAGCGCCGGGGTCGATGGCGTCGTGGTAGAGGTCCCACCTTCCGTTGCGGAGGAAGACGCGGCCGGTTGAGCTCCTGTGGTCGGCTTGATTCCGAACTGTCCTGACAGCCAGGTCTGCGCAGCGGTATTTAACGCGCCCTTGATGTCTTTGATGTCGCCCGTGCCGCCAGTGCTCTTAGGCTGCGCAGAATTCGCAGTCGGTGCGGCGGTCGTGCTTGTTGGTGCGGAAGTCTTTTGCGCGAGCGCTTCACCGGTCGTTGGAGTGGAGGATTCCGACTGGAGTTGTGCTCCGCCCTGTGGCGTGATGTGTACCTTGACCGCGAAACTACCTTGGCACGGTGCCGTGCCGGCTGAGTTGACGCCGAGGTAGAGGTGTCCGTCTCCTGTCGCTCGCAATTCCTGGCTGGGGCCGACGAGCAAAGGCGCGCCGCCGTCCTGCAGTCGCGCAATGAGAGCGCCCGGCATGGCATTCGCCAGTGGCAAGCCCGAGCCCGCACCTGTCCCCGACACGCCTGAAGGGTCGCAACCGTTAGCGCCAGCTGAGGCAGTCACCGCGAGCGTATCTCCGTTGTGCAGATCAACTCCGGTATCGGTCCAGGTCTGCGCGGTCGGGATGGTGAACTTATAGTCTTGCGCGAACGCGGGCAAGCTGATCAAGAGAAACGCGGCGACGAGAAAAACGACAATAGAACGGGGGTTGAACTTCATGATCCAAAACCTCTTGCTCAGGAGCGCTTCCGGAACGTGCTCCAATCATCGACGGCTAAAGCCGCTCTTTGTCTAAAGATGCTGACGGCGCGCCTAAAGGCGCGCCGTGATACGAACCTAGGGGCAGAAACGGTTTTCCGTTCCCAACCAACCGATAGGTAGTTTTCGACGTAGCAACATGAAACTGAGCGCGGGGCAAGGGTTTGCCGCGCCCTCTTATTTTACTCGCACTTCCCCGTTCCGTGACAGGCGCGGCCTTTGGCGGCGCAGTTGCGCGGCTCCGCCAATTCGCCGTCCGGCCCGATGCAGGTTTGGGTGTGCATGCACCAGAACAGGCCGTCGTTCGAAGCCTGCACATTGGGATCGTGCTCGGACAGAATGAATTGGCCCTTCCAGCGCAGCGCCGAGCACAGATTCGGATTGTTCGTGTTGAAGCGATCATTGTTCTGAATCATGCGGTACCTCCGGCGGCCTTCAAGATGGCTCGCTTCACCGCCACTTGCGCCAGTTGGACCTTGTATCCATTCTGGCTGAGCGGTTTTGCTTTGCCGAGTGCGGCTTCGGCGGCTTTCTTCGCCGTGCCGTCATTAGCGGGTTGCCCCTTCAACGCGGCTTCCGCTTCGGGAGAAAGCCACGGTGTCGGGGCCACGTATCCCAGAACCACGCGGGCCGCTTGCACGTTCGATCCGTCAGTCTTGAGCGCGACCGCCGCCACGGCCAGCGGCCAGTCGAACGCAGCCTTCTGCCGGATTTCGTAGTGCGCCACCTTCCAGCCCTCGGCAGGTGGAAGAACGACCTCGGTCACGATTTCATTGGGCATGAGATCGTGCTCCCGGTCTTTTTCTGTTTTTGGGATCACGTAGAACTTCTCGAGGGGAAGTTCACGCTTTCCCTTGGGGCCATCGATCCGGATCTTGGCGTTGTAGGCGATCAGAACCGGAACGATGGTGGAAGGGCTGACGAACTTCGCAGGCCCGTCATTACCAAGGATGGCGTGATAGCGATTGTCTCCGGCATCGACGACGTCCTTGCCCGACTCGTCCTTGGGCAACAGGCCAAGCCCGTTGCGGAAGTACCAGCACCGCGGACGCTGGCATAGATTCCCGCCGAGCGTAGCCATGTTGCGGATCTGAGGGCTGGCGGCTTCGTGTGCTGCCTCGGCTAGCGCGGGATACTTTGCCTTGATGCCGTCGTTCTCGGCGACTTCGATCAGCGTGGTCAGTGCGCCGATGCGCAGTCCAGTGGCATTCGCTGTCACACCCGAAAGCTCCTTAATCTCTTTAATATTGACAAGGCGCTTGGGTGCGATGACGTCTTCTTTCATGAGGGCGAGAAGGTCGGTGCCGCCCGCCAGGATTTCGGTTTGCCCCCAGGTCGCGCTTAGCAGGCTGGACGCTTGCTTTGTGCTGCTGGGACTTACGTAGTCAAAAGCTCGCATTACGCACCTGCCTTTTGCGCTGAGGACTGGTTCATTGCGGCCAGCACACGCGCGGGGGTGATGGGTAGGACGCCGACGCGGACGCCCAATGCGTTCGCCACAGCATTGGAAATCGCCGCGCCGGGCGAAACAGCGGGAGGCTCGCCGAGTCCAATAACGCCGCGCTCGTCGTAGCCTTTGCCGGTCATCATGTGTACTTTGAGATCGGGAATGTCGTTCAACCCGGCGAGCCGGTAGAACTCCATATCCGCATTCAGCATGCGTCCGGTGATCGGGTCCATGATCTTCTCTTCGAACAGCGAGTAGCTGATGCCCATGATCAGGGCGCCGAGCACGCTGCTCTCCGCCATTTTCACATCGATGATGAGGCCGCAATCCTGCACGGCGACCATCTTCGTCACTTTGACGATGCCGGTCTCGGTGTCGACGGCAACTTCCGCCATCTGCACGCCGCCCACACCGCTGTTGGTGAGGTCAGGCTTATTCTTCGCAGCCGCTTGATCGTTGTGGCCGTGGGCGGTGATTGGAGTCGCGCCGATCTTCGAGCAAGCTTCCTTCCAGCTGATGGTCTTGCTCGAATCAGACTTCAGACTGATCTTCCCGTCTTTGGCGACGAGATCATCCGGTTGCGCGTTCAAAGCGGGCGCGACCTTTGCGAACAAGGCGTCGCGAGCGTCGACAACTGCGCGCCGCGTGGAAGAACTGACGCCTCCCGGTGTTGTGGAGCCACCTGACCCGCCCGAGGGCGGATATTGCGTGTCGCCGATGTACAGCTTGATGTCTCCAACCTTCAGGCCGAGCGCATCGGCCGCCACGACGGCGATACAGGTGCGCGTGCCGGTGCCGATGTCCTGCGTGCCCATCTTGATGTCGACGGAACCGTCAGGGTGAATGCTGAGATCGCAATCGCTCGCGTGACCGCGTCCGCCCCAAGTGTGAATCGAGAGCCCGACGCCGCGCGCGATTCCATTCGAGATGTTCTGGCCGCGCGGATGCCACTTCTCTTTCCATCCCATCAGTTCCGCCGCGATCGGAAATTCCTCGCGATACACCTGCGGGAGTTTGGTTAGCTCGATGTTCTTTAGGAAGAACTCATAGGGATCCATGTTGAGCTTGGCGGCGACATCTTCAAGCGCGCACATGGTGAGGACGGCGGCTTGCGGATGGTTCGGTGCCCGCCACGCGCGCGCCGGACCGATGTTGTTCCGGATCGCCGTGTGCTCCTTATGTTGATTGGGCGCCGCGAAACAATAAGGAATCGGCGGCATGCCTCCGCCGCCCGGACCGCCCGTGCCCCACGACCGCGATTCCCAAGCGACCAGCGTGCCGTCTTTCTTCGCACCGACTTTCACGCGCGCATAGGCAGACGGTCGTGCACCCGCAACCTTCAGTTCCGAATCGCGCTCCAGCATCATGCGCACCGGCTTGCCCCCGGCTTTCTTCGAAAGCTTGGCGGTGGTGATGCCCCAGCGGTCAGGCCCGAACTTGCTGCCAAATCCTCCGCCCACGTGGTCCTGGTGCACGCGAATGTTCGACGCAGGAATTTTCAGAGGCTCGGCCATCTGCCCGGCGATTCCTGAAACGTTTTGCGTCGACATGTGTACGAACAGGTGGTCGTCGTCCGTCCACTCGGAAGTGGACCCGTGCGACTCCATGCAACAGTGCGTGATCACCGGCGCACCGTAGAGGCCTTCGGAAACAGCCTCTGCTTCCGAGAACGCTTTCTCCGGATCGCCCTGTGTTTGCGCCGCGGCCTTCACATAGTTCGACTTCGCTGACTTGCCCTCTTCCTCGGGATGAACCGTCGCTTTGCGAATCGCATCGAGAATCGAATCGGGAACGCCTTCTTCTTTCGCGTCCTTGTAATCCTGTTCGGTAGCCTTGAAACTGACGCCGTATTGCTCGATGAGGGAGATGACTTGCCTCTCGGGCACCTGGTTGTCGAGCATGTCGCCCAGGTCGTCCATGCTGAGCGGACCCTGGCTTTCTCCAGCGCCTTGGGGCGGTTCGTTATCGGTCACAAGGTGCGGAAGTTTCTGATACTTCACCTGGATAGCACGCGCGGCATCTTCCGCCGTGGTTTCATCGACGGCGGCGACCGCGACCACCTCGTCGCCTGCCCAATGAATGTTGGAGCCGGCCTTCTGCACGATCTCGATGGCTTTCACGCCTGGCATTTTCTCGGCTGCGCTCGTGTCGATACTGACGACTTTGCAATGCGCGTAAGGCGCGCGAACCATCTTTCCGAAGAGCAGGCCTGGGCGTTTTACGTCGTAGGTGTAGCGTGCCTGTCCCGAGACTTTATCGGGAGAGTCCACGCGCGAAACACGCTGGCCGATCAGCGTGCGGTGTTCCGGGTCCGGCCATTGATAATCCGCCATGGGCTAGGCTCCCTTCCGCGCGGCTTGTGCGACCGCGCCGCGAATCCCGGCATAGGTTCCGCAACGGCAGAGGTTGCCGCTCAGTTCGTGAAGGATGTCGTCGGGCGTGGGATTCGGATGCTTGTCGAGCATCGCCTTGCAGGCCACCACGAATCCGGGCGTGCAGAATCCGCACTGCGAGGCATCGTTGTCAACGAACGCCTGCTGGATCGGATGCAACTGGCCGCCTTCCATCAGGGCCTCTACCGTCGTGATCTTCTTGCCCTGCGCTTCGATCGCGAGAACAGAGCAGGCATAGACGGCCTTGTCATCGATCAACACCGTGCAGGAGCCGCACTCGGCGCGGTCGCAGACGCGCTTTGCGCCGGTGATGTCCATGGTGTCGCGCAGGGCGTCAAGCAAAGTAACGCGCGGTTCGAGGGAAGCCTTGTAGGCCTTGCCGTTGACGTTGAACTGCATCGGAACCTTGCCCGGGCCATGAACGGGAACCTGCTCGCCCGCTGCCATGACCAGGTTGGGCTTGGCCACTACGGGCACAGCGGCCGCGATGGTTGAAATTTTCAGAAAATCGCGTCGGGAAACGCCGGATGTCTCTTCGAGGGCTTCTTTCGGTTCTTTGGGAACCGATTCGTCGTCATGCATCCCTGTCCTCCACGCGGCGGGAAGGTCCGGCCCGCCGTTGCCGGGTTGACGCCGCCCTGGAATCTGGCCTGGGAGGCGGGGAAACGAGACTTCACACAACTACGAGGTTGAACGGGGAAATCTGTAGGGGGAAAGTATACAGCGCGGAAAGAATTCTGTGGGTCGGCAGTCAACCAAGGCGGCCAAAACGAATTCTTGACGGGAAACTAAAAAACCGGCGCTGTTTTCGCGCCGGTTGCACTACAGCTCCGAGATCTCTCAGCCTCGGTTTCGCTTATTTCTTGAGCGTTCGAATCCACTTCACCAAACCGTCGATCTGTTCCTTGGTCACTTTGCCTTCGTAGCCGGGCATGGGTTTCTTGCCCTTCTCGATGACGCCGGCGAGGTCCGCGTCGGACTGCTTCTGCACGTCATCGGAAGCGAGGTCCTTCACATTCATCTTTTTGCCTGCGGGAGTGTCGCCCTTGCCATCCGCTCCATGGCAAGAAGCGCATTTGGACTTGAACACATCGGCGGTGGCATCGGCCGCGAATGCCGAAACCGACATTACGAAGGCGATGGCCAGAACAACCAGTGTTGCCCGGAACATGGTTCTCATTCTTTTCTTCTCCTGATCAGTTGAGAGGGATGAAAATCCCTCATGTTCTTTTGGCACGCCGTGTGCCAAATGGTTCGATCGGCCTATGTCCGTGAAGTCTAAGGGATTATGGAAATCGGTTGCACGGGAAGTCTATAGCGGGAAGGGTCAAAAAACACGCGTTGCGCGTGAGAAGTCGCATCGGGTTGATTCCAGAAAAGGAAGGGCGTTCGGCGACAACTGCTAACTTGCTGAAAACAATCAGAAGACGACTTCCGGGACTGCTCCAGTTCTTTGGCAGGCGGTGTGCCTTGAGCAAAGGCGAGTTCTTTCTGGAGCGTCGCTTGTGGACCCCGCCTTAATGGTCATCGGCCTGAATCACCGGACGGCACCGGTAGCGGTGCGCGAGAGATTCTGGATCAGCGAAAGCAAGCGCCTCGAGGCCCTCGTGACCTTGCAGCGAGCCGAGAGCATCGAAGAAGTAATCGTGCTGGGCACCTGCAACCGTACGGAGTTTGTGCTTTGGGCGAGTGATGCCAGCCTCGCGGCAAATTCCATACTGCGATATTTGTCGGCCGAGTTCGGCCTGAAACTGTGCGAGTGGAAGCATTTCTACCGCTTGCTGGATGAAGCAGCCCTCCTCCATATTTTCCGCGTTGCATCGAGTCTGGACTCGCTGGTTCTGGGCGAACCGCAGATCGTCTCGCAAGTCAAAGCCGCCTGGGCGCAAGCCCAGAAGGCGAACAGCACTGGCCGGTATCTCGACGCGGTAGTGCAGAAGGCTCTCACTGTCTCGAAGCGTGTGCGCAACGAGACAGGAATTGGACATTGTCCCGTATCAGTACCGACGGCTGCCGTGGAACTGGCCAGGCAGTCGCTGGGGACGCTCGCCAACAAGCAAGTCCTGGTGTTGGGTGCGGGCAAGATGAGTGAATTGTCGGCTCGTTACTTGTTGTCGCAAGGCGCGCAGTCGGTGTGCGTGATCAATCGCACGTACGAGCATGCAGTCGAACTGGCAACGACACTGGGGGGATCCGCAGCTGCTTTCGACGACCGTTGGCACAAGATGAAGGAAGCCGACATCGTCATCAGCTCGACCTCGTGTCCCCATACGATTTTGAGCCGCGACGAAGCTGCCAGGGTTGTGCAGGATCGCGGGGGGCGTCCCCTCGTCATGGTCGACATCGCGATGCCGAGAGACATCGACGGCGCTGTACGCGAAATTCCAGGGATTTTCCTTTACGACCTCGACGACCTGGATAAAGTGGTGCAGCATAACGCGGGCGAGCGGGAAGCCGCCGCGCTGGAAGCCCAAAAGATCGTGGAACAGGAAGCGTGCGGATTCCGCCGCAAGCTGTTGGCCGAGCGCGTGGTGCCGACCATTGTCGCCCTGCGCTCGCGTCTCGATGAACTTTGCCGGCAAGAACTGGAGTCCTTCAAAGAAGAGTGCGGGCCGTTCTCCAAAGATGAAGCTGCCTTATTAGGGGATGTTGCCAGTCGCATTACTCGGAGAATCGCTGGTTCGCTGGCCCGCGAACTCAAGGAACTACCGGAAAAGATGGAACAGGAGCAGATGACGGTTGCGGTGCGGCGTCTGTTCCATCTGGAAACGCCTGAAGAGGCGCTTGCCGGCGCCAGAGTCTGAGGTTTGCACGAGGGCGCCCGCCTTCTTCCGCTCATACACGAGCGGGCGCATCAGCGAGGGAGACTCCCAAGAATCTCCCTTTTGCTTTGCCATCTTGTGACCGGGCACGCTCTCCACGTAAACTCCGCAGCGTCCAACAGGGATGCAGGCTTTGTCGGAAGACACAGGCATGGGCGGAGTGCAGCACCAGTTTCCTCTGACGCGCTGGTCCGTCATCGAGGGCGCGCGCAGTCCGCAACCAGAACAGCGCCAACGCGCGCTTGACGTACTGATCTCCGCGTACTGGAAGCCGGTTTATAAGTACATTCGTCTGCATTGGGGAAAACAGAATGAAGAAGCCAAGGACCTGACTCAGGATTTCTTCGCCCGTCTGCTCGAAAAGAACTTGTTTGATCGCTTCGATCCCGCCAAGGCGCGTCTTCGAACCTATCTGCGTGTGTGCGTCGATGGCCTGGTGATGAACACCGACAAAGCGGCCCAACGGCAAAAGCGTGGAGGCGACGTTGCCATTCTGCCGCTGGACTTTGCATCGGCCGAAGGCGAGTTGCTCGAATTGCCTATCGCCGCTCCGGGAGGTCCCGAGGAGTTTTTTGCGAAAGAGTTTGCGCGAAGTCTCTTCGGGCTGGCGGTCGATCGCCTTCGGAATGAATGCCAAGCAAAGGGCAAGTCTCTGCATTTTCAGCTGCTCGAGTTGTACGACATCGATGAGGGCGGCAAGCAGCTTACCTACGAAGAAGTCGCGAGGCGATTCGGAATCAAGGCCACCGACGTCACGAACTACCTGGCATACGTGCGGAGGGAATTCCGGCGCATCGTGCTGGAAGAACTACGCGCCATGACCGGAAGCGAAGAAGAGTTCCGCCGCGAGGCACAGACCCTACTGGGAGTCCGGCTCCCATGACCTTTCTCAGCGATTCCGCCCTGGAACGGCTGCGCGCAGCGGCGGATGCCCCCGATCTTGCGGGTACGCGCTATCGTCTGCTCGGCAAATTAGGGGAAGGCGGCATGGGAGGCGTCTTTCGCGTCGAAGACAGCACCCTCGAGCGCGAGGTTGCGCTGAAGGTCATCAATGTCGACGACCCTGGTCTGTCCGCGCGACTCCTGCAGGAGGCGCGAGTCATTGCCAAGCTCGAGCATCCCGGCATTGTTCCCGTTCATGACGCCGGAACCCTGCCCGCTGGGCGTCCTTACTACACGATGAAATTGGTACAGGGGAAACGGCTGGATGAAATGAGCAATGAGGCCGTCGGCACGTCGGATCGCTTACGGATGTTTCTGCGCATCTGCGAGCCCGTGGCCTTCGCCCATGCCCACGGCGTCCTTCACCGTGACCTGAAGCCCGCCAACATCATGATCGGCCCGTTCGGCGAAGTGTTGGTCATGGATTGGGGTCTCTCGAAGTTGCTGGGGGAAGGAATCGCGTCGAGCAACAACGGTGCAACGTCCGAAGGTTGGCCTGCGAATTCAGCGCCGGCCGCCTTCGCCACCGCCCATGGCAGTGTGCTGGGTACCCCCGGCTACATGGCTCCGGAACAGCGGAATGGCGAGACCGTTGATCAGCGGGCGGACGTCTACGCGCTGGGAGCGATTCTCGAATTTCTTCTGCACGATGCACAACCGCGCGCGGCGGCCCGCCTGTCAGCGATCTGGCGCAAGGCGAAGTCCGAGGCGCGCTCCAGACGGTACGCTTCGGTCACAGACCTCGCTGACGATGTCTCTCAATTTCTCGACGGGCTGCCGGTCAGCGCTTATCCGGAGGGAGTGCTGTCGCGCGTCTGGCGCTGGATAGCCCGTAACCGCACCTGGATCCTTTTATTGCTGGTCTACGTGGTCGTGCGAGCCTTGCTGATATTTTTCCGTCCACGTTAAAGACTTGCCGGTGCCTGTGGAATAGAAGCATGAGCGGCCGAAGTCCGCGAGGAGAATAACGATGAATAAACCTGTGCTGGGGCTCGTGCTGGGAGGGATTCTTGGAATTTTTGACGGGCTAAGTGCGTGGTTTACGCCGGCCGTGCGTTCGCAAATGATGGGAATCGTGATCGGTTCGACAGTGAAGGGCCTGATCGCGGGAATCCTGATCGGCTACTTTGCTCGCAAAGTGAATTCGCTGGCGCTGGGGATTGTGTTTGGCCTGAGCGTCGGACTACTCCTGGCGTATGGGGTCTGCATGATGCAGCCAGGACCCAATCACTACTATTTCGAGATCATGTTGCCGGGCGGGATCGTGGGCACCATCATCGGATATGCCACGCAGCGTTTCGGGCAGCAACCGAGAGCGATTGCAGATTGATGATCTCAGATTTCAGATTGAGCAGAGTAGCAGTACGCTTGGTTCGCAAATCTGCCACCTGAAATCAAAAATCTGAAATCTGTCGCGCCCAACTTTGTGTTCGACGTGTCAGGCAGTTGGTGTCGATCCGCTGCCATCGTCGTCCCCGGGCATAAGACCGAACTTCTTCAACTTGTAACGCAAGGCGTCGCGGCTGATGTCGAGTAGTTTGGCCGCCTGCGTCTGATTGCTGCTCGCTTGGCGCATGGCAAGTTCCACCATCGCTCGCTCGACCTCTTCCAAAGAGGTCCCCCCTGCGGGAATGTACAGGCGCGGTAGCAATCGCCCGTTGGCCAAAGCTTGGCCATTTTCGGGGGCGGCGGTCCGCTCAAATACTGTTCTCCCGCCGGTTTCGGCCACGGAGAAGGGCAAGTACATGGGCCGAAGAAACTTCTCTTCTTCCAGAATCATCGCGCGCTCGATCGTGTTCTTGAGTTCGCGCACGTTGCCGGGCCAGTTGTGGTTCAGCAGCAGCTTGCGGGTGTCGTCGGAAAGCCCGCGTACCGACTTCTTGAACCGGACGTTGTAGCGCTCGATGAAGGAATCTACCAGAGGCAGGATGTCTTCCTTACGATCGCGCAGCGGCGGGATGAAGATGGCGATGATGGCCAGGCGGTAGTAAAGATCCTGGCGGAACTGGTCTTCGCGGACTGCTTTTTCCAAATCCCGATTCGAGGCTGCGATGACCCGCACGTCGACTTGCATGTCGCGCACGCCGCCCACGCGCCGGATCACCTGATCCTCAAGCACGCGCAACAGCTTGGCCTGCAGCAGGGGCGAGAGTTCGCCGATCTCGTCGAGAAACAGCGTGCCACCGTCGGCCATTTCGAACAGGCCTTTCTTCATCTGCTTGGCGTCGGTGAAGGCGCCCTTCTCGTGGCCGAAGAGCTCGGCTTCCATCAGAGTTTCAGGGATCGCCGAACAATTGATGGCAACGAAGGCTTTTTCGGCGCGCGAACTCTCATAGTGAATTGCCTTGGCGATCAGGTCTTTGCCCGTGCCGCTCTCGCCTTGGATGAGGATAGTGGTGGCTTCGCTGGCGGCGACCTTGCGTACGAAATTCAGCAACTCGGTCATCTTTGCCGAGACGCCCACTACGTTGTGATAGCCGGCGCGCCGGTGAACTTCTCCTCGCAGGGATTGCACTTCGGTGCGCAGGCGTGTGGTCTCCAGCGCGTTCTTGATGGTGACGTGCAGCTCCTCGAAATCCAAAGGCTTTCCGATAAAGTCGTAGGCGCCCAGCTTGAGGGCCGCCTTCACGTCATCGAGTTGCGGGTCGGCGGTAATCATGATGACCGCACGCGCATCCCCATTCTTTTTGAGTTGATCCAGCACTTCAAGGCCGCTCAAGTCTGGCATCCGCACGTCAAGCAGCACGAGGTCGGGAGATTCGTGCTGGGCCACCTTGAGACCAGGCTCGCCGGCCTCAGCCTCGACCACGTGGTAGCCCCATTCCTCACACTTCTGCTTGAGCGACCAGCGGACGAGGCGCTCGTCGTCCACAATCAAGATTTTCTCGGAAGCCATCCGCCATTAGCTTACTACGTTTGATTTCCGGGGCCGGCAGGCATCAAGCCCAACGCAGAGATGCTGGGAGTTGCTGTTCCGTGGTTGCTCGAACTCAGGATTCCAGCACGGTTATGCTCAGGCGACTGCCAAGCTGGCGGAATCTTGGATTTTACCGCCCAATGCTTCGTATGTATTCAGGAATGTATCTATACCGGATGTCGGCGCAGCGATGTAGTTTGTGAGCGATAGATCGTCAGAGACGGGCGGTTGTATTTGATGGACTCGACTTAACCGATTGCCTGGAACGATATTGAAGATCTCATATCCCCGATGCCTCAGAAGGTGCTCGAGACTTTCGATCCGCGACTCGCGAAATTTGAGAGTCTGGTCGTCTAACTTATCGCCGGTCACAACCAGAAAGTGGTTTAGCACTTCGAAAACCAGGAAGGGCTGCGTCCTCTGGACGGTATCCTCAAGGCCCTGCAAGACTTCAAGTTCAGCTCCCTCTACATCGATTTTAATTCCACAAATGGATGCCAGGCCCAATTCTGACACCACGTCGTCGCCCCGCCTCAAGCAAACATAACGATCTGAGCTATAGAAGGAATCAGGCCGAAAGCCCGCCACCACGCTAGCGGTCGCCGCGTAGTCGGTACGGCCGCCATGGATCTTCATCATCCGGCTGACGTTAAATAGACCCACTGGCAAAATGCTGAAGTTCGTAATGTGGTTCTCGTCCAAGAACCTTTGAGTCATCAAACAGCAAGCGATTTGAGGCTCGAGCCCGATGTATCGGCGAGTTGGATCCATGGCCAAAATTTTAAACATGGTCTGGCCCAGGTTTGCTCCTACGTCCAGGAACGCTCCTTCACGGCAATGCAGCACGCTCTTGAAGATGAGGTCCAGCCCAATCTCTTTCTCTTGCCACTGCTCCGCATTGACCGCAAGCGGGTTCGCAAACAGGCCTTTCATCCGATATTTCTTGTTCCCGAGCCAAACGCTTTTTCCCCTGACCAAGCTTCCTAGCGTGGCCGCTTTCTTGAAAAGAGCGGTGAGACCCATAAGTACATCCTTTTGCCCGGATTTTCGGGCGCGTCAGCGTGAATCTACCATATTTAAAGTAGTGCTAGGCGGCCCTGCGACATGGGACAAACCCACCAAGTTAAAGATTAGTAGTAGTAAATTGCAAAATTCTGCTAACTAGGATGGGCGGAAGGCAGGATGGGGTGTGATACCAGGGATATGGTAGATCAGCCTCGAGGAAAAGCTCTCAGGACGCTGCAGCTTCGTCGGTTTGGGAATGCTGAATCGGCAGCGTGATCAAGAACTCCGTGCCATGGCCGACTTCGCTCTCCACCTCGATGCGGCCGCGATGATCTTCGACAATGCGCCGAGCCAGCGACAGGCCCAGGCCCGTGCCGTTGCCTTTCGTCGTGTAGAACGGTCGGAAGATGAAGGGGAGGTGTTCCGGAGAGATGCCGCGACCAGTGTCGGCAACGGAAATCAGCACTCTGTCCTTCCGGCCATGGATCAAGACACGAACTGTCCCTGCGCTCTCGATGGCTTGCACGGCATTCAGGAGCAGATTGAGAAGTACTTGGTGCATCTGATCGCTGTCGTGCTCCACCAGAGGCAGTGAAGGATCCTTTTCCAGATCGATTTGCACGGGCTTGGAGAGCACTTGTTGGCGCGCCAGCATCACCGCGTGCTCGATCGTTGTGTTCAGATCGCTGGGGCGCACCTCCGGCGGATGGGGGCGCGCCGTTTGCAGCAAGTCGGTGAGGATGCGGTTAATGTGCGCGATTTCGAGGCGCACATCCTTCACGACCGCGCGCGCGGGACTCGTAGAGGGCAGGTCGCGGCCCACAATCTCAACCACGCCCGCGATTCCAGCGAGCGGGTTCCTTATTTCGTGCGCCAGTCCGGCGGCCAATTCACCCAACGTCGCCAGGTGTTCGGCCCGCGACATCTGGTTCCGGTGCAAGCGATCGATTTCGTCGCGGCTCTCGCGCAATTGCTGGACCATGCGATTGAAGTTGCGGCCCAGGTCACCGATTTCATCGTTGCGTTTCGCGAAATTCACGGACACATCGAGGTCGCCCTCGCCCACGCGAGCAATCTTCTCCTGCAATTCGACCATGGGGCGCTGGATGAAGTAAGCCAGCGCAATCATAACGGCTGCGCATATCGCAACCGCACCTGTGCCGGCAACGATCAATACCTGGTGGCGTTCCGGATTGCGGAGCGACACCGTCGCCATCAAGAAGAGAAGTAGACCGTTCAGCAGAACGAAGGCCACAGGAAGCACGGTCTTGACCTGCCAGTTCACGCGCACGCTGGACATGCCCGACTCGTCGCGCCGAATGTTGACTGGCGATAGCATTAGTGCTCCCTTTTTATGCCCGGTTTCTAGTCCCCATTTGATCACGCGTACGCGTGCATTCCCGGCAACAAGTATGTGACCCCGAAGAACGTGAACATCACCACCGCAAATCCCAGAATCGCAAAGTAAGCCGCGCGCCGTCCTCGCCACCCGCGCGTAATGCGCATATGAAGGTAGCCGGCGTATACCAGCCAGGTGATCGCGGCCCAGGTTTCTTTTGGATCCCAGCTCCAATAAGAACCCCAGGTGCGGTTGGCCCAGTACGCGCCGGCTGCAATCATCAGGGTGAGCAGTGGAAATGCAATGCAAATTGTTTTGTAGGTGATCCGGTCCAGTGTCTCTGCCGAAGGCAGCAGACGCTCCAGGTCGGGCCGCCGCCACAGCAGCAAGAGGTAAAGCAGCGAACTGAAGATTCCCCCTACCAGTCCGGAAAGAATGAAAGGACTCGCTGCCAGGCTGGTGGCAAAGAGTCCCTCCGCATCGAGCGAGGAATACTGAGCGTTGCGGGCGCGCAGCAGGAACACGAGCAGCGCCACTACCTGCAACAGAATGCTGATGAAGACCGCGCGGTTGGCCAG